>Ga0160427_10000625_pt1 | contig 21260 bp, 22 predicted proteins | sample SolpanmetagenomL_FD_108194 | JGI IMG/M metagenome (GOLD analysis project Ga0160427, IMG submission 108194) | Solar panel surface microbial communities from Lawrence Berkeley National Laboratory, California, USA - L | ecosystem: Engineered > Built environment > Solar panel > Unclassified ...
AAGGGTTTAAAATCCCCGTTTGGTGAATGGGGTGGGTTGGGGGGGGGGGGGGGGGTTATGTATTAATATTGTAACGTTCTTTTCCATCGAAGTTATTGAATAGCGATTTTAACAAACATTAGAACACTTGGAAAGGAAGACACGCTGCCTATTTCTTCTCTTCCTGTAGTAATGAGGGCATTTGTTCGAAGGGACAATCAATATCAACATTTTTCAACACTAACAATGAAAAATGAAGATGGGGTTATTTCAGGTATCTTCGCTGTCCGGAAATCGAAAAAAGGGTTCTAGATCAGCGATTTGAATGATGCACGAGATCTCCTCAAAACGAGTTGGATGTTTTTGGAGAGAGGGAAAAAGACAAGGTCCATTTCCGTTTCTTTAGATTTTTCACTAGTGCTTTTGGATTATTTGTTGCAGCCACGTTCATCAGGCTTCGAAAAATTCAATAAAGTTTGCGACTCTGTGCAAGAACTAGATTAATGAATTGTTGGAAAGAACTGATATGTATCCGTAGGCGCTAGGCTGATAAGAAACCTAATAGGAGGGGGGAAGAGAGGAGGGCTAGCAGCTGCTGCTATTGTGAATAACAGGGCGTGTGTGTGCGCCGTGCCGTGCCTAACTAATTCTCATGCTACAGCAGTGGTGTCTGTCATATCCACCAATATAACTGTGCTATTAATCACTTTCACCTCCTTGATGGCTTTTTTTTCCCCCTTCACCGTCTTTTGTCTCATGATTCAAAATAGTGCGCACTAATTAAAAAGACAAGACAGACAGACAGGCCTTGATCAGGCTAGTTTCAGGGCGCCGAGATCTAGCGAAAACATTTGTCTCTGGGCCTTTTTTTATTTTATTTAAAAGGTCTTGTAAATTGTCTTTCTTTAGCTACTATCGCTCGTTGCAGCTGTGTCATTAGTGATGTACGCATGGCGTGTGCCCCCCTCGCGAACACCTTTTTAGCCTTTTATTTTGTCTTTCATGCAAAGTTCAGCCTTGAATATTGATATATGCTAACGAAACGCAGCGAAGTGATTGCCATTGCATATAGCCTTATTGTTTCGACATGTAATCTTCCTTTTTCTCTTCTTTACACACCCACACACGATGTTACGTAGTACTAATTTTCCGAACCACTTGCAAAATTGTGGAGCAAAGTCGATAACCGTAACGGAATCACAAGTGACCTTCACCAAGTGAGTTTTCTTTTGATGATGGCTGGTCTTTTAAGGAAAAGATAACAATGGCGTGATGCTCATGATCATGATAATGTACGCTAATTAAGGCATCATGTTTAATCTTCTCGTTCTTCTTGACATTATTATAAACCTTATACTGTAAATTCACAGAATAGAGCATAGAGTCTATTTCTGTGCTCGAACTGATCAGACTAGGCGTGTGTGCAATACTCGTATATATCAGTAGCGGCCTGATGTATCCCCGAATTCCCCTTCGTACCCGTTCCTTCTTCTTTTTCTCCGTTTTCTTTGTACATGTCTTCTCTCTACGTAACAGAAGACTATTTCGACGATCTACAGCTTATTCCGAAGCCTAATTTTAGACTCCGCGAGAGACTTACAATCGTGAGACGACCTCTAGGTGCAGTAACGGGACGATGTCTTTTCGCTACACACCCTCTTTCAAGTACGTTCTTTGTCTCTTGTCGTTATTTCCTTCTTATTCATGACGCAAGACAAAAACAGAATCTATGCAAATATTCTAAAAAGAACAAGCAGACAAGCTTATGTTACGTTACATGGTCAAGCCCTGACAAGCCTGGGCGCCTAAGAGATACTAATTCAAGATGTCAATCAAGTGTCATAATGGTCGAACGCCCCCCGAAAACGAACAATGACTTAAACATGACAACATTAGTCCCGACGACTTATCATTAGATGCTTGTCAAGATCTTCTCAAATATGGGTGATGGTAAAAGGTTTGTGCAAGGCATCCTGTTATAAATCCATCAACACATGATAGAAAAACGATCTTCTCCCAGTGTCCAAACAGCATTATGATAAGAAGCAAAGTAGAAAGGAAGGCTGAGCTAAGGTAACGAGCCGTGTCCCACGTTTCGGTACCATGCATATTTTTCGAACCGTTCTTTATATGGAAACATGTACTGTACTAAACACTGTATCAAATACTGTACCTCGTGTAATCCAATACGATCACAAACTTTTTGTTCCCCCGCTCAAGTTGTCTTTTTCATACAATTCTGCAGGCGGCCATTACATATATGTTTTTCTTCTTTTTCCAATGAGATAGATATAGGTAAAAGCGCTGGAAGGAAAGTGACAAACATGCATCTTTCTGTCGCACAACGAATATCATGTGAAGCTTATGCCTTTTAGGCTCCCCTTCCTTGTCCTTTTTTCTTTCCCCCCCCCCATCGGTGTCCTGGTAAAAAGGTAAACTCAAATCTGCATATGTAAACGACAAGGAACCCGGATCAAAGGTAGCGAGATTAGGCAAACATTTATCTATAACAAATCTACTTGTTTTACATAACTGGTCGAAACCATATGCGTTATGTAAGATGTCAAGGTTACCACTGATTAACAAGCCAAAATGACATGTCAGGATTTACAGTTTTTTTGACAGTTTAGTAGCTAAGTCAGTGTTGTATTGTATTGCAAATAGTTTCTGAGAGTCATACTCTATTTAGTTTGTGGCCGTTGGGTAGCTGAGATGTGATAATTTCAAACATAATCGCTGTCTTGGTTTTGAAAATTTATGTCACTTGAAAAGAAATTGTACAAGGCTCTCAAAAATACATGATGTATGCACACTTTTCACATATACACAGATATTGTTTGGGCAGTATAAAAATAAACTAGGTATAAGAATTTCACAAGGAAAGCTCGTAAGTTCAATATACTATATGAAAATCTGTAAAAACATTCAAGCTTGTTATGGTCCTAAAAAGCAAGACAACGATCTCATTTTTACCAGTTACTTAATGCTGAATTCATGAATATTATGCAACAGATATGACAAGGAAGCAAGCGGTAAAAGAATATGTTTTTTCAATACAATTGAAGACAATACGAATTAAGACCTTGAAGTAGTCAGGATTGGTCTTTTTCTCTCTATCATATGCTTATGTACATGTCAATATGTATCTATATTCGACCAGGTGTATATATTGAAATAGTACTGTCTCGATGGTAAATTCTATTCAAAGTTGCTAAGAATATACTGAAGTGAAGGATAGACCTTTTGCTCTAATCTATGGTGTTATTGATAACGAAAATATTATTCATGACATAACATATACAAAAAGTGAGTCAAAGTTAATTGCTCGCCTTTGTTGATGAACAGATTACAAAATAAGTTCAGTAAGTATACCATCTTCTGCAGCTGGAAGCCTATAACACTGACCAGACATTAACACAATCAACCAATTTGATTCAATAAAGTATCTAGACCCAGAGCCAAATCGAACATCTTAAGTCTAGCACCAGCGTCACGCCGATTATCATTCGGAATTTGATTTTATCTATATTTCAAATAAAAGGCACACATAAATCTAGACGAGCAGCACGCTAATATGAGACTCTTCTCAAATTCTGACGATCATATCGAAGCACTCTTGTGCAATTCTTCAAATATTTTCGCAAGAACGAGAATAACAAGAGGCACAGACGCGACTTGCACTACCAAACATAGCAAGAAGAAGCGTGAGTGTACGGTGTCACCTAAATTGACAGCGATGCTACGGGTGCTATCATCTCAGCACCATCACGCCGACTAGTACGGTTGTACGCAAAGTGACAATTATAGGGACAGAAACTTCCACAATACTCACTGCCAGCACATGGATTGGTGTTATGATCAGTACAGTTGTATTCACAAATACCAACAATGCGAATACGTCTATCAGTACCGTGTTAATTGAAACGTCCAGAACTAGATGTGCATGATACGACACGAAAAGAGATAAGTGCTAGGCATAACTTAGGGTTTATATAGAGAACTTGACAGAGTTGACTAATACAAATTATTGAACCCAAATGATATCATTCTCACAGGAGACCACGTGTACATTTTAAAAACAGAAATTCGAGCGTATATTAATCTGGCGAAATTCTTGTTTTCAAAGCATGATGTTTAAGAACCTTTACATACTTAGTTTACGGGAAGCAATTTTCGCCACTCCGCAACAATTTTCTCATCACAATTGACAGTAGGAATTATGTAATCCCTGATAAATCTCCTCATGACTTCACTTTGCCAAGTGACCGCCAAATTCTGATTGCCAAACTCGATTATGTCACGTCCGAGCTTGTTATCCAAAGTTACCTCTCCAGCTACATTTAATGCTATCATTCTGTGTGTGTCTTCATCGATAATTGCTGAGCCACTAGAGCCAGACAAACAGCTAATAGTATGTCTGATCATATTTCCATCATAAACTGTATGGTCTTCGTAATGGTACTCCTCAAAGTTATGGCTTGAAGCAGTACCTCTAGCAAAGCTTATATAATAGGGTAGACATTTGTCTTTTGTGGCCTTCACCTCTTCTACTGGAGTGGTGGGATGATAGCGATTATGTATTTTGTCCCCATTTAATCCCATAAATAGAATTGGAAAATGTTTTAAACCAGGTGCGGGACCAGGCAGTAGATGTGGCCTACGCTCATGTTGCCTGAGTCTACTAAGCCAGCTGTATTTCTTCGCCTTAAGTAGTGCGATATCGCAAGTTCTCGGGATTATGACTGTATTCGCTAGAGGACGTGTCTTAAGACTGTCGTTCTGAATATCCCTTATTAGATCTTCGGGATACCCAATTATTGAAGCTGAGATAGATGTTTTTAATGGCTGCGAGTGTTGTCGTTTGAGCTTTTTCATCAAATTTCCTGATCCAGATATCAGTTCGATGTTATAAGTCCAGTTTGCTGGATTTGGGCTATTTTCTGGGTCTTCTTCAAGATCAGGCTTTGGCCACTGTAAACGGTGTGCATTAGTAACAAAAACTCCTCGCCCAATATGTATCGTTGTTCCTATCTTCTTCTGATCGACATTTTCGGGATCATTTGACACATAAGTTACGATAAGAAAATACGTGGCTGATGCATATTCTTTAACACTCTATTGACCTTGTCTAGGGTATCTCATCCTAGAGAAAATTGGTGATAGAGCTTTATGGTTGTCAGGCTTTACAATTTTATCATTTTCATCGACTATAAGATGAAAGTTAACAGTAGTTTGTCCCTCCCGCGCAAATCTTGGACTTTGTGGTGTGACAACTGTTTGAGGAAGAATTTCCGAATTCTTTTGTGTTTGGGTATGTCCTCGACTCCAGGCTTGTCCTGAAACAAATGAAGCAGAAGCGTTGCTTTCAGTAGCTTGAGCTTTTACAGATGGGGGTTTGTCTTGTTCAGACTCCATTGTGATATAACTTTTTCAGCTAAAACACAGCTAAGATTAATGAAGATTAAGGAGAGATGATGATTATGAGATGCATACATATAGTGCTTTTGTAGGAAGATGGTCGCAGATAGTGATTGGTATGTGAAGTTCCATTACATGTACTTTAGAAGGTTTCTTCTGTTGTATGTCGAGAAATTGCGTTAGTTATATGTTATACTTTTTTCTTTTATGAGGTGACGTTTAGAGTGTATTGGAGCTGGAAATAGTTGTAAAGTTTCAAATTTAGAAAATTTATTGCGGTTCTGAGCTAGAAGACTTGTTTTCTCTCAATTATATCGAATGTTTATGTCAGGAATATTTATATCTTTCCAGGGTTACTTTTATTCATACATGCATTTACTTGTACCCAAGGAACATGGTCGTAATATATCAAAGTCAATTCTAGCTTAACCAATATGTCTATAGCTACTTCATATTCTTATAGAGACTTCCCTGATCTTATGATTTGAAGATTTTGAATAATAGGCTATCCTACATAAGCAGTATTCTACTCAACACTGAAGCTCTACTACATACAACTAACCGTCCAGGTCATCAAATGATGTTAATATTCAATACCAATGACTTCAATACTTGTCTAGTGAAGTACCACATCACACGTGAAATTTGATATAACATGTGAATTAGTAGACCTTGTACATACCTTTAGAGCCCTTCCAAATTAGCTTAAGACTTGGTTGAAAGCAAATGAAGTGACTATGGGTTTCTATTTAATTAGCTGCTATCTTCGACGCATACCTACCACTAAATTGATAGAGATATGGAAACAGTTCCAGAGCTAGTTATACGCTTGGACTTTTGGTGAAGATTTCAGCGACATGTTAATACAATTAACAGGTACACCATGTGCACTATATACCTATAGCACAAAGCAGATAATCACATGAGTGACAAGACGACACACACAAGAGTCTTTTAGTGACCAAAACATCAATTGATTCGTTTAACACACCTGCGTGGTGCGCACTCAGCCTTAATTAAGCCAAGACACCGCTGTTTGATGGCGAACAAATGTGTTTGTTGAACAACGTGAAACGGATGTAATTTCCTTTCCTTCGGATAAACACTCCAAATAGTAACAGCAAACGCAAGGATTCATGAATTCACGCCTAAACGACACCCATTTTATAAAAGGCTCGCGATAATCATTTGCAACAATTTTCGAAAATTGAAACTCCAAGCGCAAACTAGACTATTCTGCTATAGTGTGCCTTAGTAAACATATAAATGATCATGAGGACTTTAATTCTTCAACCATAAACAGGGAGCATGATCAGCCACATGCACTTTAAGGGGAATCAATTAATGATTGACTTAAACTAAGCTTTAGCACAAACAAAACATATAATGAGAAACGTTGGATTGAACATTCAGCAAATGAGCAAGTATGTCACGTCAAAATTCTAGCGTTATCAGAAAGAAATATCAACACGAGCGACACGAGTTTTTTACTACTGTATAGACGACATGCCGAACAATGGAAGTACGATTGCGATTCCATCGACAGGCCAAACTTTCTATGATCTGACATGTTTGATCAACTTGTTCAATATCTACACACATGGAGACAGCCAAACCTCATTCGTACCTCAGTCTTTCGTCAATCCTCAATATGTACCTGTTACAGCCACGACAACAGCGTTTATAGTTTCAGGATTGACAATCTTCGGTTCGACCATTCTTCTTATATGTCAACTGATCATGAGATTTGATTCGCATACGACGAATGTATCTAAACATAATCCTTTCAGACAAGGTCGGTTGCTGCTTGAAGATTATGCAATCTTAATTGGTTATGTATGCCTTTCTAGTCAGTCCGAAATACAAACTTACTCCATATTCTAATTTTGTTTCTCATAGGTCACGGCTATGGCAAACTCCATCATGATAATCGTTGGTGTAACGTATTGGCAGTTTGGATGGCGTGTATACGATATGCATATCACTTCTATACAACACGGTCTGAAGGTATGGCGATAAATCATCTTTGTCCTCAAATTTCATTACTGAATTAGTAACAGGTCATGTTCGCATTCACAATCTTTGTGATATTTTCAGCTTCGTGCTTTAGAATTGCCCTTATCTTGTTTGTCAAAAGACTTTATGAAGGCACAGCAAGTAGAATGCGTATAGCCTGCGATATTTCCACTTGGACAACAATACTATTCACAATTGGAGCATGTCTCGCCTCGTCGCTAGAATGTATTCCTGTTTCTGCATTGCTAGACGTCTTCGAAAGTGCCACGGCTACCACTAATGGAACATGTGATAAGAGCAAGACTGTGAAGATTGTTATGGCACTTCATGTCGTTCTCGATTGTACAGTCTTCCTGCTACCATTGCGGTTGGTCTGGCAGTTGAAAACACTTTCACTAAGGAGGAAAATAGAGGCAGTCGCTATGTTTAGTTGTGGTTTGATGTAAGAAAAGATGGAAAATTGAACACCCTTCCCATATAATGATGTTTATGCAACAAAACTAATACAAGAAAAAGTGCCTGTGGTATCTCTCTAGTGAGACTTCAATACTCGACAGCGCTTGCACCATCAACAATCCAAAGTATTGAGTCAAATAAATCGTTAGTTAGCGCCTTGCTGATGGAAGTCGAGCTATGTGCCATGATTATGGCTGCATGTGTTCCTTCTGTTAAACTAGCAATTCATCGCTTCATTGCAAATTGCAGGCCACCTGTCCAAAATAGTATATCGACGTCTTGCCACCGATTCAGCCATGCCGTTGGTTTCGAATCCCAAGAATTGGACAAGACATACATGAACCCCAATCCACCAATTAGCACAGCCTCTTTTCACAGGACGAGTGTAAATAGAAGTCCAGACACATCAGTTGAGGATATACATAAAGACATCGACATTGAGGTGGGCATCGCATTATAGATAATGAATCTTTCAAAGAGACTTTAGATTCTAGTAAAGCAGTAGCTTGTTGTTAATATTTTATATTTAACAAAAAGCATGTAAATTAAGAATTTTGACTGTTACACGTACCCTAAACAGCAGATTATAAAATATGTATACACGTATCTTGTGAAGAATGCGTCAGACGAAATTGACAACTAGAATCAGCATTGATAACATCTGCATATTGTATATCTATCTAAATATAGTTGTATATGAAGACAGCGTGTAATACAGCAATCAGATTAGAAACAAACATGGAAAATACAAGACAGGCCATGTTGAGTACATTGCTGAGCCTACACTGTATAGACTTGGTCTCAATACGAACCTCCCATGCTTGGCAATTGGGACTTGGTGATCAGCATATCTCTTCTAATGTGTGCAACACTCTTGCATCCCATAAGTCTCATCACTACTTCAAATTCTGTTCTTAATGTCTCCAGAACCCACTGCACTCCATCTGCGCCGTCCATTTTCAGTCCCCACCATATGGGTCGCCCGATCCATACAAAGTCTGGAAACAACAGGGATAATGATGTGAGCACAAGATCTCATATCAGGTAGTGTGAGGAGTCTCTAACCTGCTCCCAGTGCCAAAGCTCTGAAAATATCACCGCCACGTCTCACACCTCCGTCCAGGTGTACAGGCACACGGCCATTTACAGTTTTCAAAATTGCAGGAAGTGCGTCCAGCGCAGATATGCTGGAGTCAAGTTGTCTTCCACCATGATTGGAAACCCAAATCTATATTTATAGTCAGAACAGACAGTAAGGAAAGCGAGGACCAGGTAACAAACACCGGACACCCCGTATTTTATGGCTTCTTCAGCATCTCGACTGTTCTTTTTGTCAGCTTACGAATCAATCTATTTTATAGAGATTTACTGACGGGTCCAAGACACCTTTCACCCATATCTCAAGATCTGTATGAGCTTTCAACCACGCTATATCTCTTTCCCAATTGATTGAAAGGTCTGGTTCGTGGAACTTTAGCATATGGACTTAACACAAGCTACAATGTAAATGTCTTGCGTGACGATGTGTACCTAAGCTAGGTTGTGGCTGCTTTTTTATCTTTACAGGCTCAGCTTCGTTATAGTTCTCTGCTACATTTCTTTCCAGCGGCCCTTTTATACTTGAGCTGAAATTGGCAATTTTGATGTGTGGAGGTAGTTGAAATTTGGATTTAATAAGCGCAGGACGTGTTCCAACGACTGGTGAATCAACAGTCAGGACAACAGCTTTGTAGCCAGCAGCTTGACGAGGTATACTATCAGCATCATACATACACATTTATAAAACATTTGGATCAACCTTAATAGTTGCATAATACCTTTGGCCCTCTTCAAGTGTTCTATATTGCCCTCTCGTTCACCTCCAAAAAGATATATCTGGAAGAAACTGGCACATGATCCACCCACTTCTCTAACGTCTTCAATTGTGTTGTTTGAGAACGTAGATAGAGCAAAGGGCACATTCATGGCCTTGGCAGCTGCTGCACTAGCCTTCTCACCTAGTGGATGAGCCAACTGTTGCATTGCACTGGGAGCAATGCCCAGGGGCAGCTTCCAGGACTGTCCTATCAATGGTTTTATAGGCTCGAGAGACACATTACTTGTATCTGCGCAACGGAAGTGAAGAGTTAGCAAAAGAATTTTGTTTTAGTGATGTGCACATGGAAAATTGTTTACCCTGCATAAGACGCGGAATCACTAAGTACCGGTCCCATACTTCGAGATTTTCCTTGATACTATGGTCCTCTTCAGCACCATCATCTGGCTCATTTATCAGCTTGTGCGTGTTCTGAGATGGAAGAAATTGTGGCTGTATTCACGCACAAAGATAGTCTCTAGCCATTGGATCCATCCTTGTCAGGCATAATGCCTCAAGATCTTTCAGCGATACAATGTCGTCTGGAATCATTTCTTTTCTCAATCTCAAAGCCGGTTGGAATTACTCAAAGTTTCAAACTCAAGTTCGATGTGGTACAATTGATCTACAGCTTGATATACCACAACGATTTCCAAGGTTTCTGATGAGCGTAACTATCACGCTAGTGCTCAAAAGTCAGATTTCGATGCGTCGAGCTGGGTTCAGAGGATAAGCATGTCTATTTTGTACTTACTAGATGTTTGGACAAGAATTTGTCAATTGTGAGGCGTAAAAAACAAGCAGTCTATGATCTGAGTAAGATCAAGATATATGTCTAAACCCACACTTGTTTGATCGCAATTGGAACACCTTGGCCGAGCAAATGATTTATTATTGGTATAAAGTTGTTGGTGCCTGTGGATTGAGTTGATATGTTTTGAAGAGTGGATGATTCACCGTTCTCAAGCAGAACTCCCTTCAAAGTCAGAATATTGGACAGCTGCTTCTATGATTTAAGCCCGTCATGGCCATGAGGATGAGAACATGTGGGGTATCAAAAGAAGTATCCTTGAAGCTTGTTGTCATTAGTCCTCAAAGCCCTTGGGCCTAGCTATTCCCTGAAGTCAAAGCTGAAGTAAAGTGCTAGTATGCATGTGGCTTAAAATCCAGGAGGAGCAAAATCCAAATTCAACCGATTTCCAGCAAAGTCTTTTTTCTTCACCACCACAACGGAACATGATTGAACCGAAGCTTCATCATCATCATCATCATCATTGTGATCAATCATTTGATTCATTGACAGACAGACAGACAGACAGACATAAACAAACAACCATCAGCGCGTAGTCGATACGTCCACAACCATTTGTCGTGATAGTGTTCCATCGCATTCACTTCTAGGAATGTCGTGGTTGCATCAATGGAGTCTAGTTCAGCTCTTCAGCACCAACGATTGAACCATCTTCATCAAGCTTCTCAGGCTCTATTGATCTCTTCACCATCAGCTTCAGCATATCTTGCATCAGAGCTGAGATCTTACGCAAAGGATTGCTCTGTTACACTCTCTGATGCGACCTGGAGACGAAATTGTGCATCTTGTGGATATGCATTGGTACCAGGATGGACTGCTAGTGTGAAGATCAAATCATGGATGAAGGAAAGCAATATTGGTCGGAACCAAAAACAAAATCATGCCGACAAAGTCACATCTCGAAAAAGGAAGAGGACTCGAAAATCAAAGACTAAGAAGGAGGATGAGCAGACTGTTCAGGATGATCGACATGATACAATTCCTGGAAGCAACTTGGAATCGCCAAACATTCCAACCCAGAGTTTATCCAATGCTAAACGATTGCCATCGTCTAAGAGAACAACTCGACAGAATACACAAACACACGACCCTCGTGTAAAGTACATATGCAGAATCTGTGACAAAACAACTACTCAGCTACTCTATCCTCCTAATCCATCCAGCAAAAGATCTGCTACATCCACTCCTATATCAACACCGGTCCCTGGCTCACCTGCTCCACTAACGTCTACGGCCATGTTAAATTCAGCAAACACTTCTTTAGTCCAAGATTCTACGCTACTGGGACCTAGTACGCCAACTTCTGTTTCGCGTAAACGAGCTAAGGCAAAGAAAAATACACTTTCTGAGCTTCTAGCCAAAGAGAAGATGCGTCAACCTATACCATCAAGCGGTAGCGGTGGGTTTGGATTGGACCTTATGGACATGTTCAAAACTACATGAATTAATGGCACATTGCTTGATAAACGGTTGTTAGCCTTCCACACTCATTCACATTGTTGAGTGCATTGCAGCGACCACTCAAAATACAAATCTGTCCGTATTACCATTTCATGGTCATCTCGATATGTTACTTGAACAACCCAGGAAGGATAAAGCTAGTGCAATACTTTACATCTTTGGTGAGCCATATCCCCAGAGCCTCAATATTACATATTTACTCATTCTATGGGAATAGTCGATGTCTCTTGTATCTGTGCTACATAGGTGGTATCTAGCATTAAGCCCCTCTCCATCTTGTCCATCAGTCTGCCTTCAAGTAGCAAACTTCTAGGGTACGCACGCCGTCAGAGCAGCAATATTTTGCAATTCATGTCCAATCTCTTGAAGTTTGCAGAGTTCGTCCAGTTGCATGTGAGTACTTCTGCTGCACTATCATGTAATATCTTGGCTTCGAAGTAGTCCTAGTTTGTAGCATTCATCTAGAAATGATAAATTATTTCTGGTCCTGTTATTGTTCGTGCCTTTGGTCTTGAATTTATCCTTGGTTGGCTCGTTATGTGCTTCCTCCGTTACTTAAGGACTCGTGAACATCGATATATATATCTCGCTCTAAATTTCTATGAGTGATGCCAACCAGAGTTGACAAGTCAGGTCTCATTTTGAATCTCACCACATGAGCATGAAATAAACCACATTATTCTGTTCTCTTGTCTTCAGCCTTTAAGTATGAGGTTTGCTAGTCTCTTAAACTATCTGAATCAAGCTAATTTTTTCCTTTATCAGGCATTTATTTGTGCAACAGATTCGTGTTGTAAGATGTTATTCCAAAGCTTAAAGTGTTGATGAGCAAACTCGAATCTTGATAAATCCTATCAGAAAAAACTAAAAAGAAAGTGTACATCAATCAATCAATCAACGAAAGGAACGTCATTATCTGATCTACTGTTACGAGTTGGCTATATCTCTGACTCTAGAAGAGTCAATTATACATACTTGAGTAGTCATATAATACTTAACCTGAATATAATTTAATAAATGTACAACGTTTTGGAGTTACCAAGTACTTAAGTATTTATAAGCAATAGTGACTTGCAGATAGTTTGAATCGAGGGGAACAAAATTCAGATCCAAGCCACGTTTCAAATGCACGGTACCGGTTAGAGACGATTCGAGGCAAATTATAAGAAGTTTACTTGAACAATCTGCAAATCGTATGGAGCCTTCAGACCCTATGTTTTCTGAGGCCTTTTTGGGGTGTTTCTTTGCAATAGAGTGGGCGCTATTGATTATTTACCATAGTATATTATACCTATAGCTTTGGAGGTCTTGTGAACACAAGTGTTGTGCGCCATCGACTTAGCAGCCACTATATTTCAGTACAGAAACCGGACAAGTACACATGTTTGATCTTGTAAAGAATAGATACCTAGGTAGCCAGCAAGAGATCAATGCTTAAATGTGACAAAAGTGACAGGTTTTAGCGGATGTGTTCGGATGTGAATAGATTTATTTATAATAATCCAGATCGTTAGATTTAATTTGCGCAGCCAAACACTCAATACCTTTTTTTTGCTTAAATTAGAGAAGTTGCGCAATGAACTTGGACTTGGAGCTCACTTTGTCATAGCTATCAATTGGTCTGTTGAATGTTGCCAACAGTATTAAAGAGCTTCACCTCCACAAAAAATGTGAATCATGAAGCCACCATCTTGTGCGGCATTAGGCCAACTTGCGTTCATATTAAAGACAATATATGTATCCAATATCTGCGTCGTGATATCTGATGCTGATGATTGACTCTCAAAAATCAATACTTTCGAAATTTGCTTAATCAGCACATAATCATTGTACGATACCGAATGAATGGCAAAATAAAAGACCCTTTACATGTGAATAGACCTGGAAAGAAAGCTTGGATACCGCGGATTGGTATCTTTTTTCTTCTTTTTCTGTATGTGCTCGTCGCCTTACTGAACTGCCTCGTTCCCAAATTAGAAGTAAAATATGCAAAAGCGGGAACCGTGCGCACTTAACTCAATTATTTACAAGGTTTTATCACCTCCTACATGATGGTATACTTTGCTTGCATTCTATCGTGGTCGCATATCAGGCATGTTTTAATCTTAAACCATAGGATAATTCCAAATAGCTTGGACCCCGAGTGCCCCACCTACCCATGCTTTTTCTTCGTTTTCTCGCAAGTGTTGCCCGTTATGATCTCTGGAATTGTTCATCCGTGAACAGACACTGCTCGTGGGATTCTTGATGAATCTTGCAAGGTAGCTCTTTGGAAGGCACATTCAGAAGGATGGCAGAAGCGATTGCGATCACAATCTTGAAGCATTGATGGTCTGCAGCTGTGCTGATCGACTGAAACATCGTGCGTCTGTTGGTTAGTGATTAACACCTAAGCAACATGCTAAAAACGTTAAGAATGATCTTGTCTTGCGCAACGCCAATCTTTATAAATTCACCAGGTGATGGAACCATTTACCCAACTGTTAACATATTGGCAAAGGATGAATGTCTTCGGTGCTATCGCATCTCTGCCATTATCAGTCGATAAACGCATGGTGTATCGATAGTGGGTAACGTTTGGACCTCTTCGGAGCCTCCAAACAAAGATCCACTAACTAAGTCAATAAATAAATAAAGGGGCATGCTGTGGGCTGTGAGCGATCATCTTTGCTTTCCCTTCCTTCCATATTGCACCAGGCTGGCCTGGGTAGACATGCATGTGTGTCACTCCACCCTCACCAACATCGTATCATCAATTCCGCGATGGTCAGTAGATCTGCAGAGTATCATCATAATTCAGGGTGCTCAGCCGCAGAGAGATGCATACAGGGAGGTGTCATATCGTGTTGCTTGTGATTCAATATTACGCCCAGATAGAAACCCAACCAGGGGTGGTAACATGAAAAGCGAAACTGCAAACGATCTCTGCCGAAAAGGATGATGATAGTAACGATGATAATAAAATAATCAAGTTCAACTTGGCGTTCTCGGAGGCGCATGGCATAATAGTAATAGTAATAATAATAATCATCTCTACACAAGGCTGAAGCAGGGAGTGTGAGAGACAGGTTGATTCACATTGATTCACACAATTCTCCAATTTATGTAAAAAGGGACCGTTCCCTCTGTCTGCTCGCTCCCTTCCCCCATATCTCCAGTCAGCACTAAGTGTTTATTATATCTACTTGTTTATCTCCCCCAAACTACCTTCCGGCTTGGGATATATTGCTTCTGCTCTATTTGAATCCTGTGCGACACCAAAATAATTACGAGACAAAATTAGATTATTATTATCATCACATCCTGGTACCGACTCATACCATTCCTTGTGCGCGACTCCATTCTTACTCCAACTTAAAACCAAGAACAGCTACTCACATCTTGGTACTTTCGCGAGTACGAAACATCTGCTGCATCTTTGGGTAATAAAGTTTTTACTTTCTGGTAATCACAAGCAAATCAAACAAAAAGGAAGTCGAGGCGATTCCAGAATACTCATATATAACCTCACACCCTCAAAAACAAAAAGAAGATGACTTCCCCATATCAAAACGATAAATCCGTTCCTCAAGGACAATATTCCGGAGTTGCTTCACCTCAACCATATCAACAATCACCTCCACAGCAACAATACCAAGGATATCAAAATCAAACACATCAAGTTTATCCAGACAATCAACAGCACATTCAACAAATGCAGTACCAAGCTCAACAACAACCAGCACAAATGAAGGCTGAACATCCATACGGTGGGGCTGGTGCCCAGAGTGGTGCCCCAAGGGAATGGGAGAATGGCATGTTTAGTTGTTATGATGATATGAGTACTTGCTGTATGGGATGCTGGTGTCCTTGCATTGTCTACTCGAAAATACAGCATCGTATCAGGCACCCTTCTATGGACAACTTCTCTTCATGCAATGCTGCTTGTTGGGGATTTTATTGTAAGTAGCCCCAAATTATGCCTTTAATCTGTGTCCTATCTCTAATCCTTTATTTTAGGTTTGAGTACATGTGGTTTCCAATGGATCTTGAGTGCAATTCAAAGAGGAGATGTTCGTTCGAAATATAACCTCGCTGGCTCAGGATTGGGAGACTTTGCCCGACATTGCTGCTGTGAGTGCTGTGCGCTCATTCAGGAAGATAAAGAGACGGCTCAACGAAAGGCCCAAGAGACACAATCTGCTACAGTCTACCAGCAAGTTCCGCAACAGCAGGGAATGGTTTACCAACATCAATAGACTATTTCTGTTCAACTATCAAAAATTTATTTCCTCGCGGAGCTCGAAGGCATTTGGATGAATAGAACACAGCAAACTTATAAAAATCCGGAACTGGACGGTATTCCGAGTTATCACTTCATGGTACACTCCTGGTTGTATGAAAATCTCTATCTTATAATAGCTTGGATTTTTCTCTTTAAATACTTGCCCGCTTGCAACCAATCTAGCAGAAATTGGGCAGTGGAGTTTTTGTTACCTTTTTATTACATTTCATGTCACAATTAAGTCTTTAGTGTCTTGATTTTATCTGGCTTTCAGAGGCGTTTTGTTCATATCGCTGTTCTTTATTTTTGGTTTTTGTGCTGTCTCTGCAGGAGGTAATGACATACCCCTCCTTCTATTGTTAAAGAAAGAGAGTATATATATCACAGTTGATCTTGGCGAAAGCTCTACCTGATGTTTGAACGTGTTTTGTGATATTGCTTCGATTTTATCTATGTTGTGAGTAGTTTTTACTACCGCCAAGGTCTAAACTTCAGATACTACTGATAGTATAGTAATACTATCGACAGCACTGTAGGCGATAGTACTACTTATGCGAATGTTATCTACTACTGTAAACTAGCCTCAAGTTCAAGATTTGATAGTTTATCGGTAGTAATTTTCGTTTTGGTCATTACCATTAAGCTCTGAATTGCAGACTAATTTAGAGTAGCAAATAGTGCAGAGTATGTCAGGTCAAAAATAATTTCTATCACATCCAATTCCGACTATCTTAAGCCTATTAATCAGCTCGCTTCAACTGTACTTCAACCGTGCTTGAACTAAGCTTAAAATATGATTTATTTGTGCATCGATTATACTTCAAGCATATTTTAAGGACGATTAAGAAGAGAGAAAAGAAGAACAAAGTAGGAGGATTTCTGATTTGTACCTATTTAGCTAGATCAGATACCCATTTAAACAATTTTAAAGCATTCTTCTTACAAAGACCAATTTTGGCCAAAACCCGCGTAAAGTAGCACTATAATTAGTACTCTCATAGCATAAATATTAGGTAGTACCAATTTTAAGAAAATATACTAGTATACTATTAATATATAGCCATGTTAGATACAGAGGGATCTGTTAAGAAAATCGTTACCTTAAATAAGTAGTGGTACTCACTTATAAATGTAGGTAGTGCTACTATCAGCATTACCACAAACGACAGTACTATTACTGGTATCAAATAAAATTCAAACAATAATAGTAATAGATGTGTATTAAAAAGGATTTCTTTATTAGACTGTGTTCCCTTGGTGTATCTCACGTTATGTGAAGTATTAACTCAACAGTAAAAGAATACTCGTAACGTAGATGAAATCGAAATAATGTCACAGAACACAAAACTTGATCCACTTTGTATCCAAATCGACTACAATCTTTACAACTCAAAGACATTTAATATTGGACTAAAAAGGCTTAAGATGCAAAGGGGTGTTTTCATATGACATCTCATCTGTTAGCAGGCCAATCAAATGTTGTAATAATGATCTCGCCAGTGTTGTTCCGTAACGCAATCAGTATATCTCCAGGTCCTGTTAGATTGTTGCAGTCATTTGTTTGCTCTGTCCTCTCATCTTCCGAACTTGACCTTTGCACTTCCTCGATTTGTTCGTGATCATCCTCTTCCTTATTATGGTATCCTGCCCTTCCTCCTCTTCCTTATTATGGTATCCTGCCCTTCCTCCTCTTCCTTCAAACCTTTCTACCTCTTCTTCCACTACAGTCTCCATATTTTTGTTACTAGCAGCTTCTTTCCAATGCTGCATTCTCAATCTGGCACCTCTCGAACACTGCCAACAGCGACGAGGTAGGCTCCTTTGTAAAAGTTGCACGCTGTCACAATCTGTCTGTTGCCGGTTTGCGCGTAGACAACGACGAAAAGTGGTGAGGGTATGGCAGGAACAGATAAAGGTCACTTTTGTGGCTGTACACATTTTTCGAAATTTTCCTTCTTGTGCTGATGTTATTTCTGGTTGCTTCTCTATTTTCTTTTCACCCTACTGAAATTTGTAGACTTTTCAAACTGTAGTACATTGGAAGATTTTGTGGACAAATATCTCTTGAAAGCTTGTAGGACGATGGAGTAGTAAGTAGAGCTGTTCATATGCGTAGCATGGTGCGCTTAAGTAACTAGATACTTATAGTTTGCTGGTAATTCTGGGCAATATCATATCAGGTTATAAGTTTCATTAATTTTCAGATGTGCATATTGGTCTCTGCAATTCCCAAGCTTGACAACTCAAGGTTGTTGTTTCTAAAAGTCATCTCTCAATTGATGAAGCTCGAAGTAGAACTGGCTGGACTGACTTTAAGTTTATTGTGTCCCGTTGACAGAACACGGATGATAATGAGTTACGCTGCCAATAGAGGAATTTGTATTTTGAATCCCTTGAAGTAGCATATTCCCTTCCATGATAGCCACTGCGTTCAAGCTTGCATGGTCCAAATTCATCAACAACCATTAATCAAACCAAGAACAAGCAGACAAACGGACAAAAAAACAAACAGACAAACACCTGCACGAAGCATCAGTCAAAGATAACATAAGCATTATTCATCCACCCCACTAGCCTGCAATGACAATGTCCCGAGATTCATGACATACATGCATGTCATGATCCACTCCCGCTATAACAAATCCTTCCATAATCATTGTCTAAGTAAACCACCATGCGGCACCACTACCGAATCTTCTTCCTTCGCAGGAAGATGCAAACATTCTTTGTCCTTCGAGAGTGACTAGTAGGTATCGAGTATAAATACTAGCTTTTCCGGCTTGAAATCTCAAAATATCAGTTTCAATGTCAGCATATACCAGACAATTCACAATTATAGCTATATTGATTGCAGTCACATCTATATTCTACTACCAATACTTGAGAACAGACTCTATATCACCAGAACCAATAAAGCCATTATCGTCTATTACCTCAATTCTTGAAGCGACGTCTTCCAACTCCGCCGCCGCCGCAATATCAGCATCGTCGTCTCAACCTATTCCTCACCTTTCATCCAACATGTCTAAATCCTCCTCCTTCAAGTTCATCCCACGACTCTCCGCCTCCCGCGGTTACGCCGACCACGGCTGGCTACACTCATACCATTCCTTCTCCTTCGCCAACTACTATGACCCCAAACACATGTCCTACGGACCGCTGCGCGTCATAAACGAAGACCATATTGCTAAAACCAAAGGTTTTCCCGAGCATCAGCACGCCGAATTTGAGATATTCACCTACCTGGTCAAAGGCGACCTAACTCACCGCGACAGCATGGGCAACGTAGAAACTATGCGCCGCGGCGATATTCAATACACATCTGCCGGCACAGGCATAGCACACAGCGAATACAATGACAGCAAAGACAAAGATGTCCATATTCTCCAAATCTGGAGTAAACCATCCATCTCTAGACTTGCTCCAACATACTATACACGTCATCATAGTTCAGATAGTAAAAAGAACAATTTAAAGCATATAATTAAGCCAAGAGATGCTTTTGCAAAGAGTGAGATTGAGAGTATACCGAAGCAGGATGGGAAAGATGAGTTGATACCTGTACCCGGGGATTTGAATTTCTTTGCTAGTATCTTGCAACAGGGGAAGGCGGTAACACACAAGTTTATGGTACCGCCGAGTGGGACATTGGCGAGCGGGAAAATAAGGTTGGGATATTTGCATTTAGTGATGACGTCGGGCATCAGAGCGCCAAAAGAACCTGCGCCAGCTAAGGGTGCTAGTATAAAGGTAGTGGCAGAGGATGGAACTGAGTCTGTATTGACGGAGGGCGATGCGTTGCAGATCGAGGCGAGGGAGGGAAGTGAGATTACGATTGAAAGTGTAGGAGGGAAGGATGCTGAGTTTGTCTTTTTTGATATGGGCAAGTGATCATACAATCATTCTTCTAGTGGGGGTCATGTATTATACGTTTAGACGAATTTCTTATGTACTAGTTATTGCCGTAGCCACAGGATTTGCATATTATGAATGTTTTGTAACGGCCAAATACTTGTTGGTGATATCAGATAGAATGAATAACGCCTGTATGATATAAAAAAAAAGGTTTAAAACTCCATAATCTTACCAACCATACATCCAAAATAAGACCCAGAAAGGAAAGGGGAAAAAAAACCATAGCTACTCGCAAAGCACCCCATAAGCAAGAACAAAGACAACATGCTCAACTCTTCAAAGCATCCAACCTCCTTCTCATCTCATCCATATCTGCCTGTGGTTCCTCCTCAACCTCTGCCGTTGGCACCTCCACCACCGGTACACTTCCCGCGCCCTCAAATCTCTCACCCGTTAACTCAGACAACACTTTATCCACTTCCTCTTCCGCCTCCTCATCCTCTGCCTCTTCCTCCGACGGCAGCGCATCACCGACCATCTCTTCTATGATCCCCGCCTTCATCAACTCCATACTCAACTCTCGCATTGTCCCCGTCAATTCTGGCAACTTGACCAATGTGTTGACATCCTTCATCACGCCTGTACTCGCGCGTATGGAACCCTCAATCTTTCGAACACTAAATGCTTCTTTCACTTGCATGCCAACAGATTCGAGTTGTGCTTTGGAAGTCGCAAGTCGGGTCTGTTGATGGCGGATTCGGACGAGTTCTCGAGCGAGGGATCGGATTTCAGTAGTAGGAGGGACACCGAGACCTTGCTTTCGGCGGGAGGTGGTTTGTATGAGTTTTTTGGTTCTGAGTTCGAGTTGTTGAAGACGTGTGATTTCACGTTCGAGGTGACGGGAGTTGGTACGGATGAGAGAATTACATTTTCTCATCTATTTGATTGTAGTGTCAAGGACGTATGACAAGCTTTGTTAGCTGATTTGTGTCTTTGTTCTTCCTCTTATCACAATATGGCGACAGAAACTCGGCATCTTGATTTGGTTCAGTGCAATGTTTTAGAGGAGCTAACAAACTTGTTCAGCTGGATCTGGTTTCCAGAAAAGACCTTTGATAGTCTCCATGATGTGAGATTACAGCTTG
>Ga0160427_10000626_pt1 | contig 21227 bp, 13 predicted proteins | sample SolpanmetagenomL_FD_108194 | JGI IMG/M metagenome (GOLD analysis project Ga0160427, IMG submission 108194) | Solar panel surface microbial communities from Lawrence Berkeley National Laboratory, California, USA - L | ecosystem: Engineered > Built environment > Solar panel > Unclassified ...
AACAGAGTCGTTAAGCCCCGGTGCGCCTATGGTACTGCCTTCACCGGTGGGAGAGTCGGTCGCCGCCAACTTTATCGTAACGCTCCCTGCTTCGCTTTGACCAGCGACTAGCAGGGAGCGTTTTGTGTTTGCACCAGTTTTACTTATGTCTTGGCCTTGGTTCTATCTGACTATAAGCTTGTTGTACCATATAAGGGTTGGAAAGAATATCTAGCCTTCACTTTTCTATGAAGCGTACGCTAGATACTGGGGTGGTCTAGTAAAAACGGACAGTGAACTAAGATAAGTTGGTTAGAAAGTCGCGTTCAAATTGACGTGGAGAGCGGTAGCCAAGGGCCGAGTGGCGGCGGTCAAGGTTGAAGTAGGTATTGAGGTAATAGGTGACCTCTAGACGAGCCTCTTCGAGGCTAGCAAACGCGCCGCTATGCGGGAGTAAGTCGGTTTTGAGCGTGCTCCAGCCGGACTTAGCCTAGGCGTTAAGGGGTTACCCGGCCGGCTATAGCTAACCAGCGCCTGAGCCTTTTCGATGCAGGTTCGGCAAGCCAAACTGGCATACTGACTGCCGCGGCCGGCGTGGATAATCATATCAGGAGCTGGCTGGCGTAGCGTTAGCGCTTACTCCAGGGCAGTGAGCACCAACTCGGTGGGTATGTGCGTACTGAGGTACTAACCTACCATGTGCCGCGAGTAGGTATCGTGTCAGGTGAACAGATAACACCAGCGCCCGCCGACTAAGGGCAGATAGGTAATTTCCCCGACATTGGGTGCCAGTGGACACGGGTTGGCCGAGGAGCAGATTTTCGGCCACGACCGCCGTGGAGTCAGCCACCGTGGTGCGGGGGCATTGCGGCCGGGTGCTGAGCGCGCGCAAGCCGCGGCGACGCAGCCAGCTGCGCAACGCGTGGCGCCCGACGGTGTGCCCTTGGCACACAATTTCGCCCGCAGGTAGCGGGTGCCATAGCGCTGGGCATGGCGCGAAAAGGCGATGGTGGCCGCAGGCTCCCAGGCAGGTACCGGGCGGTCTGCCCGCCTCCGCCACTGATAATGGCCGGCAGGGCTCACGTGTAGCACGCGGCAGAGCACCTGCACGGACTCGATGCCCGCAACCTGCTCGATGAACTAATAACGAGTCATGATTGAGGCGGTTGCGCAAAGATGGTCACGACTTTTTTTAAAATATCGCGCTCCTATTCCACGCGCTTGAGCTCGGCACGCAAGCGTTTAATCTCTTCGCGCTCAGCACTGCTAGGTACGGCTTTGGCTAACGCCTGGTGCTGCCAGCGGCCAAGCACAGGCCCTGGGCATGGGCCGCCGGGCTCCGGCCGCCACTTGACGCACGCACTCGGCTTTAAAGGCAGGCGTGTATTTATTACGGGTCAGCGGCGGGCCGCTCGGATTGCTATTGTCGGGCATGGGCAGTGGAAGGCAAGACTTCATACTGTCTGTTTTTACTCGACCACCTCATATTATTTATTAAAACCCAAACTTATATAACTATGGGCAAGGTTCATTAAAAATCTGCATCTAGTCCTAAGCGTTGCTTCATTTCTTGTAAAGCGGGGTATTTCTCGGCTAAATAAGCGAATTTATCATTAGAGGTGTAGAGTTTGCGGCCTGTGGGGGCAGCAGTGGCTACTTCAATTTGTACGGTTAGCCCTGCGTGCCCGGTACGGCGGCGCAATTCGGCCATGAACTCAGCCCGAAATTCATTAAATTGTACTACCTGTACTGGGTTATCTACTGTTAATGTAATAACGTGGCTAGCATCGGCTGTTACAGAGCGGTTTAGCACCATGTAATCGCTTATCTTCTCTTGGGCACGGCGTTCGTCAGCTAGTTGCTGCCATACCGTGCTTAGCAGTTCCGGAGCGATAGGGGCAAGCAGACCAGTGGGTCCAGCTAGGCTCTGCTCGGTAGTGATGACGGGTTTGGCAACAGGAACTGTGCTAGGGGCACCTACATCGCGTAAGCCCGGCAAGCGGTTGCCTAAGCTTGGCAGCTTGGGTAAAGTTGGCAGTGGCACGGTGGTGGCCTCAGGTGCCACGTGGTGGCCGGGTTTAACATCAGTAGGGCGCTGGGTGGGCTCAAGGCCCTGCATACTGGGACGGCCGGTTTCCACGTGCGGGAAAGTGTCGCGCACCTGGTGGCGTGGCGTCACGGGCTCAGTTGCTACGGGCTCGATGCTCGGGGTAGGGTGCAGTTCCTGCACGCCGTTTTCGACGGGCAGGGGCTCAGGGCCATCGGCGGGAGCATTGGTGATGGGTGGCTCGTAGGCCGGGGTAGGGGGCAGTGCAGGGCTAGCTATGCCAGCGTCGGCCTTGGGTGCTGACGTGGCAGCTAGGCTGCTAGTTTTTTTTTTAGCTTCGCTGTTGGTGCCCGGCGTGAGGTCGCGCACAAACTGTACGGCGCCATTCAGGTACGCCAGCTTCATAAGTGTGAGCTCGACGTGCAGCCGTTGGTTTTTAGCTTGCTTGAACTCGCGGTCGCACTGACTAATTAGATTCAGGGCGGAGAGCAGGAAGGGAAGTGGCGCGGCCTGGGCCTGGCGCACGTACTGCTGCCGGATGTTATCCGATACTTCGAGTAATTGGACGGTTACGAGGTCCTTACACACGAGCAAGCCGCGTAGGTGCTCGGCCGTACCCACCACAAAGTTGTGCAGGTCGAAACCTTGCTGCATTACTGAATCAAGCAGTAGTAGTGCCGCCGATAAGTTTTCGCGTAGCAATGCCTCGACTAATCGGAAGTAATAGTCATAATCGAGAATGTGCAGGTTTTGCACTACCTCTTTGTAGGTCAGGTTATTGCCGGCAAAGGTGACCTGCTGGTCGAACATCGACAGGGCGTCGCGCAGGCCACCGTCGGCCTTCTGGGCTAGCAGGTGCAGAGCATCGTCGTCGGCCGCTACCCCTTCACTGGTAGCAACGTAGCGCAGGTGTTCCCTGATGTCTTCGACCTTGATGCGATTGAAATCAAAAATCTGGCAGCGCGACAGAATGGTGGGAATAATTTTGTGGCGCTCGGTGGTGGCCAAGATGAAAATGGCGTAGCTCGGGGGCTCTTCCAGCGTTTTTAGAAAGGCGTTGAAGGCCGCATTCGAGAGCATATGCACCTCGTCGATGATGTAAATCTTGTAGCGGCCCTGCTGCGGGGCGTAGCGCACCTGCTCGACCAGCGAGCGGATATCCTCCACCGAATTATTGGAGGCCGCGTCCAACTCGTGCACGTTGAATGAGGCATTCTCCTGGAATGCTACGCACGAAGTGCACACGCCGCAAGCTTCGGCCTCGGGTGTGAGATTAGTGCAATTGATAGTTTTGGCCAGGATGCGGGCGCAGGTAGTTTTGCCTACGCCACGTGGGCCGCAGAAGAGAAACGCCTGCGCCAGGTGCTGGCTCTGAATGGCGTTTTGCAGGGTGGTAGTGACGTGCTGCTGCCCCACCACGCTCCGAAAGGTGGCTGGGCGATACTTACGGGCCGAAACAACAAAATTTTCCATACGCGATACTCTACAAAGATACCCTAGCCCCGCCGTCGGGGAAGCCCCCAGCAGCTGGAAAATGCCAGTTAAGCGGGCTAATGCTTTGCGCTGTAACCGGAACAAAATATGGCCCCGAAACATTTACTAGCCGAAGCGCGTATCTTTGCGCTCCGATTCTCCCTAAAGAGTGTTGGGTTTCGTTCTTTCTAAATTGGGGCTGACCGGAATTGACAGCTTGTGCAAGTCGCGGGTAAGCGTGCCGGGAGTTGATGGAAGCTCTCCCGCCAAAAAATCTATCAAACAACAATCGGCGACTATTCGTACGCCATGGCTGCCTAGTTTAGAACTAAGCACTGCCATCGTGCCGCCCGGGTAAGTTTTTACACCTGGGAGTTCGGCGCGTCGTAAGTAGAAACTAGCCGTCGGAGAGCCGTGATTCGGCGGCGAAACCCAACTGCGGATAAGGGAAGTTCAAGGGCCTGATGTGCGCCTGGACTTCTTCGAAAATCCAAGCATAGATACGCACGTAGAAAGCACGTTGTCTTCCTTGTCTGGACCAGGGTTCGAATCCCTGCAGCTCCACTAAAAACCCACTCAGATGCCTTCTGAGTGGGTTTTTGCTTTTAAGCTAACTGGCTAGGGCAACTAGTTGAAGTGGCTGAGATTTTTACGGAGTTATCCGCTATTCTATCTTCCCATGATAGCATCGCATCTGGTCGTTACTAGCATGCAAATGAGGCGTGACCCTGGTTGGGGTACCTTTGGGTACGGAAGCCGTTGGCTAGGCTCCGTGCTGCAACTGCTCCTGGGGTTCGTTCCAAGCGAGGAAGTTGATGGTGGGGTTGCCTTGCTTGAGGGCATTGACAGTCCACTGGCTGTCGGCTAGCAGAACGGGGCGCTGGTCGCGGTCGTAGGCGATGCTGTTGGTGCGGCGCGCTACAAATTGCCGTAGCTCGGCGCTGTTCTCGGCCTCCAGCCAGTAGGCCTTGAAGATGGACAGCGGCCGGAACGAGCAGCGCGCCCCGTATTCGTGCTCTAGCCGGAAGGCTAGCACGTCGAATTGCAGCTCGCCCACCGTGCCGATAATTTTGCGGTTGCCGGGCTGCTGCGTAAACAGCTGGGCCACGCCCTCTTCCGTCAGCTCGCGAATACCCTTGTCGAGCTGCTTGGTTTTCATGGGGTCCTCGTTCACCACCTCGCGCAAAATCTCGGGCGCAAAGCGCGGAATACCTTGGAATACCAGCGGCTCGCCCTCAGTGAGCGTGTCGCCGATGGCAAACTGGCCGCTGTCGTAGAGGCCCACTACGTCGCCGGGCCAGGCCTCGTCTACCACGCTCTTGTCGTTGGCCAGAAAGGTGGTGGGGTTGGCAAAGCGCAGCTTGCGCCCCAGCCGGGTGTGCAAGTAAAAGGCGTGCCGCTCGAAGCGCCCCGACACGATGCGCACGAAGGCAATGCGGTCGCGGTGGCGCGGGTCGAGGTTGGCGTGAATCTTAAAGACGAAGCCCGTGAAGGCGGGCTCTTCGGCCTGTACGAAGCGCGTCACGGCGGGCTGCCCACTCGGGGCCGGGGCTAGGGCCACAAACGTATCGAGCAATTCCTGCACCCCGAAGTTGTTGCTGGCGCTGCCAAAAAACACCGGTGCCAACTCGCCCCGGCGGTAAGCAGCCTCATCAAGGGGGTCGTAGATGCCTTCTACCAGCTCCACATCATCGCGCAGCTGGCGCACGTCGGCGGCCGGCAGGTGGGCGTCGAGCTCGGGCGCACGTAGGTCGCGCACGGCTACTATATGCTCGGCCCGCGTGGTTTTGGCCGCCCGGAAGAGGTTCAGCTCTTGGCTGTACAAATTGTACACGCCCTGAAAGCTGCGGCCCTGGTTGATGGGCCAGGTAAGGGGGCGCACCCGGATTTTCAGGCTTTCCTCCAACTCATCGAGCAGGTCAAACGGCGGCTTACCGTCGCGGTCGAGCTTGTTGACGAATATCATCACCGGCGTATTGCGCAGCCGGCACACCTCCATCAGGCGGCGGGTCTGGTCTTCTACGCCCTTCACGCTGTCCACCACCAGAATTACGCTGTCCACGGCCGAGAGCGTGCGGTAGGTATCCTCGGCAAAGTCGCGGTGGCCCGGCGTATCGAGGATGGTGACGCGGCAATCTTTATAATCAAACCCCATCACGGAGGTAGCCACCGAAATGCCGCGCTGCCGCTCAATCTCCATAAAGTCGGAGGTAGCCGTCTTCTGCGCTTTGTTCGATTTCACGGCCCCCGCCGTTTGAATGGCCCCCCCGAAGAGCAGAAATTTTTCGGTCAGCGTAGTCTTGCCCGCATCGGGGTGCGAAATGATGGCAAAGGTGCGACGGCGGGCAATTTCGGCAGAATTAGACATGGGCAAGGAAAGGAACCAACACGCAAAGTAACGGCGTAATCCCGGCAGCCCATGCCGTGCTAGGGTAGCAAGGTGCGCAGAAGGGTCACAATTAAGTATTTACTAGCGGAGCCTTACGCCGCCAAAAGCCACTAGCCTAGGTAAGCCGAGCGTAGGTCAGCGGTAGTAGCTCACCAGGCGACTAGCTGCCGGTGGGCCTAATCGCCAAGCATTTACACGGAATACTATTGCGCTAAGCCATTCCGAATACGCCTAGCGAACAAGTAAGCTTTTAACTCTGCTATTGCCCTAGCAGTAGTTGCCAGCCCGTTACAGCCGGCGTAGCCAGGGGCCGGAATGCCATGCGTAGTGTTACTAACTGCTTGGCTTTATAGCGGAAGCGCTGCGCCGTCGCGGGCTAGGGGCAGCGCTAGCCTACCAAAAAGGGTCGGGGCAGGCGGGGCGGGGCGTTTTTTTGAATTTGAGGCCCAGAATCACTTCGTGGCTGCCCCACTGGTAGCCCGCAATCTGCGAGGTGCTGGCGTCGTAAGAGTAGCTCAGGCTGCCGAGGTCGCTGAAATTGACGCCCACCATGCCAATGAACGAATCGGTGGCCCGCCACGAGGCGCCGGCCCAGAGCAGGTCACGAAACTTGACTTTGAGGTTCACGTCAACCGAGGTGGGGGCAGGCGACATGTATTTTACCAGCACCGAGGGCACCAGCGAGAAATCTTCGCCCAGCGGCAGGCGCCCGCCCACGGTGGCAAAGTAGTGGCGCTCAAGCTTGTTGCTGTACACGAGCTGGTTAACGGGCGAATACGCCAAATCGAGCTGATTGCCCAGCAATTGCGCCGATGACACGCCCACGTAAAAATCGGGGCTGTACAGCCATAAGCCCACCGTGGCATCGGGCACCCGCGAGGCTTGGTTGGAGGCAATGTAGCCGCTGTGAAACTGCAACTGCGAGCCATCGACGGCAAACTGCTGCATACCCGCCGACACGCCCATGGCCAGGCGCAGCGTGCGCGAAAGCGCCAGGTTATAGGTATAAGAGCCGTAGACACCGGTGCGGCTGGTGGGGCCCGTCACGTCGCTGTACACAATGCCGCCCACGGCGTGGAAGCCGCGCGCCCAATCGTGCTTGGTGCGCTTGCCCTGCGAGCGCAGGCTACCCAGCGAGGAGTTGGCGCTGACGTAGTAGGTGCGGGGAGCGCCTTCGAGGCCCGCCCACTGCGCCCGGTAGCTGAGTTTGACATCAATAAAATCGTCGGTGCCGGCTACTGCTGGGTTCAGGATGTAGTTGTTGTTCATGTACTGGCTGTACTGCGCCAGCTGTTGGGCCTGCCCCAGCCGGCTGGTGCCGACTGCCAGCAGCAGCCAAAAGAGAAAGCCCGGTAAGTTTTTTTTCACTGAAAATAGCTGATAAGTAGGCTGTTGGAGGGAAGGCTGGCGGCAAGGCCGAGGCAAGTAAAGCTGGCTAGCCTGTTTTGCCCGGCCCGGCAGGCTTATGGAAAATACTGTTAATATACTACCGTAAGCGGCCCGCTGTACGAACGGCCGTTGCCAAGCGTGATAACGTAGTAGTAAGTACCTATCGGGGCGGGCTGCCCGCCGATGGTGCCGTTCCACTCGTTGCTGCGGCCGTAGCTCGTGGCATCAAAGATTTTGCTGCCCCAGCGGTTGAACACGAGCACGTGGTTGCCGGCGTAGGCGCCGATGTTATCAATCTCCCAGGTGTCATCCACGCCGTCGCCGTTGGGGCTGAGGGCGGTGGGAATGCGCAGGCGCGGTGTTACGGTCACGGTCACGGGGCTGCTGTCGGCGCAGTAGCCCACGCCCCCCGCCAGCGTGTAGGTAGTGGTGACGAGCGGAGCCGCGACGGGCCGCAGCGGGTTGCTGCCAAAGGTGAGGCCTAGCGCGGGCGTCCAGGTTACCGGGTAAGTGCCATCGGCCCGGCCTTCGAGCGCCACTTGCTCGCCTTCCATTATTTCCTTGTTGGGGCCGGCATCCACATCCACGGGTGGGTTGATGCTGGCCCGGATTGCGCCGGACACTACCGTAAGGGGGGCGCAGACGGTGGCGGCCCGTAGGGCGAGCGTCACAAGCTGGCCATTGCGCAGCGTAGTGCTGGTGAAAACCGGCGTCGTAGCCCCGGGCACCGCCACGCCATCGACCTGCCACTGGTACTGCGGGTTAGCGCCGCCGTTGGTCACCTTATCCACACTGAAGCTAACCGGGGCACCCGAGCACACCGGCAGCACCGTTTGCAGGCTAATAGTTACTGCGGGTTGGTCTACAAACGTGCGCGTTACCGTGACGGTGGCCGTGGCCGGGCCGCTGGTGCACAGGCCGGCGGTGGGCGTCAGCTCCACGCGCACCTGGTCGCCGGTGGCTAGGGTGGTGCTGACGTAAGTAGGGCCGCTGGCCACTGAGCTACCGTTCACAAACCAGCGGTAGGTGGGCGCGGGGCCGCCATTGGTGGGCACCGGGCTGAAAGTGAGCGTCGTGCCCGCGCACTGCGTGGGCGGGGTAGCCAGCGCCACCCCCGTCACGAGCGGCGTGAGCAGCTGCACCGCCACCACGTTGGAAACTGCCGTGCCGCAAGTGGCCGCCGTGGCCTGGCGCCGGTAGTAGGTAGCCCCCGTGGCGGGGCCGGCGGCATAGGTAGCGCTGGTAGCGCCCGCGATGGCCATCCAGGTCACGTTATCAGTCGATTGCTCCCACTGGTAGGTGTAGGTGCCGGGCCCGCCGCTAGCCCCGACCGTGCTAGCGAAAGGCGCCGGGGCCGAGCCAGGGCACACCGTTTGGCTAGCGCCGATGGTGCCGCCCACCACGGCCGGGTTGGTGGTAACGGCCACCGTGCCGGTGCCTACGCAGCCCGTGGCTGAGTTAGTGACGGTGAGTGTGTATGTGCGGGCAATGTTGGTGCTGGTTGAGTTCGTAAGCGTTACGGTTGGGTTGGCAGCAGTAGTACTACTGAGGCCATCGGCCGGGCTCCAGCTATAGGTGTAGCCTGCCAAAGGGGCCGCCCCGAGCTGCGCCGCACCGCCCGAGCAAATAGTAGTGGCCGCGCCGGCCACTGCCACGGGCAGCGGATTCACCGTCACGGCCACGGTGCCAGTGCCCACGCAGCCAACCGAGTTTGTAGTGGTGAGGGTATAAGTCTGCGTGGTGCCGGCGCTGCTTGTGTTCGTAAGCGTCACGGTTGGGTTAGCCACCGTGGCGTTGCTGAGGCCCGTACTAGGACTCCAGCTATAAGTATAGCCGGCTTCGGGCGCCACCCCGAGCTGCGCCGCGCCGCCCGAGCAAATGGCAACTGGCGCTCCCGGGGCGGCCACTACGGGCGGCCGCACGGTTAGCGTAACGCTGGCCATGCTCACGCACCCGGCCGCGCTGGTAGTGGTGAGCGTGTACGTCTGCGTACGGTTAGCGCTGGTAGTAGTAGTGAGCGTCGCGGTCGGATTAGCGGCCGTGCTGCTGCTGAGGCCATCGGCCGGGCTCCAGCTATAGGTGTAGCCCGCCACCGGGGCGGCCCCAAGCTGCGTTGCACCGCCCGAGCAAATAGTGGTGGCCGCGCCGGCCACTGCCACGGGCAGCGGGTTCACCGTTACGGCCACGGTATTAGAGGCCTGGCAACCCGTGGCCGAATTGGTTTCGGTCAGGGTATAAGTAGTGGTGATAGGCGCGCTGGTAGTGTTGCTGAGCGTGAGCGCGGGGCTAGCCACGGTGCTGCTGCTGAGGCCCGTGCCGGGGCTCCAGCTATACGTGCTGCCGCTCACGGCCGCTGCACCAAGGGTGAGAGCAGTCCCCGAGCAGGTACTGCGAGTGGCCAGGCCCACGCCGGCGGCCGGGGCGGGCAGTACTGTCACTGTTACTTGGGTAGTGGCCCCGCAGATAGTGGGCGTAGCAGTGCCCGTAATAGTATAGGTAGTGGTGGTTGTGGGCCTCACCACAAACGGCCCGGCGCCGGTAACGGGGCTAGCCCCCCCGCTGAGGGTATAAGGCGCCGTGCCGCCCGCCACGGCTAGCGTGGTGGTGCTGCCCTCGCAAATGCGCAAGGTGCCCGTAATAGCCAGCGTCGCGGCTTGCGAAATGGTGATGGAACTCGTCACCGAATCCGTGAGGCAGCCAAACTGCGTCAGGCCTCGCGCCACTACGGTGCCGGTGCCCACACTGTTCCACTGCACCTGCACGGGGTTGGCGGTGGGGCTGCCCACAATGGTGCCGCCCACCACGCGCCAGCTCAGGCGAGGGGCGGTGCCGCCCGTGGCCGTATAGCTGCGCGTGGCGTTGAGCCCGCACACCACTTGGTCGCCGGCAATGGCCGTCGGCCCCTTCGGCTTCACTACCATAATGTGCAGCACATCGGCCACCGTTTTGCCGGCGCAGCCGTTGTCTTTCACCGTAAGAGCTATGTCGTAGGGCGTGGCGCGGGCATTGGCACAACTGGCATCGAAAACGAAGCTGCCCGTAACCGTGCCGGTGAGGCCGGTTACCGTGGCCGTGCCGGTGGGGTTGCCGGGGGCCACGGTGCCGGGGTTGCCGCTGAGCGTGGCGCTGTAGCCGCCCATGCCATCGAGCAGCACGCTGTTCAGGGTCAGGGCCAGGGGGTGGCCATCGTCCTGCGTGGCCGTGATGGGAATGGTGAGGGTGCTGCCCGCCTCAATGGTATAATCGCGCGCCAGGGAGGCTACCGGTGGCAACACGGGTGCTTTGGTGGCCGGGCACGAGGCCACTACCAATTGCAGGTCGCGCCGGGTAGTGCCAATCAGCAATTCCCGCCCGCCAATGGTCCGGTACTCCTCCACATCTACTGCCACGGCGTACTTGCGCCCCACCGTGGTGGCCCCGTACTTGGCTAACCCCGTAGAAGAGTTGAGCTCGGCAAAATTGCCCGGCGCGGTGCCAAACGGGGTGTTGGGCCCGTACCCCATACCAAAGCTGTAGTTAGCTACCGGCGGGGGCGGGCTAAAATACGAGGTAGGCAAAATGCCTAGCCCACCCGTGATGGCGTAGGGCTGCCCAAACTTGTACACGAGCCGGTCGCCATCGGCATCCACGGCGTTATTGAGCAAAAACGTGGTGTCGTTGGCACAGATGATGGCCACAGCGATATCCGAAAAAACCGGCGAATGGTTGGGTATCTGTGGCGGACTCAGGGCCACGTACAGCGTCATGGCCTGGGTGTTAGGATTGAGGAGGTTGGTCACGTCCACGTTGCGGCTGCCATCGGTAAACAAGGCGTAGTAGCCCGCAGTAGTATTGGGTAAGTTTACCACCCCAATAAATTTTTGCAGCCGGTAAGGCTGCGACACCCCGGTGATAATGCAGCCCGGCGGAATAGGCGGCGAAATACACTCCGAAAGCGACGTTTGCTGAATGCTCATCATCCCCGTCTGATTCACAGTAGTAGTAGTGGGGTAGTTGAGGCTCGTGAGTACCACTCGCTCCCCGGTAGCCTGGTCGTAGATGCCCACGCCGGCCTGCGCTCGGGGCGACACAATGCCGGTGCTGCCGCAGTTGTTGTACACCGTCACCGTTATCTCGTAGCGTAGCGGCGCGGCCGCCGGCCCCTTATTGTCGAGGTAGCGATACGTCATCTCGCCGCCCAGCAGGTGCGTGGCCGAGGCGGGCCCCCCGGCCCCCAGCACTAGAAAAAACACCAGCCCGGATAGCAAGCCCAAGCGACGCAGTAAAGTTGAAAGCATAGGAGGCGGAGGGAGGCCGGGCGAATAAAAACCGGCCCATGGCTAGGGCAGGAGCGCGCAGAAAGTTGGGCTAGTCAAACCAGGAGAAACTTCTGGTTGATGAGCAATGAATGTGGCGTCAAAACCTATGTATGCCAGGCATTTTGTGCAATTCTCAATGAGGTAGCAAGAAACTTACTAAACTGCTAAAAATAAAATATTTTTGATAAAAAATAGGAAGTAACTGCCTGAAAGTCCAAATTCCCTGTTCGTTGCTAGCTTCTGGTTTCACCAGCTATTTGCGGTGCGTGCGCAGGAAATTTTCCAGCGCTGGCTCCCAACGCTTCGCATCTGCGCCTAGCGTGCGCAGAATGGTATTCTATATCTAAAAAATATAAAAGTCGCTGGTCTCAATAAGCAGCTAGCAATGAGGTAGTAGCGTACTACAGCGTCGGGTTTAAGCCTGGTAGTGGCAGAAATAGGCTGATAATCAGGCAACAATAGTAGGTGCTAGCCCCGTATAAGCCCCCGAAGACGCCGCTGCAGTAGCGGTTGCTTTTCCATCTACACTCAATTACTCGATTATGAAATCCACGTCCCTTTTCCTCGCCGCTGCCTTCGCCCTTTGCGCCAACGCCGCTTTCGCCCAAACTACCCCCGGCACCACTACCTCGGGTACGATGACGCAGACTCCGGGCACTATGTCGCAGACGCCCAGCACGGGCACGATGAGCACCGGCACCATGAATAATGGCACGGGTACGATGAACAACGGCACTGGCACGATGAACAACGGTACTATGGGCACCGACCGCGCTACCATGCGCAGCAACCGCCGCATGAACAAAGGCAGCAAGATGAAGTCGAAAACTTCGACCAATGGCGCCATGAAGAGCAACATGTAGTAGCCTTTCGGCTACCACACGTATAATATCCTAAAACTGGTTGGTCTGCAGAGGCTAGCCAGTTTTTTTGGTTTTGTTGCCTTTTATTTTATTCGCCATGAAAGCCCTTTACCTATTAGCAGTAAGCGTGTTAGCCATTAGTGCCGCGCACGCCCAAACGGTGCCCTTCGACGCGACCGCGCCCATGCGCGGCGGTTCGCAAAACCAGACTAGCGTGCCTCCTCTGAACCCAGCGCTGAACCAGAGCACCATTCAGGGGCCCTCGCAGGTGCAGCGCACCACTACCAGCTACGATGCCCAACCCAGTCGCCTGCCGCTTGGTACGGCACCCGTGGCCGGCACCCCCGAGCAATTGCCCACCTCGCTGCCCGATGTGCGCGAGCAACCGCTCATTCCGCAGCAGCGTCGGCGCCAGTCCAGCGACATAGTGCCCAATCGTAGCACTGGCTCTAGCAACGCCTCGCAGCGGCGCAACCCGCAGCCGACAGGTACCTCTGCCACAGTGGTGCCCCAGCCGTAAAACCAGCTACTGCCACCAACAAAAGCGCCGGCTTCCGCAAAGGAGGCCGGCGCTTTTGTTGGTTAGAAAGGAAGCTGAAAGCTATTTGGCCGCGTGTTCCAGCAGTTCGTGGCCGTGGCGGCGCAGCGTGTCGGCCAGCTTCAGCAGGTCGGCCTTGAGGTCAGCGGGCGCGTTGTGGCTGATTTGGCTGGTCTGGTCACCGAGCATGTTGAGCGAATTACCAATGGCAGTAGCGCTTAAGCTGCCGCTGGTAAGCAGCGATTGCAGATTGCCCATCTCGCGGGCAATGTCCTGCAACTCGGGCTGGCCGCTCTGCAAGAATTGCTGCTGCCAGGTTTCGGTATTGTCCATAGCCGAGCCGAGCGGTAAGCTGGTCAGGCCGTTCTGCAACCCCGAAAGGGTCGCGTGCAAAAGGTCGTTCATCAGGGAAAAAAGAAAAGGTAAAACGGGTCAGGATGCCGCCGGAGCTTTAGGCTTAGGCGTGCGCTTTTTGGGAGGGGCCGGCGCGGGCCGGTCGGCAAATACCGGCACCTCGTAGCCCGCGGGCATGGGCGGTAGCAGGCCCGCGGCGCGCAGCAACTGCGCGCCGCGCACGGCGCTAGCCTCTTTGTCTTTGATTTCGAGCATCATGTCCACATCCAGCCCATTAAGGTCGGCGAGGAAGCTCTCAAACAGCTCGGGCACCAGTGTATCGGTGTGCTTGCCCTTGCGCTCGTCGGGCGCCTGCGAGCTGTAATCCATCATCAACACGCCGTCGTGGCTAGGGTGCCAGGTACCGGCGGCCAAGCGCAGGGCCTCGTGCATGGGTTCGCCGTGGTTGAGGCACTCGTGGTGAAAATTATCGAACAGAATGGGTACGCCCGTGCGCTCATGCAGGCCCAGGCACTCACGTAAGCTGTAAAGTCGGTCGTCATTTTCGACTACCAGCCGGGCCTTTACAGCGTCGGGCAGGTGGTTGTGAAACGTGTCGGTCCAGCGGGCCAGCGCCGCATCTTTGTCGCCGTAGGCGCCGCCGGCGTGAATTTGCAGCTTGGCTGTCGAATCCAACTCCATCAAATCCAGCATCGACCCTTGGTATACCAATTCCGCAATGCTGCGCTGTACGATGGACGGGTCAGGTGAGTTCAGCACTACAAACTGGTCGGGGTGAAACGAGATGCGCATGTCGTGCTGCTTGATATAGGCGCCTAACGCCTGAAAATCAGCTCGAAAATGCTCCTGCCACGGAAACGTATTGACCTCGTGCGAGCCAAAGGGCACGATGCCCGAGCCCATGCGGAAAAACAGCAGGCCCTGGCTCACATTCCACTCCAGTATCTGGCGCAGGCAGGCTAGGTTGCTGGCCACCGTCGTCAGCAGCCTTTCCTCCGAGTAGGAGGCTAGCCGGAAGGTACCGGCTGCGCTGCACGGCAGCGTTTCATTCACGCAGGGATATCCAATTTTCATCTTCCGGGCTTACGCCAGAACCGGGACCCGCGTTTTAATTAAGGAGGAAGAATATCACCTATGTAGGAGCGGGCCTAGCCCCGCCCGCCGTTCCTCTCATCGCCACGATGTTGTTTAACGCCGGGCGGGGGCTAGGCCCGCTCTACTCGTAGCCGCGGTTATCGCGGAAAGCCTTGTTATACTCGCGGCGCTTCTGCGCGGCTTTCTCGGCGGCTTCGCGGGCCTTGATTTCCTCCATCTTGCGGCGCTCCTTGCCCTGGCGCGAAAACTGGTCGTAGAGCCAGTCTACATTAGCGCCGCCCAGGGTAGGCGCCACCACTTTGGGGCCGGTGGTATCCACAGGGAACAGCGGCTTAGGCTTGGGCGCGCGCTTGGGCACCTTCACCACGGGCGGCGCGGGCCGCTTGATGTTGCGTAGCGCCCGGTTGATAATGGCGCGGTCGGGGCGGTCGGCCGTCACGCGCACTTCGCCAAGCTGCACCGAGTCGCGCACCAGCCGCACCTGCACCACCAACTGCGAAATAGTGGTGCCACTCAGGGCCAGCCGGTGCGGCTTGTAGCCGATGGCCCGAAAAACTATTGTATCGGCAGGCAGCGCTGTGATAAGAAAATTACCTTCGCCGTCGGCCGCCACGCCCTGGCGGGTGCGCCTGATTTGTACACTAGCCCCCGGAATGGGCTGCTTACTCTCAACTGCCGACACGCGGCCGCTTACCCGCACGGTGGGCGTGGGGCTGCCCGCTTGCGCCCGCGCCCCCAGTGCCGCAAGTAGCAGCAGGCCGATAAGCAGCAGCCGGGGCTTGAAAAAAAAGGAAACTGCTGCCAAAAACACGACTCGTTAACGCCACTTTGCTACAAAGCTGCCACCAAAAGAGGCAAAAAAAACCCGCGCCGTTGCAGACGCGGGTTTTTTGCGGATTAACGGGCAGCTTTCACTGCCCGGCGGGCTACATTTTGGTCTTGTTGCCGTCGGCATCCTTGATTTTTACTTTGCCGTTGTCCTTCACCTTCACCTTCGAGCCGTCGTCCATTTTCGACTTGCCTTTTGCGATGCCAGTGCCGTCGCTCATGCTATTGTCGGTGTTGGTAGTCGTTGTGGTTTCCTCGGTGGTCGTGCTCATGGTGCTGTTGTTCGAAGGCATGGTAGCGCTCGAGCTGGCGGCCGACTGGTCATTGATATCGAGGTTGTTAGACTCGTCGTAGGTCGAGCGCGACGACTGGTAGGAGTTATACTGGTCGGGCGACGCCAACACGGTTTTGAACTCGTTGTCCGTGTCCATATTGTACTGGTTGCGGGCGGCGCTCATGCCCGTGGTGTCGCTCTGGTACTTGCTCATCATGTCGTCGTAGCGCTTCGAGCGGTTGTAGTAGGCCGTGCGCAGCTTCTCGCGGGTAGCCTGGTCCGAGATTTTCATGTCGGTGGCAAACTTGTCGGCCATGCGGTTGCCGCGCGAGTGGTACGTCTCATCGCTCACCGTTTTGGTGGTCGTGGTAGTCGTAGCGGCGCCATCGGTCGGGGTAGTCGTCGTTTCGGTGGTGGTGTTCGACGAGCACGAGGCTAGCGAGAAAGCAGTAGCGCTGGCGAGAAGCAAAAGAGCGTTTTTCATGGGGAAGAGGGGGATTAAAAAGAACGGGGGTGTTGGTTGTGCGGCCTTTAACGAAGTGGCTAGCGGCGAGGTTACTCCCCGCTAGCGCCCTAGTAGCCAGCGGGCTAGGCCCGGCGCAGCTCTAGTACGGTTATCTCCGGCAAAAAGCCCGCCCGCATGGGCACGCCCAGGTAGCCCAGGCCCACGTTCACGTACAGCTTCTGGCGCCCTTGCTCGTATAGGCCCGCCCACTGCGGATAGGAATATTGCACCGGGCTCCACTTGAAAAACGGCAGGTTGATGCCGAACTGCATCCCGTGGGTGTGGCCACTCAAAGTCAAGTCAATATCTTTGTAGTCAAGCACCTGGGCTTCCCAATGCGAAGGGTCGTGCGAGAGCAGCAGCTTGAAGGGCGCATTGCCGCTGGCCGCGTGAGTTTGGGCCAGCTTGCCGTGCTTAGGAAACTGTGGGTGAGCGCTCCAGTTTTGTACCCCTAGCACGGCCAACTCATCGCTGCCGCGCCGGATGGTGTGGCTCTCATCGAGCAGCAGCTTCCAGCCGATTTTGGCGTGGTTGCGGGCTAGCCGTTGCAGGTTTTCGCGCTTGGCTTCCGGGCTGGGCCACTGCACGTAGTCGCCGTAATCGTGGTTGCCGAGGATAGAAAAAATCGGCAGCTCCGATGTGATACCCGCCAGGGCCGCGATGTGCGGCTCGACCTCGGTGGCGATGTTGTTCACCAAGTCGCCGGTCATCACGATGAGGTCGGCCTTCTGCGCATTTATCATGGCCACGGCCCGCTCCATCGGCTCGGTGTTGCCGTTGAAGGAGCCTGTGTGCAGGTCAGAGATTTGCAGAATCTTGAAGCCTTCGAACGACGCCGGCAGATTGGGGTAGCGGAGCACCACGCGGCGCACCGTGTAGTCGGTTTTGCCGCGCACCATGCCCCAGAGCATCGACACCAGCGGCACTAGTCCCAGCCCCAGGGCTAGCCGGCTGATAAACTGGCTGCGCGTGAGCGCTGGCTCCCCCGCCGCTGGGGTCGGGCTAGCGAAGCCCCGCCCGGCCCATCGCCCCAGGCGCAGCAAGTCCTCTAAAAGCAGCGGCAGGATGACGACAAACTTAGCCGCCAGCAGCGCCAGCGGCAGCACAAACAAATAGCTTTTGAGCTCGCCTTCGCCCTTATGGCGCGTAGCAATGGCCCAGATACCCACCGCCCAGATGCCCAGCGTCAGCAGCCAGTAGGCAATAGTGAAGCCGCGGCGGCCATCGGGGCTAGCGGGCGCAAAAGCCGTGCGCACGGCCACGTAGCCGTAGGTTTCGGCCACCAGAATGGCCAGTAGAAGACTCCAGAGTAGAACGGGATTGCGCATATAAATGGCCAAACGGGCAGCCGGGTACTAGAGTTGGCGCCCCGCCGCCCGCAGGGCTAACGAACAAGCTGACGTTTTACTTTATCTTGCGTAGCTATAATGCAGCCTCCGTATGCTTTCCAGTTCGCTTCCCGCCGACGACCTACCCGACGACGATTTGCCGCCGCCTGCGCCCTACGCGCCGCCCACCAGCTTCGGCATCAAAAGTTGGGCTGAGGAGGACCGCCCCCGCGAGAAGATGGTGCAGAAGGGCCGCGCCGCCCTCTCCGACGCCGAGCTGATTGCCATCCTGCTGGGCTCGGGCACCACCAAGCTCACCGCCGTGGACGTGGGAATGCTGATGCTGCAAGCCGTTGATAATGATTTGAATGAGCTGGCTAGGCTCAGCATCAAGCAGCTGTGCCGGCACCCCGGCGTGGGGCCGGCCAAGGCCATTTCGGTAGTGGCCGCGCTGGAGCTGGGCCGCCGCCGCAAGGAGGCCGGGACAGGCCGGCGCGTCACCATCGGCAGCTCGCGCGACATTTACCAGCTCGTGCGCCCGGCGCTGCAAGATTTGCCGCACGAGGAGTTTTGGGTAATCCTGCTCAACCGGGCCAACGTGGTGATGCGCCAGGAAAAAATTAGCAGTGGCGGCGTGGCTGGCACCGTAGCCGACCCCAAGCTGATTTTCAAGCAAGCCCTCGAAAACCTGGCCAGCAGCCTCATTCTGGTGCACAACCACCCTAGCGGCAACCGCCAGCCCAGCAGCGCCGACATTAGCCTGACCAAGAAGCTGAAAGAAGCCGGCAATTTTCTGGATTTGCCCATCCTCGACCACCTCATCTACACCGACAACGGCTATTTCAGCTTTGCCGACGAAGGTTTATTATAGCAGTAGCGCGCAGCTCGGGCTTCGCGCAGCAAGCATCTTTGCGCTAGGGCCATCTAGCCCCGCCTGCTCGCGCACGAAGCCCGAGCTGCGCGCTACATTTCGCTATGCGCAAAATTCTCTTGCTAATCGGCGGGCTGGCCGTGCTGGGCCTGCTAGCCTATAATTTCTCTACTACCCAAACGCCGGCCGTTACCCCCGAAACCAGCGCTGCCTACGCGGCCCAGGTGCGCCAGGCCCGCCAGCAGAAGGACCAGGCTTTTCGCACCGCGGCCAGCTCGCCCATCCCGGTGGCGCAGCGCACGGCTTTCAACGGCCTGCGCTATTTCAAGCCCGATGCGGCCTACCGCGTGGTGGCGCGCCTCACGCGGGCCGCCGCGCCAACTCCGCTGCCGCTAGCCCTCACCGGCGGCTCGGCCGATGCTTACGTGCGCTGGGGCACTGCCGAGTTTGAGCTGGCCGGCCGGGCCCAAAAGCTGACGCTGCTGCAAAAGCAGGGCGAAACCAAGGAGCTTTTCGTGCCCTTTACCGACCCCACCAACGGCGAGCAGACCTATGGCGGCGGCCGCTTTCTCGACCTGCCCGTGCCGGCCGCCGACGCTAGCGAAATCACTCTGGATTTCAACGCCGCTTACAGCCCGTTTTGCGCCTACAACCACGACTACAGCTGCCCGCGGCCGCCGGCTGATAATCGCCTCACGGTGCCCGTGCCAGCCGGCGAACAGCTAGCGTCAGAGTAGGGCAGTAACGTGGACTCTGTGAGTCCGCGCGGGGTGAGGTCTGGATGATAGTACGCGCGCACTCGCAGAGTCCACGCTACGAGCTAGTACCTTTGCCCCGCGCGCCCGGCCCCAAGAATGCCGCCGTATTTCTGCATGACTATCTCCTTCGACTGGCTTAAAACCCTCTTCCCCACCACGCTGCCCGCCGACCAAGTGGCCGCCCTGCTCACCGGCTCCGGCCTCGAAGTCGAAAGCCTGGAAGAGCTCGAAAGCATCCCCGGCGGCCTGCGCGGCGTGGTGCTGGGCACGGTGCTCACCTGCGAGCGCCACCCCGACGCCGACAAGCTGAGCCTCACCACCGTGGCCGTGGGCGACGACACGCCCCGCCAGATTGTGTGCGGCGCTCCCAACGTGGCCGCCGACCAGCGCGTGGTAGTAGCCCTCGAAGGCGCCACGCTCTACCCCAGCCAGGGCGAGCCGTTCAAAATCAAGAAGTCGAAAATCCGCGGGGCGGCCTCCGAAGGCATGATTTGCGCCGAGGATGAAATTGGCCTGGGGCAGTCGCACGCCGGCATCATGGTGCTCGATACCGACCTGCCCGACGGCACGCCGGCCGCCGAATACTTCGGCCTGGGCTCGGATACGATTATCGAAATCGGCCTCACGCCCAACCGCGCCGACGCCGCCTCGCACTACGGCGTGGCCCGCGAGCTGCGTGCCCTGCTGGGCCAGCCCGCGCACCTGCCCGACGTGCGCGCCTTCGCGGCCCCTAGCGGCGGCGAGAATATCAAGGTAATCATTGAGGACGACCAGGCATGCCCGCGCTACGCCGGCTTGCTGCTTGATAACGTGCAGGTTGGCCCCTCGCCCGAGTGGCTCCAGCGCCGCCTGCGCAGCATTGGCCTGTCGCCCATCAATAACGTGGTAGATGTGACCAACTTCGTGCTGCATGAGCTGGGTCAGCCGCTGCACGCCTTTGATGCCGACCACATTACGGGCGCGGCCATTCGGGTGAAGCGCGCCGCCGCGGGTGAGAAGTTCATCACCCTCGATGGCGTAGAGCGCAGCCTGCTGGCCGACGACCTAGTGATTGCCGACGCCCACGGCGCGCCGATGGCCCTAGCCGGCGTGTTCGGCGGCAAAACCTCGGGCGTGAGCGACGCCACTACCCGCGTTTTCCTCGAAAGCGCCTATTTCGCGCCGGCCGTGGTGCGCCGTACCAGCCAAGCCCACGGCCTCAAAACCGACGCTTCGTTCCGCTTCGAGCGCGGCACCGACCCCTACATGGTGCCGCTGGCCCTGAACCGGGCGGCGCTGCTGCTGCAAGAAGTGGCCGGCGCCCGCATCGCCGCGCCGGTCGTGGACGAGTTTCCGCACCCGATTCCTAACAACCAGGTGCGCCTGCGCCTCGACCGCGTGGCTAGGCTCATCGGGCAGGAAGTGGGGGAGGAGCGCATCCGCGAAATTCTGGAAGGGCTCGGCATCACGATTGAGCGACAGGTTGCTAACGAGTGGCTGCTGGCCGTGCCGCCCTACAAGGTGGACGTGACCCGCGAGGCCGACGTTATCGAGGAAATTCTGCGCATCTACGGCTTTAATAATGTGGTGCTGCGGCCCCATAATTCGGCCTCGTTCCTGTCGCCCTTCCCCAACCCCGACCCCGAGGTGGTGCGCCAGAAGGTGGCTAGCCTGCTCAGCGGCCAGGGCTTTTCGGAAATCATTACCAACTCGCTCACCAACTCGCAGTACTTCGAGAAGGCCGACGCGCCCGACGAGAAGCTGGTCCGCATTCTCAACTACAACAGTCAGGACCTGAACGTGATGCGCCCCGCACTGCTGCACTCGGGCCTGGAAGTGGTGCGCCACAACCTCAACCGCCGCCAGCGCGACCTCAAGCTCTACGAGTTTGGCAAAACCTACCAGCGCACCGCTGCCGGCAAGTACCAGGAAAAAACGGTCCTCGGCCTCTGGCTGACGGGCGCCGCCACGGCCGAAACCTGGCAGCACCCCAGCCAGAAGGCGACCTTCCACGACGCGGCCGGGGCCGTGCAGCAGGTGCTGGCCGCCTTGGGCCACGCCCAGCCGGCGCCGCAGCTCACGCAGCACCCCTACCTGGCGGGCGGGCTAGCCCTGCTGGCGCAAAACCAGCCGGTGGGCAATGTGGGCGCCGTGTCGCCGCAGGTGCTCAAGCGCCTCGACGTGAGCCAGCCGGTGTGGTACGCCGAGCTGGACTGGGACTGGCTGCTCAAGAAATACAAAACCAGCCTCGTGGCCCGC
>Ga0160427_10000627_pt1 | contig 21202 bp, 19 predicted proteins | sample SolpanmetagenomL_FD_108194 | JGI IMG/M metagenome (GOLD analysis project Ga0160427, IMG submission 108194) | Solar panel surface microbial communities from Lawrence Berkeley National Laboratory, California, USA - L | ecosystem: Engineered > Built environment > Solar panel > Unclassified ...
AGAAGAGTTTTGACAACATCAAAGGCTCGTATATCGCTGTAGAAGGACAAAGGTAGGTCGAAAAGTGCTGCTGCATCACCCTCATTTCCGCGAAAGTATGAAGAGTACAGCTCCGGAGATCCCGTCGACGTTACAGCCTTGCCTAATGTTGGCAATAACTCTTCGAGAAGCTCATCAAACACATCAGACCGTAGTCCGGGAATCTTGCCACGATACTGTGCAATTCTAGCCCGTCCTGCTAAAATCAACAACCTCTGCAGAGCAATTTGAGAGCTGCGATCTGGCGTGATACCTCGCGCTAGCATTTCAGCGTGCATCCGAAGTCCTTTCTCGAAACTTCTAAGGTCAGCATAGCCGTCAACTAGTATTGCGTAGTGAAGCGCAGTAGGCTGGACGCTGTTGTGCATTGTCTTCTCGAGTACTCGTCGAGCAAGGTCCGGTTTTCTCTTGACCACATAGGCCCGCATGAGAGCTGCGTAAGTAAAAGTATTGAAGCGCACTTTCAGAGTTTGCATCTTAGTGGCTACCCTCAAGGTATTTGGGAGCACTCTCGTACGCGAGCTCAGCGCATGATGCGCGAGTATACTATTCCACATTCGGACACTTGGTAGTGCTGGCATAACAGTCGTCATCGCAGTTGCGAAGACCTCGGCTTTTTGTTCTTGACCATCGTGCAGTAAGGCCCTCACCATACAGTCGTTCATGATTTGTGTTCTGTCTATACTGTTCTCAGCGGCCATATTGAGCATTTGCTCGCACAAGTCTACATCGCCTCGGTCTGCAGCAGCTGCCATGACAGTCCCAATGGTGTATGCATCTGGTTGTACTCCTGCGTCAAGCATTGACGAGAGCGCGGTCAGAAGTCCGTCGAGATCGTCTGCTTTCTCGTGTGCGTGAAGTAGTATGTTCCAGCAGACGGCATCCGGCGAAGCATACTTCTTAACCAGCTCAAAATTGGCTAATACTGCACTAGGATCACCACGCTCGGCATGGAACTGTAGTAGTGGGTGGAATAACCTGACATTGATATCAGGATCGCTGGCTTTTTGTCTCTCAATGAAATTCCTGAGCATTTGCTCAGCGCCTACAACATCGCCACTACGTGCGAGTCCTCGAATGACTAGTCCACTCAATACTGAAGGAGGCTCCCCATAGAACGTTCGCCAGTCCGCGAGCATAACTAGAGCATATTCCACATCTTTTACCTGAACTGCAGTCTTGATCATTGCATGTAGCAGCCTCCGTGACGGCTCAAATTGAGGGGCAGAACTTGACTCACTCCTCGCTGTCGGGTCACGCTTGTGTGGAAAACGTACATCAAGCTTAGATTGGGCGTAGCGTGAATCTTTTCCATGTTTGAAGCATGTATCGTCCTTACGATACATATAATATATCTTATGCGCTTGTGACAACCGCATAGCCATTGTTGGGCCAACTCCTTCCAAGGTTCGCAAGCAAAGAGCCTCATAGAAGGAGGATTCCGATAGTCCGTGCTGCTTAAGAAATTCCAGAACTACGATATTCTTCAGAGCACCGAAGCCAGTACCTTTCTTGATGACGCTCCTCACTAGCGACAGAAAGATCGCGCAGGGTTGCTTCTCTATTCGGTTACTCGCACGACGAGATCTTATATATGACATGAGTGACAACGTTCTCAGGTGGAGCTGTGGCATGGCTGCAATTTTAGTTTCAAAACTGTGCTGCCATTTTTGCCGTATAGAGTGGCTCTCATACGATCGATGAATATCATCCCACACGGAGCAACTCAATCCCCATCGATCGTGGCCTATTAAATGAGCGAGGAGGACTTCCGTACCAATATTCTCGTTGGTGCCAAGTCTTATTATTGCTTCATGGTGGACAGCGACTGCTTGATCGATGTCTTTTATCTTGAGATTGGCAACAACTGCTTGCAGATATCCGCCTCCTCGACGCTCTGAATCTTGAATGTCTTCGAATATGTGCAGGAGACGATGCCAATCTCGAGATCGAGGTGAAGTGCTAAGCACGTCAAGCAGGCCATGCTTGATTCTAGATGTCCTGCCGACTGGGTCCAGATTGTTATAGCAATCCCAGGCTTGAGTCCATGATTCTCGATATTCGCCTCTTGAGTTGACGTCTATCAGATCCTGCAGTATCTCAAGGGCTTTCTCTGGCGGTATCGATGGTATGTCCCTCTGACTGATGTCGCCCTTGACAGTCTCAGATAGTTCTGTATGCACTACCCGCTGTCCTGCCAAAGACTTGGAGGTAAAGGTGCGACTTGCTGCACCTGCACTGAGTCGCCGGGTATGCCTTCTCCAGGTTCGATATCCGAGTATCGAAAGTCGTCTGATCATTGCTTTAGTCTTTTCTGGGTAAAGAAAATCCAGAAACATAGGTCCACCAGCCGGCGTCCTACTCATGCTGTCGACATCTGGTGACGACGTATTACCGTGGTCGGTGGTACGATCTGGTTCGAATAGTGCGCTCGTCATGTAAGAAGCCCAGCTGGGTATATCGAGGTCGCCGGCGCCATGCCGCCAGAACGACGAGTGGAGACTTCGACGACTGTGACGAGTGGCGCTGATGGAAGGCTTCCTGAGGCATGTCGAAGTTTGTCGTCCTCCAGGATTCAAGCATCTCGCCGCTCGCTCTAGCATGTACGAGGACGGCAGAAAAAGGACTGAGTATTGTGTTGGGAAATGCTATAGCATGGTCTAGTAAATGTATTTCCGTCGCCCAGTCATGTATTCTTGAAATCCGTGCACCTCTAGCGTTGAAGGAGTAATAGGTGGTAGTGCTGCGGTTGTTGTACTTGCATGTAGTGGCGTTCAAAGAGAAACTGTACGAGATGATTCAATTGAAAGAATCGGTCCGAGTCGATTCGGAGATGCGCCCTTCAGACCACCTCCCAATCAATCAGACGAGAGACCAGATTGACACAACAACAAGTCTATCGCAACGCTATAACATACTTTTGGAACAATGGCAAACCGTGGCTACGATGTTGTCGTCGATGTTGACGCCGAGGTAGCCCGCCTTCGTACCAATCCACATGAAGCATGACTGACACCAGAATAGGGCGACCTAGGACATACAGATCTCCAGGAAGATAACCTTGAGTTTCACAAGTCAAGTTAGTCGCGCCATGTTGTTCTATCCTATGCAAGCTAACGCAACCATGCAGCATTTGCTGACCCAAACCCACGCTCCAAACCAATCCCTACCACCACCAACACTTTCCCTTCCCAGAACACGTCCGCCCCATCTGCCAATGGCGCAAGAGGAGGATTTGCTGGAAAACGCTACCTATGGGCCATGTCGTTTTACCAGCAGTTTTTCGACGTCGACACTAATGCTGTTATGAAGCGCTGTCTTTGCGCCATATTTCCCAAGGACAACTTTCTCGACGTCCTGGATGGAAACCCAGATCTGTACGGTCCTTTCTGGATCGCGACCACTGTGGTTGTCATTCTGTTCTTGACTGGCAGTATCAGTTCCTGGTTAGCAGCACAAGGCGAAAATTACTACGGTTATGACTTTCGGTTGCTATCTGGTGCTGCTGGACTCATTTACGGGTATACCTTTGTCATCCCGTTCGTGCTATGGGCATCACTACGCTGGAGTGGAAGTGAAGCTGCCAACATCCTTGAGTGTTGGGCTCTGTACGGTTATGCGAACGTCATCTGGATTCCTGTGGCCCTCATCTCCTGGTCACCCATTGACATCCTAAACTACGTTTTCGTTGGTGTAGGATTGGCTATCTCAGCTGCGTTTCTGGCACGAAATCTTTATCCAATCATTATGACAACACCGCATCAGAGGGCGAAATTGATCTTCATAATTGTGCTCGTGCTACATGCAGGTTTGGCAATCGCAATCAAGATCTTGTTCTTTGCGTATGTGATCTTAATCATGTGTTCTCTTCTTGTTCATAAGCTAACTCGGTCTAGTCACAAAAGCCCTGTCGCTAGGGTGCCGTCCGACTCACCCACTACTGGCAATCCTGCTCTAGATGACCCCGGTGCGCCCGATGGTGCGGCACCAGTGCCTGAGGACGGAACTGGAGCAATGAGATTCGTACGATGGTAGTAGGAATTCATATGGACGCGTTCTCAACACGTGGGTGATTCATGTCCAGCCACATTAAAGCAATAATACCCATCCAAGCTCATGTCTTCTCAATCTGCTAAGGTGATATGTTCGGCGCGTCCATCCAGTCTCAGTCCTATATGCTCCTGGTGCTCTTGCTCCACTCATCGTAAGATTGTACTGTGTCAACCACTCCGCCTCGTATTTCGACTGCGCTCATCTCACCTCACTCCACCGCTTGGCGCAGCGCCTCTTGAAGTGGCTTCAGCATTATCGTGTCTTTTGCAATGCACTATCAAATGGTAGTGGCCTGTTAAACTCGCGGCAAATAGCTTGGACATGCCACATGCAGAGCCGTAGTGTGACTCAGGTGGCTTCCTGTGCCAGATCACAAATACTTCCTGCCTGCTGCCGCCACTCTCGCTTTAAACACTGGACTCCGCACAGGGTCATTAACGGTATAGAATGGATTCATTACTGTCTTCACCCAATTCTCATACACATCCGCGAAGAACGTTCGCACCGCCTCTTCCGTTGCGGGACTAGTAGGGTTATAGGCTATGCTACTGGCACTTGATGTGCGCTTGTCGGACGTGGACGATGGTGGCATTGGTGTTAGGTGTGCGTTGTGGGTTGCTGTTGGATCTGGACAGTGAAGGAGGAGGAAACGCGCGCCAGAACCTGTGAGGAAGCAGGAGATGAAGTTGTTGTAGAAGCGGTCGATTTGTTTGAGATACCTAGAGCCAGTTTGTTAGTAATTCAACTTCCTCTAAGCATGGAAAACAGAAGTGCTTTGCTCCATACATTGCGCCAGTGGTCCATTGGACTTCTTCTACAATGTCGAGACTGCTGTGGACGATGAATTGGTTCATGTTTCTGGCGTCTTCGCGGAAGCGCGCGATACCATCTCCGCCTTGTTTCGAGGTACCGAACTCATATTCGAAGATTGGGTTGTCTTTCGTGCCTATAATGGCGAAGTAGTATGACATGCTCGCTACATGCTTCGAGTCGATCGAGAGAGGACAATGGTGGACAACAAGGTAAATCCGGATCACGTGATCGTACAGGGTCTTGCGGCCTCACCTTCAACTTTCTGGTGGCAGCAACATTCGATCTCCAAACCAATCTACAACATGTTTGGCATGTTCAGACCTACATCGTCGCTGTCCAGTGGTCTTTTATGGTAAAGCCGATCCCATTAATCTCGACGGGGTCACCAATTGACTCTATGACTCCTGCAGGAAAATCCCATGGAAGCTTTCAGTACCACAAAAGCGCCGCCAGCGCAAGCGTCTACGCCTCGTCGACAACGTCGTCTCCATTGTTGATCGCGCTCTGTCTAGAAATGGAATGACCGCAAAGGTCCTCGAGCGATGGAAGGAGGAGATGCCGAGAGAGGAGGAAATGCTAGCTAAAGACAAATACACAATATTCGACCGAAAGGAGAAGAAGTACAGAAAGGGAATACATAGTGAGTTCTTCAATACAGACGGGGAGGTTAGCTGGAATGAAGGATGGGAAGACTAATCATGCGTAGAACTTCCAAAGTGGACGAGAGTAAGCCAGAGGCTTAATCCTCCTGGATATTAGAGAATTCGGCGATGAAGAGGGAGTGTACGTTATGATTCGCATGGAATGGAGTTCAGGTCTGGTAATGTAAAGGATATAAGATTGGTCTACGAGGAGAGGTGACATGATTTTCCAAGCACTATGAAGCATTAGCACGGTCGACCGATCACCGTATAGGGCTATGAAATGAGGACGAATTCTGTAAAAACAATCAGAAAGAGCTCATCGCACGGATGACGTGTCGTACTTGCCATTTTCGGCGTGAGAATGATGTCGAGTGAAGTTTACTATTTGGTACCAAGAGTTTCAGCACATCCAATTCTATGTATCCTTGTTTTAACTCCAACATCTACCTAAGATTTCATTCTTTCCGGTCCTTCCTGTCATGCCTGTCAGTATCGACAATAGGTAACACCTTCACCGAATTTCTACCTAATTATTCCCTACGACAATGGCCGGATCACCTAATGACAATACTGGAGTCAATGGCGCCCGTGCCAGAATCGGTCGTCAATGGCAAAAGATCAAGCATCCTGATACCCAGTCTCGGATGAAATCGACGACTGAAAGTGATACTTCACGAACACCACAACGAGCAGGTCGCCAATCTCTCGAGCTTAGGCAACCGAGATCGTATGCTGATGGACTAGAGGAAATGCCTGTGACTCCGGATTCAGTGAGGCACTCTGCTAGCGATCGTATAGACAGGCTCGGGGCGAGGGTCGAGGCGTCGCTGAGACAATCTTTCCATGAACTGTTGCCGCCAAGGACCTTCCGGGACTTCTGCACGAAGGCCGATTGCCGCGACAAACCCAGCACAATTCAACAAACCTCCCAAAGCGAAGCAGACACAATGTCGACCGCGGGGCAATCCAGGCCGAACACATATCGTGGTTTCCAACCTATCACGGCACCTGGACCACTCCTGTTCATCGCTTTCGACAAAAAAGAATTTCGTAAAAACTTCTCTGACGAGTGGTATGACAAAAAATGGAAGCAACACACTGTGCGATGGAATGGCAAAGGAAGACCTTGGAGATACTTGGGCTCGGAGAACAGCCTGTCCCAGGCTGCAGCAAGTGACAATACAGAATTGGACAGTGACGACGAACAATCAGACTTGGAGGAGGAGGAGTGGCAACGAATGGTAGGCAGTCGGTATCTGGAGGGAATGCGTGTTGGGACTGTACTACGGCGGCCTAGGTATACTACGGGCGGCCTTGGCCTGATGAGAATGAATTTGCTCTGAGATTTTGGACGACCTGAACACGACTGCCTGTGAAACAATCTCACATGCTCCTCGAGCTGATGCCACATTGAACAGACGTGCTATTTTACATTACCTCTTACGTTATAGGATACTTGACTTACGATAGTGGCCATTGAGGCTTGATTCCTGTCTTGCCTCTCCTTCCGCTAACACATCCCGCCTAATGCATGATCAAGCAGTAACAGCAGCTCATCCCATGTGTGAGTGGTACTGAGCATGATCAAAAGCGATTGGTGGCCGCGAAACTATGGTCTCACAATCTATCTCTTGCATTAACTCATAGCAATTTGGAGGTATCGAGAAAGCAGAGCGCTATGTAGGCACTAGGTATTGAACAGACGGACGTGAAAGGAAAAGAGGAGAAGTGTCGCCCTAGTTGACGCATATACTTGAATTGCTTGATTGACCATCACGGGCACGTGCAGGATATCTATGTTGCATTGATCTTTCCCAACCGCACTTTTATACTCCAAGACTTAGACCTTTCACTGCCTTGGCACTGAAACACAATCACAGAATAACACACTGACGCCCACCGCCTCTTCTCCATCTACTACGCTTCCGTGGCTCTTCCTGCTGCTCGTCCGCGAAATCCCTCTGGTTGAAACCGTCGTCTCCCTGATACCCACCACTAGGTCCACCATATCCTCTATCCTGCCTACCCGTAGCCTTTTCCGCCTCTCGCTCTTTAATCATAATCTGCCTCACCAAGTCTCGAAACGCATCATCAACATTCACCCGCCTTCGTGCACTCGTTTCGTAATATGGTATGTTGTCAAACTTACGCGTAGCTTGTTTTATGCTATCGCGGGTTACTGTGCCTTGCAGATCTGACTTGTTCCCGACGAGAACGATGGGCACGTCTGGATCGTCTTTGATACGGACGAGTTGGTCGCGGATGTCGGTGAGCTCGTTGAGGGAGGTGGGGTTGGTTAGGCTGAAGACTAGGAGGAAACCTTGGCCGGATTTCATGTAGAGTTCTCTGCGTGGTAACATGTTAGATTGGTGAAGGAATCAAGTGTACTTAGAGAGGCTTGGGTGCTACCTCATTGCGGCTGTGAGTTTATCAGATGATTGTATTGTGATTGGTGTTGTCACTCTATGGGGACTTACTGAACTGCTCGGTTCCTGCTGTATCAAGGATTTCCAACATGACATGGCGGCCCTGTAGATCCATGAGCTCATGAAGAGTATGCCAGAGATTGGATACAAACGTACGTCAACCTCGAATTGCTTCCTATACGAGTCCTCTATTGTCGGATCATAACTCTCAATCCATACATTATTCACAAACTGTGCTGGGATGATCATCAGGATCGTACAATCTCACCCACTATCCCCTCTCATACCTGTGAGACAGCTTTTACCGACACCACCTGCTGATTGTCAGTATCTTGTCAGAAAGAGGCTAGGCTATTTCTATGCTAACCTGATCCCAGCACCACAATGTGATAGTCCCTGGAAATTGTGTTGGTGAATCGAATACATTGTAGGGGATGAGCCTAGCTACCTTTGGTGCATAGTGTTACGCCATCAACAAGTATGGTGTTGTCCAAACCCAGCTTTCTTCTCAACAAGTTTTTAAGAAGATGGTTGAGCACAAAGTACAGTAGCTACGCGGAAAGGCTATCGTCGGCGCGTGTTCATGTGTTCCTTTGGGGCACGAATTTGGGTGAGATTTTGTGAGAGTCCTGACGGTCACAGTCGCTTCACGAACGAAGGACTAAGAGAAAATCACGAGGCACAATAATACAACAAGGTCACGGAAATTGCAGTAGATGGACGCGAGTCTTGGTGGTACAAAAGCCATGTTCACTTCAGCCCCTTTTTAGCGCATGCCGGCGGCCGATACTATGTAAAGTTGGCAGGACTACAGTGCTTTTGCTGTCTGGTGTCTACTATCTATCTTGGCGGGTGGAAGAGCGATTGCGGAAGTGTTGTCGAGCAAGGTATTATAGTAATGATATACTATGGTTAATATTGGCAACATGATCGACCATCGCCATCTCGCTTGATCTGTCCCGCACTATCTGATATGGGCAGAACTACGCTTCGCTCTCCAAGGACTGACTTTCTGGTTCGAGGTTGTATGGGCATTGGACTAAGTAAGCACGTATGGTCTTATAGACCTATACTGAGCCTAGAAATTGAGAGACAAAATATGAGGAAGATGAGGTTCAAGGCTGTGGAAGGCTCTCCGTGCCGATCATCTCTTATCGATAATCGATTACACACCTAATGGACGGGTTGCTCACTTGTTACAATCTGATCAAGACATGATATAGTCGAGTATGCGTTGGGTATATGCAATAACGACGTATTTGTCGTCGACAGCACTGGCGGTGTACGTCGATGAAGCTGGTCAGATAGACTACCACCACGCCCTCCTCGGCCTCCCATCCCTCAAAACCACCTTCTTCCACCAACCATCCGCCAGCTCAAAAGCCTCCCTTATCTACACTTTTACTGAATCAGGCGTTGTTGGTGCTGTGAACCCGAAAGACGGATCAGTAGTATGGAGACAGCAAATTGGTCAGCGCGATGATGCGACAACAGAGTCAAGACAGATACTTAGGGCTGGAGAGAATCAGGATACGGTCGTTTGTGCTGCTAGCCAGACCATCAGTGCATGGAGTTCGACAGATGGTAGATCTGTATGGCAGCGAGTTATCGATGGGCCGGTGGTTGATCTCGAGGTCCTGGAAATGCCACTGAGTGAGAGCGCCAAAGTCGCAAAGGACACGGTTGCGTTGTATAAGAGCGCAAAAGGCTCTACTGTGCAACGACTGGACGGCAAGACGGGCGCGGTGGTATGGACATACGATGAGGATAGGTGGGTCACAAGATTTCGCTTGACCATAAGCCACGGGCAAGCTAATAAGGTGTAGTGGTGATACTCCGTACAGACTTGCGGCTTCTGGCACGAATGTCAACCTCATCAGTTACACATCCTCATCCAGAGGCTTGACTATCAAGGTAACCACGTTAGATCCCGTTGCAGGGCAGAAAGTGGAAGTTCATACATTGAGCTCAGAGAATGATGTCTACAGCGAGCAAGATATCCTTTTTGTTGGTTCAAACTCTGCCGCACGTATTTTAGCTTGGACAGATTCCTCAAAGAATGTCCTCAAAGTGAACACCCTCGGCACTGGCCAAGTTAGCACTTTCGACGTCAAGCAAAAGGGTACTGAGATTCAGAGGATCACCATTCATGCGTCTGGCCGCCTAGATTCTTCACCCCACTTTCTGGTACAATATAACAGCGCTGATGCTCATTGGGCTGAAGTATATCACATCGACCTGAAGAGCTCAGCCATCACCAAGGCCTACGACCTGCCAAAGCTTCAAGGTAAAGGTGTCTTCACGGAAACAACAGTTGACGCGAACGTGTACTTTGTTAGAATTACGGACGATCAGATGATATTGCTAAATTCTGCGTCGCACGGTGTGCTTGAGAAGTGGTCTATCCAAGGCCTTGCTCCACGTAGCACAGTTGACCCAGTATACCCAATACATGCTACTAGCGAAGTCGTCGTTAAAGGCGGTAGCTCGTACGCAGTAAGATCTGCTGTATTGCTGTCAAACGGCAATTGGATCCTTATACGAAATGGTGAACTGAGCTGGACTCGTCCTGAGACTCTCGCGAGTGCAGTCAAAGCCGTTTTTGTCCCTTCTCGTGCTGAACCTGCGCTCATTCAAGAACTTGAGGCCGAAGCAGTCAAGGACCCTGTCTCAGCCTACTTACACCGTCTATTCAGACATAGTGGTGATCTGGAAAGTTTGCCTGTCTGGATCAAGGCTGTGGTCCAGTCCTTTCTAGGCACTGCTGGTATGACCAATGGCGAGACAGTCATTGTTGATTCATTTGGCTTCAATAAGCTTGTAGTTGTCGCTACGAAGAACGACCGCTTGATTGGAATCGAGACTGGCAATCATGGCAGAGTTGCATTCAACATCAAGGGTTCGGTTGACGCACTCGCGTATTTTGCGAATGCAGACCGTCCTCAGGCATTTGGATCCCTCCTGGCCATGGACGCAACATCTATTGCCTCTCTCGAAGCACATGTGCAAAGTGCAGGAGCACGTGTCGGAGCAAAGATTCCACAACCAAAGTCATCAATGACTTACAAGGTCGAATCAGATGCTATAAAGGGCTTCAAGGATACAAAGTTGACTTGGGAGCTGAATCTAAAGCCTGGACAAAGCGTATGGCGGATCCAGCAAGCTGAGGCTGATGAACCCATTGCCTCCATTGGCAAAGTCTTGGGTGATAGGCGAGTTCTTTACAAATATCTGAACCCCAATGTAATCCTTGTTCTTCTCAAGGATCAAGCACGCAAGGAACTCTCAGCGTACATCCTTGACAGCATTTCCGGCACAATCCTGCATTCTGCAAATCATAAGAATGTGGCTACTTATGGCCCCATCGCATCAATCGTCTCAGAGAACTGGTTTGCGTACTCGTTTGCGACTGACGCATCATCGGAGGAAATGTCAAAAGGATACCAATTTGTGTTCAGCGAGCTCCTCGAGTCTGACATTCCGGACAACCGTGGCATCATTTTGCCTGGCACGAACTCTTCCACAATCTCGCCTAGTGCTTACATCTCGCTACCGTATGTTGCTTCCCAGACTTACCTGACGCCGTATCCTATTTCCAACATGGGTGTCACACAAACTGGACAAGGTATTACATCTCGTGAGCTCCTTCTCACACTTGCGTACTCCAACGCCATTGTGGGTGTCCCGAAGTACATCCTTGATCCTCGCCGAATCGTCGGTAAAGCCCCTACCAACCAACAGCTGGAAGAGGGACTTTCGCAGTATGCCCCGATGATTGACTTTGACCCAACATGGTACTTGAATCATAAAGAAGAGCTCTTCGGCATCGAGGAGATCATCACGAGTTCCTCGTCTTTGGAAAGCACAAGTTTAGTCTTTGCTTATGGACACGACGTCTTCGGCACAAGGAGATCACCTAGTTTTACGTTTGACATTCTTGGAAACAGCTTCAACAAGATTACCCTTATATTGACAGTAGTTGGGTTGACCATTGGAACTATTTTCCTTGCGCCTTTTATTGAAAGGAAGCAGACCAACATGTTCTGGCAGAACACTTGAGTTTCAGAGGATGCTGCGTTTGTAGTCTTCGAGGATATATCAAAGCTATCCTCACCATCCGATACTCCGCCGTGAAAAGACATGTAGATTCGGGCAGTGCTTGAGACACATATTGTTACGAGCACTTGAATTCTGCTGCAGCTGTGTGGCACTCCGGCAGTCTCACCTCAACATCCAACGTGTGATCTGCTCCATACCCACAAAAGCTACAAGAGGTCTACAGCCCAGAACGAAGCAGAGCACTACAAGATGTACCAGTTGAAAATGTAACCAGAGCACAAAAAGCACTATACATAGAAAGCCGATTAGTCAGCCATGGAATGACGTCGTCGGAGTTAGCGGTATTAGCTGCTTCCTTTGACTTTATTGCCCCTCCTCCATATCTTCATATATTTATCTTCCATTCAAACCTCATTCTGCTATCTGCTGTCTCTATCATATATCACATCTCGAATCTTGATCTTAAATCGTCATGTCAGACCAACAAAAGTACGTCACCAAGCTCGCAGGCAAGAGAGTTCTCATCATTGGAGGAAGCTCCGGTAAGTGTTCAGGCGTCTTCGTAAACTACCAAGAACATCGTTCTCATTTAATCCCAGGCATTGGTTTCTGCGTAGCTGAAGCAGCACTCGAGCAAGGCTCCCAAGTCATTCTTTCCTCCTCTCGCCAATCCCGTCTCGACGAGGCTATCCAGCGTCTTCAGAAGTCCTATCCCTCCAAGAAAGACATGATCACTGCCTACCCTTGCGGCCTCGCAGACGAAGACACCATTGAGAAGAATGTAGAGACACTCTATGCATCCGCTACATCCAATGGCTCCAAGAAGCTCGATCACATTATCTATACTGCTGGCGATGCGCTCGCTATGATGAAGCTCGATACAGCGGACATGCCAAAGATTAAGCAAGCGGGTATGGTCAGATTCTTTGCACCACTCATTGTTGCGAAGCATGCACCGAAATACCTGAACGAAGGGCCGAAATCGAGCATCACTCTCACTACTGGAGCGGTCAGTGAGCGACCTATACCAGATTGGTCCATCGTGGGCTCATATGCTACCGGATTACATGGTATGACGAGGGGATTGGCATTGGACTTGGCACCGATTCGAGTCAACTTGATCTCGCCCGGTGCTGTTGTTACTGAGCTATGGGATAATATGCCAGAGGATAAGAAGCAGGAGATGTTCAAGGCTACGTCTGCAAAGGTTCCCACGAAATCTGTTGGAAAGCCGGAGGATGTGGCGGAGTCGTATATCTATTGTATGCGGGATGAGAATGTGACAGGTAGTATCATATCAACGAGCAGTGGTTCATTGTTGGTATAGATAGATTGTAACTGTAATATCACAAAATATATAAGCTCCTCTTGGCAGGAAGGCTTGGTCTTACCCGTTTGATGTTTCAGATGTAGACCAACACGTGTGGCGATCCTGGTTGCCATTTGGCTCGGCATCAGTTATTCCACCTTCTCATCTCATGTGAGCAAAACATCGAGACTTTTCGTTTTATCACCTTCTATCTTGCCACGTACCATAGAAGAGGCGTGCTGTGTATCTTAGCTTCGCATGCAATATTTTGACATTCTTACTGTGATCCCGGTGCTGATATGCTCTAGACATGGCTAACAGCATGACGAGCTACTTTGATGAAGAAAGAAAAGAGACAACTATATCAGCAGAAGACTTCGCTATCCTTGAGAGACCACATCATTACCAAAGATCACTTTCGCGACTTCCCCTCATTTGCCTTGTAGCGGCTTGCATTATGTTATTTTTTACCACCTTGTTTCTGTTACCTCTCCTCCACTCTGCTAGTGCACTCAAAACTTCTCCAAGATCGCTCCGTTTTACCAAGGATGGAAGTTTCCAGATCTGTATCTTCGAAGATTTGTAAGCTGTATCGCGTCCTTAGGGAAGGTTATGAACGCGAGCTAATAGTTCTTAGACACTTTGGAGAAGCGGAGGACCTTGTTTGGGGACCCCAACAAGACGTCAATACCACTCGTGTGATGAACACCGTGCTCGACAACGAATCACCACAACTCGTAGTGCTCAACGGAGATCTGATTACTGGCGAAAACACGTATTTGTCCAATTCGACCTACTATGTTGACCGCATCGTGCAGCCAATGATCCAACGAGGTCTACCTTGGGCATCTACTTATGGTAAGTTGCTCGTGTGTTCGCAAGTGTGTTCGTGTTGAGATCTATGCACATCTGTGCTTGTTTCAGATGTCTAAGTCTTCGTGCAATACTCTCTACAAGCTTGAAGACGACTACTATATGCTAACCTGTATCTCCTCCAGGCAACCACGACAGCCAATTCAACCTCTCCCGCTCTGGCACCTTAGCTCGTGAGCAAAGATACACAAATAGCTTGACGCAGCAAATGGTTCACACGTCCAATGCTGGCGTCACAAACTACTACCTTCCCGTCTATGCCGCCAACGCGGAGCCGTGGGACTGTCACACTATTCCCAAACTCATCCTATGGTTCTTCGATAGCCGTGGTGGTCTTCTCTTTCAACAATCTGACGAAGATGGCAATGATATACCCCAACCTGACTGGGTTGACGAGACTGTCGTGGACTGGTTTACCAGCACAAAGAAAGCTATGGCAAGCCAGTGGCACATTGCCAGCATTCCGAGTTTGGCTTTCGTCCATATTCCTGTCGATGCTATGTTGGTTTTCCAGAGTGGACCTGGCGTGGAGCCAAGAAGAGAGCCTGGCATCAATGCAGATGTACCACTCTCACAACAGGGCAAAGGTTGGGCTTCTGATACCCAACTTGGTTCTGCTGATTCGTATGCGGGCCAAGATGTCCCGTTCATGGGTGCTCTACTTGACACGCCTGGCTTAATGGGCGTGTTCAACGGACATGATCATGGTGATGATTGGTGCTTCAAGTGGAATAGGAAGCTGCCCGGCATGACTTTGATGGGAAATGGCTTGAATGTGTGCTTCGGACGTCATACGGGTTATGGTGGATATGGTAGCTGGACGAGGGGTGGTCGACAGATTGTGGTGGATTTGGAGAAGATCAAGCAGATGCAGGGCGTTGAGACGTACATACGACTAGAGGATGGCAGCGAAAGTGGAAGAGTGATGCTGAATGGAACTTATGGAGATGATAAGTATCCAGAGGTGTCACTTACATATACTCCATGAGATGGCTGCTGTCATGCTCAGTATACTATTGACCCACAAGGATGGATGGCGGTAGTATTATCTTGCAAACTCCTCCCACTTCCCAAAGTCTAGAAATATCATTGACGAACGATTTCCACGGCATGATTTTACTTGAGAGCAAGCCTTCAACAGAACGAGGCTTGGTGTAGATTGTTCCTCGTTTCGCCTGCCCGAATTAGACTTCCAAGTCCGAACTGAACATGTCCGTGAAGTGAGATCGCCGGTTCGCCGAGCCAATCTCTTGGCATTTACATCCTCGTCATAGTAACATCAACAAGGCAACTGCGATCCATCTTGATCAATCCTCGACCTCATCCCGCTCGGGCTGCGCTTGTTATGATGCGACCACGACTGCGATTCTAGCATCGCCCTGGCGAAGCACTCACGCTCTCTACGCATCCGTCGCTACCACCACCATGCCGCGCACACGCAACAGAGATGAAAGTCAAAAGCTATGGAGAACCACCAATGTACAGGCTCAATACTCGGTTAACAAATGGGCCGCCCGCATCGTTCCCGCCATACTCATAGGCGTCGTCGGATACTCTGTCTGGGCCATCGTTGTCATTCTCTGCATCAACTACCTCATACATCCACCGGCTGGTGTACCACGTCGACCGGGTGCGGGGATCGCAATCATCGTGATATACTTTGCGTTGATGGTGCCGATGACGTTGTGCTACTTCAGGATCTTACAGAGCATCGCCACGAATCCTGGTTATGTGTCGGGACGTGAGGAGGCAGACAAGGGCAAGAAAAGGCTAGATAGAAAGAGGCGGGGAACGAGGCGCGATGGACAGAATGAGGAGTCCGTGGAGGGAGAGAAAGACGACTACTTGCACAGCCAGGCAGATGGATCAGGTCCAGGTCTTGGGGCGTACACAGACCGCGATGCTTTGGGAGATGGAAGCCCAGGTCCAGCACCAGGCCTGGAGTTTTTTTACAAGAGGGACATCTTTGAGTGCGAGACTGATGGACTACCGAGGTGGTGTTCGACCTGTAAGATATGGAAACCTGACCGATCACATCATAGTAGTGAGCTCGGAAAGTGTGTATACAAGATGGATCACTTTTGTCCTTGGTGAGCTACAAACAAGTTGCACTGCTGTGAATTTCGATTACTGATTACGTTGAAGGGCTGGCGGCATAATTTCAGAGTCGAATTTCAAGTTCTTCATCCAGTTCTGCACATATGCGGCCTTGTTTTGTCTCTTCTTGCTTGTTGTTTCGGCATACTTTTCAGCAGAGCAGCATCACCAGCTAGGCCATTACAGCTCGCCTGTGCTGTCCATCATCGCAATGTGAGAATTATCAGCATTATTTAATCGTGATGACAATGCTAACCTGTGTAGCTCTGCACTTTTTCTGCTTTTCTCCTATACTATGGCGTACAACTCTCTATTCTTCGTCCTCATTAATTCCACTACGGTCGACAACCTCAGTCGACGCACGAAAGTCTACCACTTTGCAGTCTTGATCCCTTCGGGCTTTGTGCCAGCTCAAGCGCCAACTGTACCCCCATCGATCCTTCAGACCACATCTCAATATCCGACACCTCTCGCCACTACGTTATCCAACTCTTCGCGACTGGAACCTTGGCGGAAGGTCACATATCCGCTCTCACAAAGCAGTAACGAAGCTCAATTACCAGAACCAACCCGAACTTTTGCGATACTTGCCACGCCTGCAGGTTCTAATCCTTATTCGTTGTCAAAGCTCGAAAACTTCAAGACTGTGATGGGCGAGAACTGGTACGATTGGCTGCTGCCAGTCAGACACAGTCCGTGTTGGGACGACGGACATGGTGAGAGACGTGATGGTCAAAGTGATACCCAGGACGAGGAGAAGGCTGCTCAAGCAGGCCACTGGGCGGATCACCAATTCATGTATAAAACTGGTCCCGTTGTGGATGACATGATCAGCAGAGCTGGTTTGCCTCCTTTGCAGCGAGGCTAACGAATTATCAACCATGTGATGAACATAATAATAACTTGAGCAAGCATCAACGTGGATATGTACGAATAGGGCGAACACTGGACAGGAGTGCCAGCGGCATGGTTTGGTGTAATCTGTACATTTATATAGCATATGATACCCCTTCTGCTTTTATAGATACTTATTCGAGCATATAATTACTGGATCGAAGAAAGGCCTAGTTCACGAAGCTACCACGACGGTACGAAGGTCCACAAGTGTTCAGAGAACATGAGACACAAATGGTTACTGCATCGATGCAAGTGAACTGCAGGAAGTGTGCTAAAAGCTAGCGTGACAAGGCTGAGCCACTACAGTAAGAGCGGTCTGTCTATAACAAGAATAGACTATCATCGCATATCCTTTTGATATTTTATTGGACTAGATTATGACTACTAATAAGATACATGGAAGCGCGACGATGCAATAGTGAGAGCTATGGTAGTGCTTCTATTCTTTGATTGATCCACCATGGTTGCTTTCAAGCCAACATGTGATGCCACGACTAGATACCTGCAACTCAGCAAGCGTTGTTCTGAAACAGCATGAATTCTCTGCCATATGGAATGTGCATGTTCATCGTCAGTCACTTTTTAATCAGCCTGCGAAGGGCTTGAGCGGGTGTTTTTCTGGAGGAGTCTGTGGTCCCAGAAGAGCTTCCGCCATGGCCGCATATCGGTCATAAATGGCGCAGTGGCGGCGGAGGTCAAAGTATGGCGAGAACACTCCAGCCTGCATGAATCGATACAGACTAGACAGAGCCTCAGAGTCGGCATGTCGTGACTCCACATTGTAGCGCGGTTCAGGGTCACTGTCCCTCAGTACCTTGTTTTCATGAATGTGCTGAAACTGTAGCTCGACGAAACAGACCAATGCTTCAGTACTCCAGGTGCGAGAGACAGTTGCAAGTTGGTACACTGTCTGGCCAACAGCAAGTCTTCCTGCGGCTCCTCCCCCGGACCAGGCGTCACGAAGACTGTGTGAAATGATCATGGTTTGAAATCTCAAATGGCAGATAAGGCTGGGCATTGACATCCTCCGTCAAATCAATGACAAGTCAACGCAACGACAGGCTGGTGAATGACAGAGCTTGATTGCGGAACCAGCTTCCCCTTAGAACTGGTAAGAGGTTCTTTTTGGCTTGTTGCATTGAGAGGGGTTGCATTTTGAGAGGTTGCATTGACCTTTGGTCGAGTGGTGTTACGGGCAGATTGAATGCTGATCTGAGATTTGCCAGAGTCGGACCGAGACTTGGTGAAAGCAGGCTCGGAAACAGCAGAAATGTAGAGGTGGGATATCGTCGCTTGGTTTGTTGAGATGTTCACTCGAGACAGCTGGTGGAAGGATTGCCGGCCCAGCGCTCTCACTGAGCTGGGTGTTGGTATTGCCGAAGTCCTACTTAGCTAGCAACGTTGTGCTGAGTACTGAAAGCATCACGAGGTACTCACCCATTGCAATCTAGGCTGCACACTGTCAATCTGCAGAGTCTCCCACAAAGCTGTGACATCAGCTTCAAATTTTTCAAGCTGAGCCTTGAGTTGCTTTGAGTGCTTGTGAAGTCCTCCAGTTTTGCTCGCATTGTGTTTGCCCTTGGTTCTGGGCATTTTGGATGAAGTGGGTGAAAACCTCTTGAGCTCGAGGAGCCTAATCGAGAGATGTGATTGAAAGACGATCCGAATGGGCAACCACGCCCCAGCAGGCGGTGATTGAAAGATAGGAAAAAAGGCGCAAAAGCAAACGCGAAAGTGGAAAGATGAAAAAGTGAAGAAGAAGAAGGAAAGGAAGAGGAAGAGGAAGGAACAAAAGAAGGATGATGTCTCAGATGGATGTAAGGGGCCAATAGGGCAATAACTCTTTGGAATAAGGGGCTTCTGCCGAAACTCTCACTCTCACTCTGACGCCTGATTGCTCGAAAGCTCTTGTATTGCGGTTGACTGTGTAACCTCAACAAACGTGATGCATGTGAATCAGAGTTAGACATAAAAACATAGCGTGTCAAGATGGGCATTCCAGCTCTATGGGAGCTCTTCAAGAGCACTACCCCTCCTGTTGGAGAGGTCAAGTCGCTTGCGGAATTATCAACCTCTCACTTTGAGAAACACGGGCGGCCATTACGTATAGCTGTCGATGAGGCCGGTTGGCGTTTCAGGAACTTGACAGATGCTCAAGTGGCCTTTATTCGCACAAGTATGTCAAGCTCCGCAACGAGTGAACAGAAGCTGATAAAGCACAGAGGAACCTCGCGCCAATCCGATAGAAAAGGCAATCATGTGGCGACTCTTACGCCTTATGAAGCTCAGTCTTCAGCTGATCTTCATATTTGATGGGCCCGGATGACCATGGAAACGTGGTGGCCCAGCTGGCAGGGTCGACTACGAGAAGACTCGCTTGTTGATCCAACTCCTCGATCGCTTACGCATACCACACCATCGAGCTCCAGCTGAAGCAGAAGCAGAGTGTGCTCGCTTGGAGATGGTGGGCATAGTGGATGCTGTCTGGTCCGACGATGCGGACGCACTTATGTTCGGGGCTAGAACCATCCTTCGTGATCATCGACCAGCAGATGCCAAAAAGTCCGACAACAAGAACGACATTAAGTATGTCGAAGTTTTCCGTGCGGAGGCTGTCCAGGAACGACTTGGTCTGAGTCAGGCAGGAATCCTCATGTTCGTTCTCCTTGTTGGTGGAGATTATGACCAACCGGGTCTGCAAGGCTGCGGGCAGGTAGCAGCTTTGGAAGCATGTCGACACAACGCAGGTGAGCTCGCTGAAAGACTTTGGAATTCGCCAATTCGTCAACGCGATCTTTACGACTGGTCATCCTCATTGGGTGCATATTTCAGAGAGGTCTCGACAAGACGAGTAGCAGTGCCAATTGGCTTCCCTCGAGATCTGGTCTTCAAGAACTATCGTAACCCGAAGGTATCTTCTGACGCAGAACTTCATGATCTCAATGGCCTGCGGCGTGGCTGGGACCTGGCTATTGACGAACCGAAACTATAGACCTTTTTCCGGGAACGATTCAATATCTGGACCAAAGGATACCTGAAACATGTCCTGCCCGCTCTGCTAGTCAAGACGTTGCGAAGCGTGGAGAGTGGCCAGGAGCAGGCAAGCTCGCGATATGCCATCAAGATGATCCCACGTAGAGGGAAGGCAGCCACTGAGACGCACCTAGAGAGCAAAATCACGTTCGAGCACCAGCATGTTTCTCAGCTGGATTTAATGACAGAGCCAGTTCAGTTCGAAGACTGGAGTACCCTGAAGGACGAGAAAGGAGCTGCTTTTGACCCAGCTCTGCCAATTGAGATGGAGATTCTGGACTATATCTTACTCAAAGGTCTTGGTCAGACAGCTCTCGATATGCTCCAAGATGATGTCGCGAAGCCTGTATCACGGAAGCGCAAGACTGTGCATGCCGAGGATGATGCAGGTGGTACTGATAACGACGATGCAGTATCTTCGGTGAAGAAGCCACGAAAAGGTAAAGGCAAGGGCGAAACTGTGACGACACCAGCACTCGCTAGCAGCACGCCTCCCAAGAAGATACGTAAAGAGAAGGGGCGCGAGAAGGGGCGCAGGGAGCAGGTTCAAGCCACTGGTATTGTGCAGTTGCCAAAGCCACTCCCCGCTCGGCCAGTGTTTCGAATACCCAGCATGCCGGCATTAATGTCGCTATTATCCTCTCAAAACGAAACCAACAGCAGTCCATCGAATCGTGCGCTCGCGCGTGACGACTCTGGCATCAGAAACGACTCGCAAATTCCGTGGTCGCTCATAGATGACAAAAATGACGAGGAAGAGATCGAAGACTTCAAAGACTACGAAGACTTCAGACACATCGAAGACATCAAAGACATCAAAGACTTCAGACACATCGAAGACATCAAAGACATCAAAGACATCAAAGACATCAAAGACATCAAAGACATCAAAGACATCAAAGACATCAAAGACATCAAAGACATCAAAGACATCAAAGACATCAAAGACATCAAAGACA
>Ga0160427_10000628_pt1 | contig 21187 bp, 19 predicted proteins | sample SolpanmetagenomL_FD_108194 | JGI IMG/M metagenome (GOLD analysis project Ga0160427, IMG submission 108194) | Solar panel surface microbial communities from Lawrence Berkeley National Laboratory, California, USA - L | ecosystem: Engineered > Built environment > Solar panel > Unclassified ...
CTCGCCCCACTGCCACTGCCCCGAGTGGCGGTCCCAGTCGCCGATGAGCACATCGAGCAGGCGGGCGCGCAGCAGCGCCGGCTGGTCGGGGCGGTTGCGCGGGTCGGCGTAGAGGTGCTTGCGCATGTCCTCATCCGCGATAAACTTGCGGGCCTGGGGCAGCAGCGGCGAGTGCACCTTGGCGCCGTTGTATTTTTCTTCCAGCAGCACCAGCTTGCCGCGCAGGCGGGTGTTGGCTTCGGCCGAGCCGAGGTTGTCGGCATCGAGCGGCACGTACAAAATCCGGGGGTGGGTGTGGGGCACGCCCAGCTTTTGCGAGAGCGTGGGCACCACGAGCGCTCCGTAGGGGTTGCCGGCCGAGGTGGCATCGCGCAGGCCGTTGGCCAAAAACGTGCGCTGGTAGAGACGAGGTAAAATCTTGGCCGGGTCCTTATCCAGCGACCGGATGACGTAGGGCTTGCCATCGGCCCCCACCAGCGTCAGGCTCGTGCTTTGAAAGCCACCGCCCAGCTTGGTAGCCTTGAGCGGCCCGGCGCCCGGCACGGCCGTGGCTAGGCGCAGCACCGGCACCCGCACCGGCGCCGCCCAAATGGCCCGGTGGTGCGCGCCCATCAGCAAGTGATAGGCCTTGCTGTGGCGGTTGTACTGGCGGCCGGCGGTGGCCCACACGCTGTCGGGCCCCGGGGGCCGGCCGGCCGGGGCAGCCCCCGGGGCCAGCCTAGCATCGGGCTGAAAGAAGTGACGCCGGGCGCAGCCCGTGGCCAGGCCCAGGGTTAGCCCACCCGATAGTAATAGAAAGGTAACAGTGCGCAAGACGAGCCGGAATAACGGGTGCAACGCGGCCAGGGCCGCTCCGGGCCTTCTAACGTAGCTTAACGGGAAAGGATAAGCCCAACCGGACGGCTTCGCAAGCAACCCCGCCGGCTTGCCCTGCGCTATACGGCAGCCTGCGGAGCGGCCCCAGGCCCTAATTACTATCTAACGAGGCCGGCCGGCTGGCGGGCCTCCGTGCGCAGGTGCTCTTACTACACGTCAGGCTTGGGAAAATACGAGCTGCCCGGCTGGGGCTGCTGGGGGCGCTGGGCTTGCTGCTGGGCGGCTGCGCCGAGCCCACCCAACCCGCGCCCGGCGAGGCCGGCCCGGTTTTCAGCCCCGATTCCAGCACGGTGCGGGTGGCGCCGGGCGCCCACTACGCCCGGCGCGGCTGGCTGTGGCAGCACCTGTGGGGCGCCCACTACCGCGCGCTGTGGGCGGCACCCGTTACGGCGCCGGTGCTGCGGCTGGGCGCGGTGGGCCTGGTGCCCTTGCAGGCAGGTGGCAGCTTCCAAACCAACACGCTGCGCCTGCGCACGCCCGACGGCCGCATCTTCGTGCTGCGCTCGGTAGATAAAGACCTGAGCCAGAAGCTGGCGGCCGGGCGCCTCGGCCAAATGGCGGCGCCCGTGCTGCGCGACCAGACCTGCGCCGCCCCGCCCTACGGCGCCTACGTGGCCACGGTGCTGGCCCGTGCGGCCGGCGTGTTTCACACCAACCCGCGCCTCGTCTATTTGCAGCCCGATGCTGCGCTGGGCCAATGGCGCAGCCGCTTTCCGGCCACCCTCTACCTGCTCGAAGAGCGCCCGGCCAACGACCAGCGCCACGCCGCCAGCTTTGGGCGGGCGCGCCGGGTGGTGGGCTCCGATAGCATGCTCACGCAGGTGCTGCGCGGCCCCGCCAGCTACCTGGCCCCCCGCGCTTACCTGCGCGCCCGCCTGCTCGACTTGCTCGTGGGCGACTGGAGCCGCCGCGCCGACCAGTGGCGCTGGGCGGCATTTGCGGCGCCCACGGGCACCGTGTTTCGACCCATCCCGCGCGACCGCGACCAGGCGTTTTTTCGCTTCGATGACGGCTGGCTCACGCGCCTCGTGTCGTGGGTGCACCCGCGCTACCAAACGTTTAATGCCCAGCTCGTGCCCACCGATGTGGGCCCGCTCACCACCACCGCCCGCCCGCTCGACCACACCGCCCTGGCCCTGCTGCCCGAGGCCGCCTTCCGGGCCGAAGCCGACTCCTTGCGCCGCCGCCTGCCCGAAGCCGTGTTGGCTGAAGCCCTGCAAGCCGTGCCCGCCGAGGCGCGCGCCGGCATGGCCCATGAGCTGCTGCCCGCCCTGCGCGCCCGCCGCGATGCGCTGCCCGCCGTGGCTCGCCGCTACTACGAGGTGCTTCAGCAGGAGGCGGTGGTGACGGGCACCGACTGCGCCGAGCACTTTGAGCTAACCGGCGAGGGCCCCGGCCGCCTGCGCCTGCGCGTGTTTGCTCGCCGCCCCGCCCACCCCGATAGCCTGCTGGGCGAGCAGCACTACGACGTGCGCCGCACCACCCGCCTCACCATTCACGGCCTGGGCGGTAAAGATGAGTTTACCCTGGCTGGCCGGCTGGCCCCCGGCTTTGGCGTGCACCTCTACGGCGGGGCGGGCCGCAACGTGTTTTTGCAAACCGACATCATGCAAGCCGCCGGCCCCGGTTTCACTATCTACCCTGGCTCGCCCGACGACTTGGTGCAGGTCAGCCACACCGTGCGGGTGGTGCCCGGCGCGAGTTCCCCTGCCACCGCCGCCGCCTGGGTAGCCAGCCAGTATCGCTTGTGGCTGGGCAGCCGCTAGGCGCCGCCGAAAAGGCTGCCATTTCCGCAAGGCTTGCGGATGCCTGTCGCCGCTCTTGCAGGGTGTGTACAAGCGTATCGGGTGCTTGTCGCCGTTCTTGCAGGGTATCCGGAAGGCTTTAGGGTGCCTGTCGGTAAGTTTGTAAGCTGCCCCGAAGCCTAGCCTCCACTAGCTGGCTAGCCTACCGGGTTGTGGCCATCCACAGTACCGGTACTGCCGAGCACCTGGAAGCGGGCAAACAATTCTTCCGAATACCAGCCCTCGCGGCGCGTGAGTTGGATAACCTCGCGGTGCCGCGCATCGCGGTAGGCATATTGCTGCATGGCCTGCGCCGAATCCCAGAGGCTGAACGTAGCCTGCCGCACCAGCGGCAGCTCGCCCAGCCCGATGGCCAGCCGTAGCCCCTCGGCCCCGGCAAGCGCCCGGCTCGTGGGCTCCACAAAGCGCCAGAAGCGCGGCGCCCGCCGCAGCCGGATGCTGGCCCGCGTGAGCACCGCCACCGGCGTGCCGGCCGGCGCAGCACGCGTCACCACCTCGCCGAAGGGGGCTACGCCGTTCCAGGCGCCGTGGGCTTGCAGGGGGGCTAGCTCGGTGGTCCAGGTTTCGAGGCTGCGCTGGGTGTAGGCCGCCCACACTGGGTGCGTGGCAAAGAAAGCCGCCGCCTCGGCCGCGCTGTCCCAGGTGGCCATAAAGCCATAGCGGCGCAGGTTGGGCCAAAAGCCAAAGCCGTTGTCGGCCCCGCTGCCCATGAGCTGGAAAAAGCGCAGCCCCGCCACCCGGCGTAGCTGGGGTGGGGCGGTAGCCATCTGGCCTAGCGCCCAGCGGGCTACGCCCAGGCCGGGCTTCAGCGTAAAAATTGTTAGGGTAATAAGCATTGGGTAAGCAACAAGCATCCACAAAAAAAGGCCGGACGTTCGTCCGGCCTTTTTTCAAGTATGAATGATGAACTGCGCCAGTGGCTTTTTCAATTTATCATTCATACTTTCTACTTCATCATTACTTCTGCACCTGGGCATGCTCGTTGATGTCGTCCGACTTGGTGCCTTCGCCCGTGGTTACGGCGCGCAGGTAGGCATAGGCGCGCGACAGCACGCCGCTCGGCGAATCCCAATACTCACCCTTCTCAATGTCTACTTTAAGAATCATGATGTTGGGGTCTTCTTTGCCTTTCGGAAACCAGGCTTTCATATCCTCGCTCCACAGCTCGGCAATCTTGGCCTCGTCGCGGTAGGCATTGGCCGTGCCCGACACCGACACGTACACGTTGTCGCTGGGGTTGGCGTAGCTCAGGTTTACTGTATTGTCTTTTTTTACCTCGTACACCTTGGCCGAATCCTTATCGGTAAAGAAGTACAAGGCGCCGTCGGTGCCGGGCTTGATGGTGCCCATCGGGCGGCTGTGCAGGGCGTGCTGCTCGTCGAAGGTCGAGAGCATGGCGACGCGCACATCCTTAATTTTTTCAAACAGCTTGCTGAGGTCGTGGGTGACCGGGGTTTTCGAATCAGACATGGGAATGGGAACGTTAGGGGAGGGGGCGGCCAGCGAGTGGCCCGCTCCTGCCAGTAGCTTACGGCCGAACCTGCTCCAGGTTTTCCGGTTGGGGTAGCGAGGCCGCCGCCCAGGGGCTTTTTTTACTTGCGCTGCCATGAATTTTCTGGCCCACCTCTACCTCGCCGGCCCGCCCGCTGCCCCCGACTACCCGGGCCGGCTCGTGGGCCAGTTTATTGCCGACTCAGTGCCCGGCCGGCAGCTCGAAAGCTACCCCGCCGCCGTGCAGGCCGGCATTCGGGCGCACCGCGCCATCGACACCTTCACCGACCAGCACCCCGTGGTGCGGCGCAGCACGGCGCGCCTGCGCGCGGCCGGCGCCGGCAAGTACGCCGGCGTGGTGGCCGACGTGTTTATGGACCACTTCCTGGCCCACTACTTCGCCGAGTTTTCGGCCGAGCGCCTGCCTGCTTTCACGCAGCGCGTGTACGGGGAGCTGGCCCGCCAGCAGGCGATTTTCCCGGCAGCGGTGCAGCAGTTCTTTCCGCACCTGGTGCAGCACAACTGGCTGCTGCACTACGCCGAGCTGGCCGGTATTGAGCGGGCCCTGCTGGGCCTGAGCCGCCGCGCCTCGCCCGGCTCGGGCATGGAGGCGGCCACCGGCGAGCTGCGGCAAAATTACCCGGCCTACGAGGCCGATTTTCGAGAGTTCTTCCCTGCGCTGCAAGCCTACGCCGCCGGGCTGTAGCGTGGGTGTGGGCGCCGCTGGTGCCGGGCGTGGGCGCGAGCTACAGCGTCCGCGCGGCGTTGTCGCCGGGCTTGGCAGTGAGCTTGATGTAGAGAATGATGGTGGCCAGCCCGCCCGAGATGAGGTTAGTCATGAGAATCGGAATGTCGTGAATGAGCACGGCGTAGGTACCCCAGAGGCAGGTGCCCACAAACAGCATCAGAAACGTGGGCAGCGACAGGGCGCTGGTATCGCGGGTTTTGATGGTTTGGTAAGCCTGGGGCACGTAGGCTACGGTGGTGAGCAGGGCAGCCAGGCTGCCGATGATGGTAACGAGCGTCATCGCGGAAGAGGGTAGCGCCGAAGAAAAGCAGGGGCGACGCCCGGCCGGGCGCCGCCGGCCCCGCACCCGGAGCCAAGTAGGAGGCGGGGTAAGCCAGGCAGGGTTCGGCTGGCGAAGGTACCGATGGTTGGGGGCGGCTCGCTACGTGTGGCGCCGCCCCGCCGCTACCCGTACCAATAATACAGGGCGCCGGCCGTCAGGGCGCTACCCAGCGCCAGCAAGGCCGTCAGCCCAAACAGATTAGCCAGCAGCAAAAGCAGAAAGAGGCCCACTGCCAGGCGCAGGTAGGGGGTCATGCGCTGGCCGGTGCGGTAGAGCAGCGCCCGCAGCAGCAGCGTGACGCCCAGCAGCAGGCCGGCCGCCGGCAGGCCTGTGCGCAGCGGCCAGCCAGCCAGCAGCCACAGCAGCTCAGGCAGCAGGAGCGCGCCGTAGAGCAGCACTTGCTGCCCCACTACCTGCCCCCGCCCATAGGGCAGGTTACGCGCAAAGGGCAGGTAGAACAGCTCAAACTCGCTGGCCTGAAAAGCCAGAACGCTGTGGCCAAACGCGCAGCACAAAGCCAGCAGCCCCACCAGCCGGCCATCGCCGTGCGAGTCGGGAAAGGCCAGAAGCAGCAGCGCCACGCTGCCCGCCGAGGCCAGCTTGGTAAGCAGGTAGGCGAGACGCTTGCTGGCCATCACCTCGTACAAAAACAAGCTGAACACCGGCTTGGGCCAGCGGCGCGCCCAGCCCAGTCCGGCCACCTTGTCGGCCTGGACCGTGGTGTCGTTGAGCAGGTGCGTGTAGTAGGCGGCGCCGCCGACCGTGAGCAGCAGCAAGTAGGCCGGTAGCAGCAGCGGCACCAGCCAGTGGTGAAAGAGTAGGCCCACCACCACGGCGTAGAGGCACAGGGCCCCCAGCGGCAGTAGCAGCACGCCCTGCACCACTGCCCAGGCGGCCACCTGCTGGCCCCACGGCAGGGCCGTGCTGCTGTAGGTGAGAAACTGCACGTCGGCCCCTTTCAGCCGGCCCGCCACGTAGTGCCAGCTCTTGACACTGTAGCCCAGGCAAAGGCCGAGCAGCGCGGCCACGCCCAGCGGCTCGCTCACCGACAGCAGCACCAGCCCCAGGCCATTCTCTATGAATTGCTCGTGCGTGATGTGAGTCGGGTCGGGCACCCGGGTCCAGAAAAAATTGATGAACACCAGCAGAAAAAGCGTGCTCAGCCAGCCCGTGTGCTCTTGGTAAAAGCCGCGGGCCACTACGCGAAGCAAGACGCGCGTCAGCGGATTTTTCATGCGGGGCGGTGCAAGGTAGCGTCCGCAAGCAGGAGGCGCTGCAAGCCCGGCAGCGCCCCGGCCCCCAGCTCTTGGTGCGAGGATAGCAGGAAGCTCGTGCCCTGCTCGGCCTGCTGGCGGACCATCCAAGCGCAGAGCACCGGGATGGCCTCCGCGTCCAGGGTTGTCAGGGGCTCGTCGAGCACGATGCAGGTGGGCCGGCCCAAAAACGCCAGCACCAGGGCCAGCTTCTTGAGCATGCCGCTGGAGTAAGTGCCTACCGGCTCGTGCACGTAGGCCGTCATGCGCAAGTCTTCCAGGTAGCGCTCCTCTTGGCCTTGCGGGCCGTTTTTGGCTTCCTGAAACAGGTCGATAAGCTCGCGCCCGGTCAGAAACTCCGGAAACACCGGCTCGGCTTCGGCAAAGTTGACGAGGCGGCGGTAGGCGGCGGCCTGCTGCTTGACGCTCAGCGCCCCGGCCAGCCGGATATCGCCCGCAAAAGGCGTTATCCCAGCAATGGCCCGCAGTAGCGTGCTCTTGCCCGAGCCGTTGGCCCCCTGAATCCAGTACGTGCCGGGGGCAAACGCAAAGTCGTCAATGCGCAGCACCGCCCGCCCGCGGTAGCTCTTGCTAAAATTGGTGAGTTGCAGCATGCGGCCGCGAAAGTAAGCTAGCCACCGCAAGACTGCTTGCAGCCCTGAAACAACAGCGGGCGAAGCTCGCCTAGCAAGCTTCGCCCGCTGTTGTTTCAGGGCGCTGGCGTCGGCCGAAGCCTAGTGCTGGTGGCCGCCTTCGCCGTGGGCGTGGCCGTGCTCCAACTCCTCAGCGGTGGCGGGGCGCACATCCTGGACTTTACCCTCGAAGTGCATCACCATGCCGGCCAGCGGGTGGTTGAAGTCCATCGTTACTTGCTCCTCGCCGATGGCCACTACTTTGGCCTGCATGTGGTTGCCTTCGTTATCGGCCATCGGCAGGTAGTTGCCTACTTGCAGCATCTGGTCGTCGAGCTGGCCGTCGATTTCAAATACCTGCTTCGGAATTTCTACTACGGCCTGCTGGTCGTAGTCGCCGTAGGCTTGCTCGGGGGTGAGCGAGAAGCTGAAGTCGTCGCCGGCGCTCTTGCCGTCGAGCTGGTGCTCAAACTCTTCGGGCAGGCCGCTGTGGCCGAACAGGAACACCATCGGCTCGTCGGCTTCGGCCTGCTCTACTAGTACTTTTTGCTGGTTTTCGTCGGTTACGGAGAGGTCGTAGGTCAGGGTTACGACTGAGTTTTGGGCAATGGTAGCCATAAGGAAGGGGTGGGGTGGTATGGGGACAAAGGTAGGGGCGGCCTCCGGCAACCTGCCGCTCAGCGGCCGGCAAGCGGGTTTTTGCCCCCGGCTTGCAAAGATGGAAACAAAAAATTCCCCCGCCCTACCCAACGGCAGACGGGGGAATTTGGTTTTTAACCGCGCAGCTTACTAAGCTGGCATCGCCTTTAGCTCACGGCTCCAGAAGCGGTGCTGGCCAATGGCTTTGATAAAGCTCTGGGCCAGGCCGGCCACCTTGTTATCGGCGCTGGTTACTACGCCGTCGGCGCTCAGGATATCCGTGGCACCGGGGTACGAAGCGGCTTGCAGCAGCTCCACGCCCTCAGCCGAAGCCGCGATGGGCTTGCAGTGGCGGAAAGCCTCATTGACGAAGCGCACGGCGTCGGCATCCTGGGTCAGCTTTTGCACGCTGGCGGCCCCGCCGGCCACGTACACGGCATCATAAAGCACCGAAGCAGTAGTTTGGAACGTGCCGTTCACCAATATTTCGGCGCCGTCCTTGCCCTTTATCGTGCCGCCGTGGGTCGCCACGATGGCCGTTTGGGCGCCTTGCTCCATCAGCGTCTTTATCAACTCACTGATGGCGGCCACGTCGGCACCATCCGTTGCCAGAATAGCAATCTGACGGGTTTTAATGCTGGTTTTGCCCGCGTTGATGGGGCTGTCAGTCGCTATGCTCAGGGCTGCCGAACTGGCATCGGCGTTTTTCACCGGGCCCGACTGGTAGTGGGCGGCGTCGCCATCGGCCGGTACGGCCAAGTTCAACTGCACTCCCTTGGCAGAAGGCACTTCAATACCCAGGCCCTCGGCCACGCGGCTGGCCAGGTTGTGGTCTACCTGGGCTAGTTGCAGCACGGTGCGCTCACGCAACTCTACGTGCTGCACCTGGCTCAACTCAAAGCGCAAGGCCTTCACGATGTGCATCTTCTCCGCATCGCTCTGGCTGTTCCAGAACAGGCGGGCCTGGCTGTAGTGGTCTACGAAGCTCTTGCTGCGCAGGCGGATTTTGTGGCCCTCCACGCGCTCGTAGGTCGAGACGAAGCCGCCCTCGGTGGCCTTGGCCTGCTTGGGGTAGCCATCGTTGAGCTTATTCACGCCATAGGCTACGTTGCCCTTGTTGATGGTCTGGCGCATGTGCCCATCGCGCTGGTTGTTGTGGATGGGAGCCAGCGAGCGGTTAATCGGAATCTCGTGGAAGTTCGGCCCGCCCAAGCGCTTAAGCTGGGTGTCGAGGTACGAAAACAGGCGGCCTTGCAGCAACGGGTCGTTCGAGAAATCGATGCCCGGTACAATGTGGCTCAGGCAGAACGCCACTTGTTCCGTCTCTGCGAAGTAGTTGTCTACGTTGCGATTCAGCACCATCTTGCCCAGCTTGATAACGGGCACTTGCTCCTCCGGAATCAGCTTGGTCGAGTCCAGAATATCGAAGTCAAACTTGCGCTCGTCTTCCTCTTCTACTACCTGCACACCAAGCTCCCACTCGGGGTAGTTGCCGCCCTCAATGTTGTTCCACAGGTCACGGCGGTGAAAGTCGGGGTCTTTGCCCGAAATCTGCTGCGCCTCTTCCCAGGCCACCGAGTGGGTACCCAGCAGCGGCTTCCAGTGAAATTTCACAAAGCGCGCTTTTCCCTCGGAGTTTACCAGGCGGAACGTGTGCACGCCAAAGCCTTCCATCATGCGCAGGCTGCGCGGCAGGGCGCGGTCGCTCATTACCCACAGCAGCATGTGCGTGGTTTCGGGGTTAATCGAGATGAAGTCGTAGAACGTGTCGTGGGCCGAGGCGGCCTGCGGAATCTCGTTGTGCGGCTCCGGCTTCACGGCGTGAATAAAGTCGGGAAACTTGATGGCATCCTGGATAAAAAACACCGGGATGTTATTGCCTACCAAGTCGTAGATACCTTCTTCGGTATAAAACTTTACGGAAAAGCCGCGCACGTCGCGCGCCATGTCGCTGGAGCCTTTCGAGCCGGCTACCGTCGAGAAGCGGGTGAATACGGGCGTTACGGCGCCGGGCTGCAAAAAGGCGGCGCGGCTCAGGTTGGCGTTGTCGTCGTAGGCCTCGAAGTAGCCGTGGGCGGCTACACCGCGGGCGTGCACCACGCGCTCCGGAATGCGCTCGTGGTCGAAGTGCGTCATCTTCTCGCGGTAGATGAAGTCTTCGAGCAGCGTGGGGCCGCGTTCGCCGGCCTTTAGCTGGTTCTGGTCGTCGTTGACGCGCAGGCCTTGATTAGTCGTCAAGAGCGTGCCGTAGCCGTCTTCACGGTTTTGGGCCATCTCGTCGGTTTTGGGGTTGCCCACCACGTCTTCGTGGGTCTGCTTGGCTAGGGGCTTGTCGCTCATCTGGAAAAGGAATGGACTAGTAAGTTACTGTTCGGGTAAACGTGCCTAAGGCTCGTTAGTTCGGCCGGAAAAAGCCCGGCTGGTCGCTGGCTGGCTGGCGGCCGGCCGGGCTTTCCCACCGGAGCCGCTGATGGCCAAAGGGCTGCAAAGGCGAAAAGAGGAGTATAACCGCCGCCGACCTTTTTATGAAATTACTAAAACCTGGACTAGGCAATAACTCCGGCTTGCCAGGAAACGTAAGGCGGTTATTGTTATTAATCAATCGTTTATTCATGAAAAAATCACTTCCCGGCCTGGTCGTTGTTGCCCTCAGCACGAGCCTCCTGGCTAGCTGCGGTCCGCAGCAGTCGGCCGAAAAAGACGCCGCCCAAGCCACCGATAAGTCGGCCGAGGCGCAGGCCAAAACCGACAGCGCTACCCAGGGTGCCACGCCGCGCCTGCTGGTCACCTTCCCCGACTCGCTCAATACCCCCGACGGCCTGGCCCTGGCTCCCGATGGCCGCGTGTTTCTATCAGTGCCCAACCTGGCTGATAACAAGTACCCGGCCCGCATTGTGGAGCTGGTAGAGGGCAGCTACAAGCCGTTTATCAACAACCTGCCGCCCGAGCCAACCACCAAGAAAGCGACTCCAATGGACTTGGCCTTTGGCCCCGATGGAAACCTGTACTACGCTGAAAATCAGTATGAGAACAGTAAGGATTTTAAGTCGCGCCTGATGCGGGTGCGCATGGCCAACGGCAAGCCCGGCGCCATCGAAACGGTGGTCGATAACTTCGCCCTGGCCAACGGCCTGGTGTGGAAAGGCAACAACCTATACGTGACCGACAGCCAATGGGACTTGCCCGGCAACGACAAGGGCAGCGCCATTTTCCGCTTCACGCTGGCCGAGCTGGGCAAGGTGCCCATCCACCTGAAACCCAAAACCAAGGACGCCCATGTGCTAACCACCTTTACCACTACCGTCAATGAAACGGAAGTGGACAACGGCGCCGATGGCATCGACTTCGACAGCCAGGGCCGCCTCTACACCGGCTCGTACGGCGATGGCACGCTCTACCGCGTCACGCTCAAGCCCGACGGCAGCTTTGCCAGCCAGGAAGCGGTGCCGGTGGCTGGCCCTAAAATTCCCTGCATCGACGGCTTGGTTATCGACCGCGCCACCGACAAGGCGTACGTCTGCGTATCGCGCCTCAACTCGATTGACGTGGTCGATTTGAAAACCAATGCCCACACCGTGCTCGCCCGCAACGGCGATACCGACGGCGCGGGCGGCAAGCTCGACCAGCCCGCTGAGGTGCTGCTCAAGGGCAAGCAGCTGCTCATTTCAGACTACGACAAGCCGGACAAGAAATTCGTCAACACCAAGTCCGATGCCCCGCACACCGAGTCGGTAATCGACTTGCCCTAAAGTTGGTTGGTAGCAAAAGAGCACTGGCTACCTGCACAGCGTGCAGGTAGCCAGTGCTCTTTTGGCGTTGTAGTGCACCTAATCCTGTAGCTCCCAGGCAGTACGGTAGCCGCCCACGCGCTCCACATAGTCCAGAAAAGCCTTGTAGAACGGGTGCGACCCTAACGTGGAAGAGTCGCCCACGAGCAGCAGCTTCTTGCGGGCCCGCGTCATGCCCACGTTCATGCGCCGGATGTCGGAGAGAAAGCCGATTTCTCCATTGGAGTTGCTGCGGGTGAGGCTTATAGCGATAATGTCACGCTCCTGGCCCTGAAATGAATCGACGGTGCCCACGCTCAATTGGCGGTGCAGCAAGAGGCCGCTCAACTCGTCGTTTTCCTCCACCGCATCCTTGAGGTAGTTAATCTGGGCGCGGTAAGGGGCGATGACGCCGATGCTGAGCGGGTCGATTTCGTGGTCGGCCTGGTCGTAGGGTTCCAGCAATTGGGCTAGCCGCTTGAGCAGCAGGTCGGCTTCCTCGGGGTTGGCCGTAGAGCGGCTTTCGGGGATGGTAATCTCTTGAAAGCCAAAGCCCGCCGTGTCTAGGAACTCGACCGGCAGGTCAGGGGCAAAGCGCAGGTCGTAGGCCTCCAGGCCGGCGTGGGCCACGGTAGGCGCGGCCACCAGGCGGCCATCGTAAAACTGCTCGGAGCTGAACTGCATAATCTGCTCGTGCATGCGGTACTGCACTTGCAGCATCCGGCTGGCTTCGGGCTGGCGCTTGATGGCTTTCTCGAACAGCGTTTCGCGCAGGGCGCCGGCTTTTTCGCTCTTCACGGTGGGCGGCAGCTGCTGATGGTCGCCGGCCAGCACCACGCGGCCCGCCTTGGCAATCGGTATCCAGCAGCCCGGCTCCAGGGCCTGGGCCGCCTCGTCGATGAATACCGTTTCGTAGGTAAGGTGGCGAATATTGCGGTTGCTGGCGCCCACCAGCGTGCAGGTAATCACCTGTACCTGTTCGAGTAAGTCCTCCGTAATGTAACGCTCCAGGCCATCGGCTTCCTGGTGCAGCGCACGGGCCTCTTCCTTGAGGTGGCGGCGCTGCTCGCGCTCTTCCCAGCCAAAGTGCTTGGTGTGCTTGCCGGCTTCTTCGCGGTACTGCTCGGCGGTGAGGCGCATCGAGCGCAGCTCGCCGTAGCGCTTGTGGGCCATCACCTGGGCATCGAGGGTATGCTCCAGCAGCAGGTCGCTCACCCGCGAGGGGTTGCCCATGCGAATGACGTTGACGCCGCGCTCGGCCAGCTTCTCGGTCAGCAGGTCTACGGCCGTATTCGAGGGCGCGCACACCAGTACGCGGCGCTCGCGCCGGATGGTTTCCAGAATGGCTTGCACCAGCGTGGTAGTCTTGCCGGTGCCGGGCGGGCCGTGGATAATAGCCACATCCTGCGCCGCCTGCACGTGGCGCACGGCCGCCAGCTGGCTCTCATTGAGTGGGCTGGGGTAGAATAAGTCGTCGGCCTTCTCGTCGCGGAAGCGGGCGGGCTTGGCCCCGAGCAAGATGTCGCGCAGGTCGGCTAGGCGGTCGCCATAGGCGCCCATCACCTTACCCAGCGCGTAGTCCATCTCGCGGTAGCTCACCTCATCGAAGGTGAGGTCGACGCCCAGCTTGCCGCCTTCGTGCACCCAGTCGGGCAGGTCTTCCTTAGCCGTAGCCAGCAGCAGCTTATTGCGCCGCACGCTGGTAATCACGCCGCTGAGCGTGGGCCGGTCAGTGGCCGAGCGGCCGGGGATATTGCCAAACAGCGCCGCATTCTTGCCCACCTGAAACAGGTGCAGACCCTGCTGCCCGGCCGGTCGCTCCAGCTCCAGCACGACCTTGCCGCCGAAGCCCACGTCTTCCTTGGTAATCGTGACGGGGTACCACGTCAGGCCGCGCTTCTGGCGCTCCTGCACGGTGGCTTTGGCATTCTTCAGCTTAAACTGCTCTAAATCTTCTTGTTGTTCCAGCTTGAGCAAAGCCTGCACGCGGCGTAATTCCTGCTCAATGGCGTAGGGCTCGGCGTGGGGAGAGGTGATTTTAGTCGACAAAAGACGATAGGTTGATTTTCGTTGGATAGGTAACAACGAAAAAGCGAAATGAGTGGCCGAAAGCCCAGGATAATGAAGATTAAAAGCCCGCCTAACTGGCCGGCTGGGCCAAGGGGCGAGCTGCTCCTTGCGGCCAGCATGTTGCTGCCAAGTACGGCCGTTTGGCAGCAGCTAGATTGGGGGCAAATGGCCCTATCCCAGCAGCGCGGGCCGCTCCTGGTACACCTTCCACAAAAACTCGGCCCCCAGGGCGTTGGCCCCGGGGCACCACGGCCGGGCAAACTGGCCGGGGTCGTCTTTGTGAAACGACTCTGGCAGGTAGCCGGTGCCCGCCTGGGTGGCCTTGAGGGTCTGCACGCAGGCCCGGATTTCGGCGTCGTCGGGCGTGGTGAGGCCACGCATGGCTAGGCCAAGGGGCCAAATCCGGTCGGCTCCGGTGCGCACGCTGCCGAGGCCCGCGGCGGCCGAGCCCTGGTAAAAGAAAGGGTTGGCCGCTGAAAGAGCCAGCTGGCGGGTGCGCTGGTAAAGCGGGTCGTTGAGGGGCAGCGCGCTGATGTAGGGCAGGCCCAGCAGGCCGGGCACAGCGGCCTCATCAAGGAAGGTGTGGCCGCCATAGCCATCTACCTCATAGGCATATACTGGCCCCAGCGTGGGGTGTGCCACGAGGGCGTGCTGGCGCAGGGCCAGGGCAATCTCATCGGCCAGGGCCATCAGCTCGTCGTAGCCGGCCTGCTCGCGGTAGATGTCGTAGAGCATGAGCGCGGCCTGGCGCAGGCTGGCCACGGCGAAGAAATTGCCGGGCACCAGAAAAGGTAGCCGCGCGGCCGCGTCGCTGGCCCCGAAGGCCGAGGTAATGAGCCCGCACGGGCGCGCCGGGTAGCCGGCGCCGGCCAGCGCCTGGGTGTCGGCCGCGTCAGGGCTTGGGCGCTGAAAGTGGTAGGGGCCGGGGCCGGTTTTGCACTGCTGCGCCCGAAAGGTTTCGACAATCAGGGCCAGGGCCTGGCGCCACTGCGCGTCGAATGGCTGCTGGTCGCCGGTGATTTTCCAGTAGTGGTAGCCCAGCCGAATGGGGTGGCAGAGGGAGGTGAGGTCCCAGTGGCGCTCGTGCACGCCGAGCGGGGCGGCGGGCCGGCTGGGAGTTTCGGTATTCACCCTGGTTTTATCGGCGTAAAAAGTGCTGCCGTAGGGGTCGAGCAAGATGCACTGCGCCTGGCGGTGGAGCACGCCCGCCAGGAGCTGGCGCAGGGCCGCATCGTGCGGGGCCAGCGGCAGGTAGGGCCACAACTGGGCGGAGGAATCGCGCAGCCCCATCACATCGAGGTCGCCGAGGCGCACGAAGGTGTCGGGCCGGCCGTCACGCGTGGTGTGCGTCACGGTGGTGTCGAGCGCATTGGCAAAGCAGTTGCCAAACAGCCAGCCCAATTCTGCATCGGGCACATGGCTCTGAAAATCGGTGATGGCCGCTTCCACGGCCGGGCTGCGAAAGCGCCGCTGCTCCGGCGCGGGCCGCACCACCGGAAAGGCCGGCGCCGCCCGCCCCGCCCCGGCCGAAAATGGTAATAAAGGGCCAGCGGCCAGCAGGCCCGCGCCCCGCATAAATACCCGGCGATGCATCATAAACCAGGGGATTAGCGTGGGCAAAGATGGGGTCCCACCCCGTCGTTGTGGCAAAACCCGCAACGCAGCCGCCAGCAGATGGGCAGTAAAGGGGCTTGCCAGGCTCCGGCCCAGCGAGCGTCACCAAGCGGCCCGATGCCGGCCTAGCGCACGGCCTAGGACTGAGGCTGGGGTTCGCTGGGCAGCCGCACGTAGTTGGCCAGGTACCAGTTCCAGGTTTGCCGAAGCTGGGTTTCAAACGAATTCAGGGGCTGCCAGCCGGTATCCGTGGCCAGGCGCGAGCTGTCCAAGATGTTTACTTTAACGTCGAACGGCCGCTCGGGCAATAGCTGCAAGTGCGCCTGTAGCCCCTGCGCCGCCGCCAGCGGCAGCAGTAGGTCCAGCACCTGCCGGTTGCTATAGCCCTGGCCGCTGCCTAGGTTGTAGACCTTGCCGGGCTGGCCGTCGACCAGCGCGGCCACAATGCCCCGTGCCATGTCCTGCACGTGCAGGTAATCGCGCACGGTGCCTTCCTCCCCAAATAAGCTCAGCACTCGCCCATCTAGCAGCGAAGCTATGGCCGTGCCAATAAAGCCTTGCCCGGCGTAGGCACGCTGGCCTTCGCCAAAGGCATTGGCGGGCCGCACGCACACGATGGGCAGCTGATACATGTGGTGGTAGAGGTAGGCATATTTTTCCAGCGTGAGCTTGGTAATGCCGTAGGGCGAAATGGGCCGGGTCGGGTGGTCTTCCGTAATGGGCACCGACTGGGCTGGCCCGTAAACCGTGCCGCCCGATGATATCCACACAAACTTGCGCAGCGGCAGGCGCGTGGCCAGCTCAAACAGCCGCACGGCCTCCGGTACGTTAACCAGGATGTCGTTGACCGGATTTTGAAAGCTGGTTTGCGGCACCGTCGCATAAGCCAGGTCCACTACCTCGTCGCAGTCCTTCAGCGTTTCGCTGATAAGCTCGACCGTAGCTTCCGGCGGGTGAGTGACGTAGCGCACTGTAGGCGGCAAATGCGGGGCCTGCTCTTCGCGGCCCACCACCACCACCGCCCGGTCGCCGCGCTCGAGCAGTTCCGCCACCACTGCTCGCCCAATAAAGCCAGCTCCTCCTATTACACAAGTAGTCAACATGCAGTTTTAGTGCGTTTTCAGGTAGTAATGCCCAGCCGCTCAGCCGCTTTCGGGCGGGCTAGCGGCTGGGCACTTAGGTTAGTAGCTACGCTTACAAATGGCCTTTGCGCGCCACCTTCGCAATCGCTTTAAGGCGGCCCTTTACCCGGCTCATCAAGGGCTCTTCGTAAGCGGTATGAATGGTAGTCATTACCTGCGCAAAGCGGAAGGCTGCCTCATACAGCGCGGCACCCTTCTGCTGCGCATTGGCGGCCAAAAAGCCAGGTATCTCCTTGTTAAACGTGTTTTTGATGCTCTTGAGCCAGTAGTGCTCAATATAGTCTTCCGACGAGCGAAGCTGCGTACCCGTCTGCAAAACGTAGGAAGCTGCAAACTGCTCTACGATAAAGGTTTGCGCCTTTTCATAGAGGGCATCGTTCAGAACGATAATATCGTCCACGAGCTTTGCATCCGCATAGTTGATGCCCATAATACCGGCGTTCCACATCATGGCGGAAAGCGGAATCTGGGTTTTGGTACCCCGCACTACGTAGCTGTCTTTTTTCAAGGCCTGCCGCAGGTGAAACCAGTGCAGCATCTCGGTGCCGGCATCGACGAAGTTGTACTCCTCCATGTTCATAATGGAGTGCCCCGGCGTGATGCTCTCCAAGAGCGGGAGCGGGTTACGCAGAAAGAATGTGTCGGTATCCAAGTACAGCAACGATGTGTGGTACTTGGCGAAGCAGTGCTGGATAATGTGCGGCTTTATGCGAAATACATAGTTGTAAGGACCCCGAAAGCTCTTCACCTGGGCTTTTGTAAGTACTTCGCAATGAACGGGTAGGCCAGCCAGGTGTTTCGTAAACAGACTGGTGTCCGCGTCGGTATAAATGACAAATTGAAAGTCCTTGCCAGCCTCACCTACCTGATGCAGCAGCGTGTAGATGGAGATAATAGCCTGATATTTAGTAGATACTAACTCATACGCTAAGTAGGCCAGGGTGTACTTGGGCGATGCTGCGGGTGAATTCATAGAAGAATGGCTGCCAGTGGGGCAAGCTAAGTCGGGGCGGCTGATGGGCGTGCTTTAGGCGTAAAGGTAAGACGGGTCTATGCTCCTGACGCCGACTAAGCAACGGGCACTGATTCTCCGCTGCCAGTGGCGCCCCGACCGGCTCACTCAAAAAAGTCGCCGGGGTCGGTTTGGCCGAGGTATTTTTTGAGCTTGCCCAAATCGCCGAAGTAAGGCAGCACGCAGGCCATAAACCGGCGCACGGCGTCGGGGCCGTCGGCGTAGGCCAGGAAGGTATCGGCTTCCTCATCAAACTCCAGGTGGTCGAGTAGCTCGGGCTCAAATTCCTCGATGATGGTTTCGATGTGCTCGCGCCACGAGGGGCCGTTGCCCCCGTAGCCGTGGTCCTCAAACACCTTGAAATAATCGTCGAGCCCCCCCACTTCGGCCACAATGGCAAACTGGCGGGCGGGGTCGGCGGGGGCCTTGGCAGCCGCTACTTTAAATGGATACAGCGAAGACATGCGGTGCAAGGTAGGGCCGCGGCTCCCGCCGCCGGTGGGCGGGGTGTGGCGTTGGCCGCGTTTTGGGGTGGGTGGTGGCCCGGCCGGCATGGTGCACAGCGAGTCACCAGAGCGGCCGCCGCAGCCTCTAAGCCAACCTAGTAGGGGCCTCGCGTTGGTACTATGGCCAGAATGGTTAGAATTTATCGGTAATAGACTGATTATTAAGGTTAAATTTCAGTAAAAAGGCAGCGATAAGGGCAATTCAAGAGCAATTTTGACAACCCAATTACAGGTTCGGCTTCGTAAGTACGGGCATATGCTGTCCGTCCTCTTTCTGCAAAAAGCCACCTGCTGCCTATGTGCTCGAACCTGTACTCCACCGCATTTTTAGAAGTAATCTATCGCCCCGACCTGGGCCTGCTCATGGGCCGCTGGCTGCACTCCGTCACCGAAGCCGAACTGCATCAGGGCTACGCCGCCCTGCACCAGGCGGCCCTGCACTACGGCTGCGGCCACTGGCTCATCGACGCCCGCCGCCGTACCAACCGCAGCCTCGACGGTCCCGAGTGGGTAGTGCCGCTGCTGCTGCCACAGGTGCAGCACGAGTTGGGCAGCCCGCTCTGCGTGTGCTTCTTGGTGCTGCCCGACTACCTGCGCACCCTACCTACCGTGGTGCCCGCCTCGGGGGAGCTTGTGCAGGTAGCGCGGTTTCTGGACGAGGGCGCGGCCACGGCCTGGCTGGCCGCGTGCCAGGCCGTGGCTGTGCCGGCGGGCCGCTAGCGCCGCCGGCGCCAAAAAGCCAGCCCCGCGCAGGCCAGCGCCAGGGCCACCACTAGGCCATCGCGCACGGTGCGGCCCTGCTGGGCCTCGTGCAGGTCGGCTTCGAGGGTGCGTTGCTTATCGGTGGCCTGGCGCAGGCGCTCCTGTAAATTTTGTTCCTCATTTTGCAACTCGCTCAGGCGCTCGGCGGTGAGGTTGCGGTCGTCGCGGCTGGTGTTTTGGAGGGTGGCCGTGGTGGTCTGAAGCTGGGCGGCGGTAGTCTGGGCCTGCTGCGTGGTTTGGTTGAGGACGGCCACTATCTGCTCATCCTTGTTGACGATGCCTTGCAGGGCATCCACCACATCCTGCAAGTCTTGCTTAGAAGGCTTGTTGCTGAGGCCCAGCAGGCCGTGGCGCTGGGCGTTGGCCTCGGCATACTGCCGAGTAAGTACTTTGCGCTCGGCCAATAGGCGGGGTAGGGGCGAGTCGGGCGAAACGGCCGATTGAGCCAGCGAGGCGGCCGGTCCCAGCAGGGCCAGCAGCATGGGTAGCGCGCGAAAAGAAGGGTACATAAGCGGGAGAAAGGGGCCAGCACCAAGCGGCCCGGCCACCCGCCTGTTCGCAAAAAACCGGCCGGGGGTTGCGGGCCAGTAACCCAGGCGCGGCCCGAGTCGCGCGCAACCATGGGGCGAGCCTGCCCGTTCAGCTTGCACTCAAGGCGTTGGCCACCTGCTTATGAAGAAGGAAGAAATCAGTTTCGACGACTGGCAGCGGTGGCTGTTTGGCACCGCGCCGCCCGCATTTACGGCCGAGGTGGCCGTGCGGGCCGTGCTGATTTTTGCCTGCATGCTGCTGGTAATGCGCTTGCTGGGCCGCCGCATGAAAGGCCAACTCTCGATTGGCGAGCTGGCGGTAATACTCACGCTGGGGGCCATTATCGGGGGCGGCCTGCAAAACCCGGACATGGGCCTGCTGCCTAGTATGGTCGCGCTGGGGGTTATTCTGGCTATGCACCGCCTCGTCAACTGGCTGGCTTTTAAATACCGCACCGTGGAGCTGGTGCAGCAGGGCGATTTGTCGCTGCTGGTGCACGATGGCCTGCTAGAGCTGCCTACCATGCAGCAGCACGCGCTGTCGCAGGAGCAGCTGTTCGGGCTGCTGCGCAACAAGAACATCAGCCAGCTCGGCGAGCTGCGCCGGGTGTACCTCGAAGCCAACGGCCGCCTCAGCTTTTATAAGCTGCCCGAGCCACTGCCCGGCCTGAGCGTGCTGCCCCGCGCCGATGCCCCGCCGCCTGCTACCGATGGCCCCGCCAAAGGCCGCCGCGTGTGCGCCACCTGCGGCCACCTGGCCACTACCCCCGACCACGCTGGCCGCCACTGCCCCCGCTGCCAGGCCGATAACTGGTTGCCCGCCGCCCACTAGCTCATTGCCAATGCCCAGGCTGCCGGCCGGCCTTCGGCTTCACTGGTTAGCTAGCTGCCTGTGGCGTGGCTGGCTGCTTGCTCAGTAGCCACTTATTCTTGTTTATGCTATTGTCCGCCATTGATTTGCCGCGCCTGCTGATGGGCGAAACGCCCTGGAGCTTCCTGCTTGAAGCGGTTATCCGCATGGCGGTGCTGTACTTGGTGCTCCTCACGGGCCTGCGCCTCATGGGCAAGCGCATGGCCGGGCAGCTTAGCCGCACCGAGCAGGCGGCGCTGGTGTCGCTGGCGGCCACGGTGGGCCTGCCCATTCTCTCGCCCGACCGGGGCCTGGTGGCGCCCCTTCTCATTGCGGGCATCGTGGTGCTGATGCAGCGGCTGGTGGTGCATTGGGCCGCCCGCCGCCCCCAGGTAGAGCACGCGCTGCAAGCCAACGTCATCACCCTGGTAGCCGATGGCGTGCTCAACCTCGGCGCGATGGAGCACGCCGTGCTCTCGCACGAGCGGCTATACGCCCAGCTGCGCGGCGAAAGCCTGGAGCACCTGGGCCAGGTGCGCCGCCTCTACATGGAGGCCAACGGCACCTTCAGCCTAGTGGAAGAAGAAGAGCACCCAAAGCCCGGCCTGTCGCTGGTGCCGGGCTGGGACGCAGAGTTTCGCCAGCTTCAGCCTGCCGCCGCTGGCAAGTTTGCCTGTTGCAGTTGCGGCTGGGTAACCGAGGCCCCGCAGGCGCCCACCACCGCCTGCCCCAAGTGCGGCGCGGCCGAATGGGAGCCCGCAGTGGAGGCCAGCAAGTAGAAAGCAGTTGTGAGCACGGTGGCACTCTAGCTAATTTCCTCCAGCACTTTCTCCACCCATCCTTTGCCCCACTCTTCCAGCTCCTGGGCCGTCCAAAGCTGGGGGTAGAAGATGCGACGCTGAAACTTGGGAGGCAGGTAGTTGCGCCAGTTGGTGCCGCCGGTGGCGGGCACGTCGGTGGGGTCGCGCTGGAGGTAGCGTACCGCCGACTTGTAATGCATGAGCGGCCAGTTGACGTTCACGTTCACGTCGAGCTGCTTGAGGGCGCGCAGCAGGCGCGGGTGGCGGCGGTCGGCCTCGGGCAGGCGCTGCACCACGGCCCAGGCGTTGCGGTGCTCGTAGTGGCGGGCGTGGGCCACGAGCTGGCCGGTGTACTTGCGCTCAAACTC
>Ga0160427_10000629_pt1 | contig 21175 bp, 19 predicted proteins | sample SolpanmetagenomL_FD_108194 | JGI IMG/M metagenome (GOLD analysis project Ga0160427, IMG submission 108194) | Solar panel surface microbial communities from Lawrence Berkeley National Laboratory, California, USA - L | ecosystem: Engineered > Built environment > Solar panel > Unclassified ...
CCGGCCAGATGCACACTCAGGGTACTCTTGCCCACTCCTCCCTTCTCAGACGTCACGGCGATCACAGCAGGCATGAATCCAGGCTAGCAGCATCATGAGAATAAAGCGTCAGGCACTACAGTTCCCGGGCGCTACAGTGGAAGGTGTCCGATCCGACTTCCGTGCCGCCGTCCGCCGATCAGCGCCTCGCCGTCCTGATGGCCGCTCCTGTCTACTGGACCGCGCGGGCGATGCAGGAACAGGGCAGCCGCTTCTTTCAGGCGATCGGCGCGGCCCTGAACGCCGCCGACCTCGGCAACCGCCGCCTGATCTACGCCACCTGGCCGGACGAGTGCTGGGACTTCTATGGGCGCGGCCTGCTGCTGGAAGCCGCCGGGGACGGCTGACCCCGACAGGGCCAGAGCATGAACGCCCGGTCAGCGCCGCTCACGCCCCCCAGAGGAGCGCGGCCTACAGTAGAGGAAAGCTGGCCCCAGGAGCGTCCCGATGACCTATGTTTTCCTTCCCGCCACCCTCGCCGTCACCCTGGCCCTGCTGACCGCCTGCGGACCTTCGGCCGCCGACACGGGTACGCCCGACACCAGCATCGTCGGCACCGGCACGGCCAGCCTGGGCGGCGTGCTGGTGCAGGGCAGCGGGCAGGCGCCGGTGGGGGGAAGCCAGGTGCGGCTGTACCTGCCGGGCGACCACAGCCACCCGGTCGGCCAGACGACGACCGCCGCGGGCGGGCAGTTCACGTTCGCCGCAATTCCCGCCGGAAGATACGACCTGAGCTTCAGCAAGGCCAGCTTCGCCGCCTCCGAGCTGCGCGGCGCGGTGGCCACCCCGGCGGGCCTGAACTACGCGGTGATCCAGCGACCGGTGCGCGATCCCGGCGCCGTGCTGAGCGCGCCGGAACTCGCAGTGAAACGCACCGACAGCGGCGAGAGCCTCTCGCCCGCCGTGCGGCAGAGCTTCACCGACCGTCTGCCCCTCGACGTGCAGACCACCGCGACCAGCCCGCACCAGCGCCCGCTGCGAACCTTCGAGGTCTCGCTGCTGCAGCAGAGCGGCGCGTCGTTCGGTGAACTGCGCCCGGCCGGCGGCACGGTGAACGCCGACCCGGCGGCCCAGACGGCGGTGACCGACAGCGGGCCGCTGAGTCTGGGCGTGGGCAGCGTCAGCGGCGACGCCCTGCTTCAGGTCGCGGCCACCGACTTCAACGGCAACCGCGCCGCGCAGCTCTACCCGGTGAATCTGGCGGGCAGCGCGTCCGGAAGCGCGGTCACGGCCCCGCAGAACGTGACCGCCACGGCCTACACCTGGGGCGGCGCAGAGGCCATGACCGAGGTGCGCGTACTCTGGAGCGTGAATTCGCTCGCCGGGGTCAGTGGCTTCGAGGTGTGGCGTGCCGCCTCGGCCAGCGGCCCCTGGAGCAACGTGGCGCTGGCCGAGACGGCGGCCTGCAACGGCAGCCTGTGCAGCGCCCTCGACACCTCGGCCGGCCTGAATGCGGGCCAGGACTACTTCTACAGGGTCACGGCGGTGGGCGGGAACCGCGCCGACAGCGACGTGGGCGCCCAGCCGAGCACGCACGTCCTGCCGGTCTTTCAGCCCGCCCTGCTCTCGCCCGCGGCGGGGGCGGACGGCACCGACCTGAGGCCGGCGTACATCCTCTTCAGCCCGGCCGAACAGATCGGGGGGACCGGGGCCATCGAGCAGCTCTCGGTGCAGGATGACCTGCTCGGCAGCGGCACTCCCTGGACGGCCACGGTGCAGACCCGCACGGTGCTGGGGCAGGCCGGGCAGGCGGCGGGCCAGAGCGACCATCAGGTGCTGCTGCTTCAGGGCGGGCGCTACGTGCAGGTGTACAGCGACCTGACCCCGGCAGGCAATGCGGGCGGCGTGGCCTACGACCCGGCCTCGCAGCGGCTCTCGCTGACGCACGATTTCGACGGTTCGGGCGCGGCGCTTCAGCCGGCGCGGCGCTACCGGTACACACTGGGCCGAAGCGCCGCCTTCCGGGTGCAGGACCCATCGAGGCCTCCCGGCGCGACCAATCCCGTGGTGGCCTACTCGGTCGCCAGCGACCCGGCGCAGGGCGGCCCCGCGTCTTGTCCGGCCCAGCCGCTCGTTCCGGGCGGGCCATGCATCGAGGGCGGTCCTTCGCTGGAGTTCACCACCGGAGGCGGGCAGTGAACGGCCCCGCGAGAGGCCTCACGCTCACGGCGGCGCTGCTGGCCGGAACGCTGGCCGCCTGCTCACGGAGCGCGGACTCGGGTGTTCCGTCCAGCCCCGGTCCGGTGGCCGCCTCGACCGCTCAGACCCTGGTGGTGGGCCTGAGCGACCCGGCAGCGGCGGGCCGCGTGGCCGCCCAGGTGGGCGGAACGGTGGTAGAGCGGCTGCCCGCCCTGAAGGCGGTGTTGATCGTGCTGAACGGTCCCAGGCCCGACCCGCAGGCCGCTGCCCTGGCCCTGACCGGCGCCCCCGGTGTGGTGTTCGCCTCGCCTCAGAGCACCCTCGCCCGCGACCCGCTGGAAGTGGCCCGGACGCCCGGCATGCAGCCGCAGTCGGTGAATCAGACCATCGACGCGCTGCCGCAGTACAGCCTCGACGCGGGCCACCTGAACGTCCAGGCCGCCTGGAAAGCCGGACTGCGCGGCGGCGGCGTGACGGTGGGCCTGCTCGACGCCCCCGCCGACCTGAACCACCCCGACCTGAACACCCGCTGGGCGGGCCGCGCCTACGACCCGGCGACCGACACCGTGTACACCAGCGCCGCCGACTGGACCACGGCCGTGAAGCGCATGAGCGGCGGCGACCTGAGCGGGCTCGCCTCGGGCACGGCGACTGCCTCGGCAGCGGTGGGAGCGCAGAACGGCACCGGCGTGGTCGGCGTGGCCCCGGACGCCCGCTTCCTGAGCGCCGCCGTGTTTCAGCCGGCCTTCGTGGGCAGCTTCGACGCCGCCCGCGCCCTGGTCTGGACGGTGGACGCCGGGGCGAAGGTGGTGGCCCTGCCCTGGAGCAGCCTGGGCTACGACCCTCTGCTCAAGGCCGCGACCGACTACGCCCTGGCCCACGGCGCGACCGTGGTGGCGGCGGCGGGCAACGCCGGGCGGCAGGAGCGCCAGCAGCCCGCGATGTACCCCGGCGTGCTCGCCTCGGTGGCGGGCCACCTGTCGGGTCAGCGGGCCGGCTTCTCCAGCTTCGGCCCGGACCCCTCTCCACTGACCCCGGGCCTCGACCTGCTGCTGGCCAACCCCGGCTGGACCGACGCGCCGGGCGGCTACGCGCTGTACAGCGGCACCTCGTTCAGTGCGGCGCTGCTGGCGGGCGGCGCCGCGCTGCTGCTGGGGGCCGACGCCACCTTCGACCCGTATCAGGTGCGCAGTCTGCTTCTTCAGGCATCCGGGCTTCTTCAGGCGTCGGGCGGCGCGGCTGGGGCCGGTGGGCCGCTCGACCTGGGTCGGCTGCCCGCCCTGCTGGCCGCGTCCCGGCCACCGCAGGCCGCCACCGCCCACCTCAGCCTGCGCGTCAGGACCGACTCGGGCGACGTCGCCGCTCTGCTGGGCGACCTGACGCTGCTCTCGACCGACCCCGGCGGTCCGGTGTACCTCGCCCAGACCGACGCCTCGGGCCACGCCGACTTCTACGGCGTGCAGCCGGGCGGCTACCGGGTGCTGGCCGCGGCCCCCGATCTGAGCGTCACCGGGGGACAGGCGTCCGAGCGGGGCAGCCTGAGCGCCGACCTGACGCTCGCTGCGGGCGCGGTCACGGCGCAGACCTACACGCTGAGCAAAGGCGCCGTGAACCTGCACCCGGTGGACCCCTACGAGCCGAACGACGACCCGGCCAGCGCCGCGCCCCTCACATACGGCCAGCAGACCGCCCTGGCCTATATCACCGGAAAGGCGCGCGACCTCGACTTTTACGCCTTTCAGGGCGTGGCGGGCGACCGGGTGCGGGCCAGCGTCGCCGCCAGGGGCGACCCGGCGGTGGGCGGGCAGCTGGACTCGGTGCTGGTGCTGAGAGACCCGGCGGGCGCGATCGTCGGGTACGACGACGATTACACCGGCTCCGACGCCCGGCTGGAGGCCACGCTGCCTGCAAGTGGGCGCTACACCGTCGAGGTCTCCAGCTTCCGGATCCTGGGGCCAAGCGAAGGGGCCGACCCCTCGAAAGGTCAGCCCGACGACAGTCCGTTCAACCGTTATCGGCTGAGCCTCAACCTGCTGAACGCCTCGCCGTAGGAAGAGCGCCTCAGAGCGAGCGCGGCTTCTTCAGTTCCTCGCGGTACTCCTCGACGGTGGTCTGCGACGAGCACTGGCTGGGGTGAACGTGCAGAATCTTGCGCCACGCCTTCGGCTGCTGGTCGTCGACCAGAATCTGCGGTTTGGGCAGAAAGGCCTGAAAGCACTGGGCCACGCCGCAGCTTTCGGCGGCCTGCCGGGCGTACGCCGCACCGAGCGACGACCAGCAGTACAGCTCGGCGCCCTGCTTGTAGAGCGCCTTGACCTGCTTGATGACCGAGGGAATCGGGATCTGCCGGGTGCCGTAATGCCGCACCAGCGTCTCGTCGACATCGACGTAGACGGCGAGGCCCGTGACGTTGCAGTCGGCCGGGATCGTCAGGTCCTTGACCTTCTGGGCCGCCGTGATCTGCCCGGCCCCGGTCGTCGCCGTGCGCGCCGACACCGGGGCGGAGGTTTGGTCGCCTTCCGGGCTGGCAGAACCGGTCTCAGCGGTCTGTCCCTGTTCGCTTTCCTGGGCCGTGACGACCGCCGTGAATGCACTCATGCCTGCAGTTTAGCGCGAATGCCCTGAGCGATTGTTAAAGACGTTCACATCGGGACACTACCTGTTTGTGGGGAGTGCTCAGCCGTGACCGGGCATGCAGGCGGTCACGCTGGCGTCCACCCCAGCGGCAAACCGCTCGAAGTTGCTGCGGAACATCCGGGCCAGGTCGCGGGCCACCCGGTCGTAGGCGGCCGGGTCGGCCCAGGCGGCGCGCGGGTCGAGCACGTCGGCAGGCACGCCCGGCACCGAGGCGGGGAGTTCCAGACCGAACACCGGCTCGCGCACGAAATCGGCGCCGTCGAGTTCGCCGCCCAGGGCCGCGTCGATCAGGCGACGGGTGTGGGCGATGCTCATGCGCCGGCCCGTTCCGTACTGCCCGCCCGTCCAGCCGGTGTTGACCAGCCAGACCTTCGCGCCGCTCGCCCGCACCTTCTGGGCCAGCAGCCGGGCGTACTCGCCGGGATGGCGCGGCATGAACGGCGCGCCGAAGCAGGTGGAGAAGGTCGGCTCCGGCCCCCGCACGCCCTGCTCGGTGCCGGGAATCTTGGCGGTGAAGCCGGAGATGAACTGGTACATCATCTGCTCCTCCGACAGGCGGCTGAGCGGCGGCAGCACCCCGAAGGCGTCGGCGGTGAGAAACACGATGTGCTTCGGGTGGCCCCCCATGCCGCCGGGCACGACGTTGCCGATGTACTCGATCGGGTAGGCGCTGCGGGTGTTCTCGGTGAGCGAGTTGTCGTCGAGGTCGAGGGTGTGGTCGCTTCTCAGCACCACGTTCTCCAGCACCGTGCCGTACATCCCGGTGGTGCGGTAGATGGCCGGCTCGGCCTCCTGGCTCAGCCCGATCACCTTGGCGTAGCAGCCGCCCTCGAAGTTAAACACCCCGTGGTCGGTCCAGCCGTGCTCGTCGTCGCCGATCAGGGCGCGCCGGGGGTCGGCCGACAGGGTGGTCTTGCCGGTGCCCGACAGCCCGAAGAACAGCGCCACGTCCCCGTGCTCTCCCCTGTTGGCCGAGCAGTGCATGGGCATCACCCCGTCGGCGGGCAGCAGGAAGTTCAGCACACCGAACATCGCCTTCTTGTTTTCTCCCGCGTACTCGGTGCCGCCGATCAGAACCATTCTGCGGGTGAAGTCCACCAGGATGAAGGTGTCGCTCCGGACGCCGTCACGCTCCGGGTCGGCGCGGAAGCTGGGCACGTTCACCACGGTCCAGTCGGGCGCGAACGTCGCCCGCTCGGCCTCGCTCGGACGCACGAACAGGTTGCGCACGAACAGCGAGTGGTACGCCATCTCCTGCACGAAGCGCACCGACGTGCGGTGGTCCGGATCGGCCCCGGCGTACAGGTCCTGCACGAACAGCTCGCCGCCCGCCACGTGCGCCTGCACGCGCGCGAGCAGCGCGCCGAACACTTCGGGCGTGGTCGGCGTGTTGAAGCCGCCCCACCACACCGCGTCTCTCGTCAGGTCGTCCTCGACGATGAAGCGGTCTTTCGGACTGCGCCCGGTCTTGTTGGTGGTGACCGCCAGCGGCCCGCCCGCGCTGATGTGACCTTCGCCCCGCCGCAGCGCCGCCTCGTACAGTTCGGCCACGCCCGGATTGTGGTGCCACGTGGCCGGCGAGAAGCCGCCGGGAAGCGCCGAGAACGGCAGGGGTGAATTTCGTACTTTGTGTTCATCGGTGGTCGGCATAGGGTGTCCCTCCAGGCAGGATCAGTGCGACGTTCAGGCGTTCGGTTTTTGCCAGTATTCACGTTGGAAACGCTCCCGATCAAGCCCGGAGGCGTCACGGCCGGGGGGACAAAAGGTGTACCTGCTACACCAATTGGTGTATTTGGGTCGGCCGGACCCACCCGCCAGTGGCCGGTTCCCTGACGCCCGCTTCATCCAGCTCGGCTAGACTGCGCCTTGATGCAATCTTCACCCAGCCGCCTGCTCGCTCCTGCCCTGGGGCTGGCGCTCACCCTCGGCGCCGGTCTCGGCGTCTTCGGGCTGTACGTGCGGTCGCTCGGCGGTTCACCGCTCGCACCCGTGCACAGCCCCTCCACCACTGCCACCACCGGGCCGGCCACGGCCGCTCCGGTCGCCAGTCCGGTCGCTTCCAGTCCGGCGAGCACCGGCCCGATCACCGAGGCGCCCCCTTCCGGCCCGGTGGCCCTTCCGGCCCCACGGCCACCGAGGCCGGTGGTGACGGTGCCGCTGCCGCCACCCGAAACCTTCGCGTTGAACGAGGGCGTGGCGGTGCGGCTGACGCAGCGGCAGATGGGGCGCGTGCAGGTGATGGTGCTGACGGGCGGGCAGCCGGTGTCGCGGCACGTGCTGTGGCGCAGCAGCGTGGGCGAGTTCGTGAAGGCGGCGGGCGCGGCGGCGGGCGTGAACGGCACCTTCTTCAAGGACGCGGCCATCGCCTCGAACGACTCGAACATGCTCGGGCCGCTGCTTACGCCCGATGGCCGGTTCCTGAGCGAGAGCGACCCGACGCAGCTGAAGAAGATCGTCGGGCGTCCGCTGGTGGCGTGGTCGCACACCCGCTTCCTGGTGACCGACTTCGACCCGCGCACCATGAACCGCAAGGCCCAGGTCAAGGCGCTGCTGCCGGGCATGACCGACGCCTTCCTGGCCGGCGGCTGGCTGGTGCATGGCGGGCACGCGCTGAGCCCCGCGGCCATGATGGTCCACGCGCCGAGCGACGCCCAGCAGGTGCGGCCCAGGGTGTTCTTCGGCGTCACCAAGGCGGGGCTGGTGATCGCCGGGGCCACCACCACGCCGGTCAGCAGTGCCCGGCTCGCCAAGGTGGCCGAGGCCGCCGGCGCGCAGGAAGCGGTGCTGATGGACAGCGGCTACAGTACCAGCCTGATCTATGGCTCACGGGTGCTGGCGGTCGGCCACAAGAGCCGCAAGGTGGCCTCGCGCCCCGTGCCGCACGCGATCGTGTTCATGAACCCGGTGCTGGCCGCGGTGAAATCCAGCGCGCCCTGAGGCGGGCGGCGGCGGCTGTTCCGGGCCGGGTGTACCGTCCGGCCGCGGTGTACAGTACGCGGATGTCAGACGTCTCGCCGTCCGCTTCCTCCGCGCCCGTTTCCGCCAGCACCGCCTCCCGGCTGGCCGTCATCCTGGTCTCGCCCAAGACGCCCGGCAACATGGGCGCGGCGGCGCGGGCGATGCTCAACATGGGGGCCAGCGACCTGCGGCTGGTGGCCCCGCGCGGCGACCACCTGAGCAGCGAGGCCGCCGCCCTGGCAGTGCACGCCGCCGAGGTCCTGAAGGGCGCGAAGGTCTTTCCCACGCTCGCCGACGCCCTGGCCGACCGCGACCTGAGCATCGGGACCACCGCCCGCCACCGAGCCGACCTGCCCGACCCGCTGCACCCGGCCAGCCTGCGCCCGCTGGTGCGCGCCGCCCACGCCCCGGCGCTGGTGTTCGGTCCGGAGGAGTCGGGCCTGAGCAACGAGGACCTGGAACTGTGTCAGGCGAGCGTGCGCATTCCCACCTCCGAGTACGCCAGCCTGAACCTCGCGCAGGCGGTGCTGCTGGTGTGCTACGAGTTCCTGCAGGGCCAGGAGGAACCGCACGACCCGCAGAGCCGCAAGGCCGCCAGCCGCGCCGAGATGGACGGTCTGTACGCCCACCTGCGCGACACGATGCTCATCACCGGGTACAGCGACGAGGTGCGCGCCACGCACACGCTGCGGCTGTGGCGCGCCTGGATCGACCGCTCCGGCATGAACACCGCCGAGACGCGGCTGTTCCGGGGCCTGCTGCGGCAGGTGCGCTGGAAGATCGGTGAGGCGAGGCAGGTGGCCGGCCTGCCGCCCTTGCCGGCGCCCCAGCTGTCGGGAACCGACCAGACCGACGAACAGGGGGCTGGCGAGGCCGCGCCGGACTGACCTCGGCGCAGGCGCCCGACTCGGGAACGCGGCAATCGCGGCCCCCGACGCCTTCACGCGGCCCGCGCCCGCCTAGACTGAAGGCGTGACCGCCCAGGACGCCGTTTCCCACCACCAGAGTCAGGCTGCGCCGCCGTACAGTACGCCCTTGTCCCGGCGGCTGCGGTTCTCGCGCAGCATCCTGCCCACGCTGATCGTGCTGGTGGTGGTGGCCTACGAGACGCTGGTGCGTCAGTTCGGCAACCCCGGCGCCGAGATCACCGCGCACCTGCTGTTCTACGGACTGCTGGGGCCGCTCGTCACCTTCTTCACCATCCAGTGGATCGCCGACGGCGAGCGGGCCAGAGAGCGGGCCGAACAGGAGCTGCGGCGGCTGTACCTGCAGATCACGGCCCAGAACGACCGGCTGGAGGCGGTGCAGACCCTGATGCGCGAGGTGGCCGACGCCCCCGACCTGGAGGCGGTGCTGCAGGTGTCGGCGCAGGGCGCGGTGCGGGCCACCGGGGCCACCCACGCGCGGCTCAGTCTGGCAGGGCTGGAACTCAGCAGCCCGGTGTCGGGATCGGCGCGGGGCAGCACCCTGCTCGAATCGCCGAGCGCCGACCTGCGCGAGCTGAACGTGCCGCTCAGCACCGGCACGCTCAGCAGCGGCGGCGGGCCATCGGGCCAGGAGCGGCTGGGCCAGATGGACCTGTACTTCGACGCCCCGCCCAGCCAGGAGACGCGGGCGCTGGCCGAGGCCATCGGGGCCGAGGTGGGCGCCGCCCTGCTGAGCGCCCAGCAGCGCAGCCGCGACCTGATCACGCTGTACGAGGTCGACCAGTCGATCCGGGCCGAGCGCAACATGCGCCGCCTGCTGGCCCGCGTGACCGGCAACATGGCCGAGCGGGTGGGCGCGCAGTCGAGAGCCGCCTACCTGAGCGACGCCGACGGGGTGCTGCGGCTGGAATACTCTCTGAGCAGCGAGCGGACGGGCGGCGAGCGCGAGGTGAGGAGCGGCGGGCAGGTGCCGACCTTCGTGCAGCGGGTGGGCCGCGAGGGCGTGCCGGTCACGGCGTCGGCCAGCGAGGCCGAGGGGGTGCTGCCGGGCAGCCGCAGCGCGCTGGGCCTGCCGATGCGCGGCGAAGACGGTCTGGTGGGCGTGATCGTGCTCGGGTCGGAGCGCGAGGCGGCCTTCTCGGGCATGCGGGTGCCGCTGCTGGCACTGCTGGCCTCGCAGGCCACGCTGGCAGTGCGCAACGCCCGCGCCTACCTGCACTCGGAGGAGGTGGCGACCCAGGAAGAGCGGAGTCGCATCGCCCGCGAGATTCACGACGGCGTGGCGCAGTCGCTCGCGTTCTGCGCCATCCGGCTCGATCTGGTCGAGCGCCAGATCGCGTCGCAGCCCGAGAAGGCGGTGCAGGAGGTGCGGGCGGCCAGCGCCCTGCTGCGCGAACAGATCAGAGAGGTGCGCCGGAGTATCTTCGCGCTGCGTCCGATCGACCTGGAACGCTACGGCCTGCTGGAGACGGTGCGCCGCTACGTGCTCGATTTCGGCGAGCAGAACAGCATCCGCGCCCACCTGAACGTCGAGGGCGAGGTGAGTCTGGCCCCCGGCGACGAGGCGGTGATCTTCCGCATCCTGCAGGAGAGCCTGAACAACGTCGCCAAGCACGCGCGTGCGGGCAGCGTCGAGGTGACGCTGAAGGGCGGTGCGAAGGTGAGCCTGACCGTGCAGGACGACGGTCAGGGCTTCGACCCGGCGCAGGTCAGCGGACGGGTGTCGAGCGCCGGGGGCCTCGGCCTGACCCAGATGCGCGAACGCATCGAGACGCGGGGCGGCATGTACCGGGTACAGAGTGCGCCAGGACGGGGCACACGGGTCGAGGCGACGCTGCCGCAGGGGTGAGTGCGGTTGGACGATTGCGGCTAGACCGTCTGCACCTGTTTATTGAGAAACCGCACCATCAGTTCCTCGTCCACGTCCTGGCCGTCCACCCGCAGGGCGCGGGGTTCGAGGCCGTAGACGCAGAAGCCGTGCGCCGCGTACAGCCGGCGGGCGGCCGTCTGCGTGACCGACACGCTCAGGTGGACCTGCATCAGCCCGGGTACCCGCGCCGCCCACGCCAGCAACGCCGTGAGCAGCCGGTCGCCCACGCGCTGACCCCGGGCCGACGGAGCGACGTACACGGCATAGATGTCCGCCTTGTGCCGCTGCTTGAGGGCCGCGTTCCGCACCAGCGTCATGGCTCCGAGCAGCGCGTCGCCCTGAACGGCCCCGATGGTCACCCGCTCGCCGTCGAGTTCACCGAGACTTGCCGCCACCTTCTCCAGCAGTTCCTGGCGGTACTCGGCGGCGCTGCGCCCGAAGGCCAGCGGAGACTCCTCGAGCCCTGACAGGCGGAGCGCGAAGTACGCGGGCGCGTCGGCCACCGTGAGCGGGCGAAACCGGGTGTCGGCACTCAATTCAGCACCCGGTCAGCGCCGCTGCCGGGCAGCGTCCCGGGCGGCAGCGCCAGCGTGAACTCGGGAATCGGGGCGCGGCTCTCGTGGCCCCAGGCGTCGCGCACCAGGTAGGCGCCGCTCATGGTGCCGGGCGTGGCCTCCATCGTCACGAAGCTGTCGTAGACGTACACGCCGCCGGGCGCGATCACCGGCGTCTGCCCGACCACGCCCGCACCGGCCACCTGCGTCACCTGCCCGGCACCGTCGGTGATCGTCCACTCACGGCCCATCACCTGCCAGCTCTCGCCTCCGTGGTTCTCGATGCGGATGACGTACTGAAACAGCCAGCGCCCGTGTGGACCGAGATCGGGCCGCGAATGGTCGCGCCGGAAGCGCACCTCCACCGACACCCGGAGGTCAGGTTCCTGCACGTCCAGCGGCTCGCTCATGGTCACAGCCTAGCAGCCTCCGCCTGACAGAACTCCACCCGCCGCCTGTTCCGCCGGGGCAGGTGTTCAGTTCAGCGGTCGGTCTTCCTTCTTCAGGTCGGGGCCTTTGGTGTCGGCGCCCTTGTCCGCCTCGCCTTTCTCGGCGGCACCTTTCTCGTCGGCGCGTCGGCGCAGTTCGCGGGCCAGTTCCGAGAAGTCGCTGGCGCTCGGCAGGATGTTACGGCTGGCCTTGCGGGCCTCCTGCGCCACCTCGATCTGCTGCGGCTTGCCGAACGGCTGCCCGCCCTGTTTGCGCACGAAGTAGGCCTCGGCGGTGCGGCCCAGGGCGTAGGTCCAGCCGTAGACCGCGGGCGCGGTGATCAGGCCGCCGATCACCGGCAGGGCCAGCTTGGCGATGCCGCGCATCACCTGCCGCGCGGCGATGCCGTAGGCGACCGTGGCGCCCAGTTCCTGCACCATCTCGCGGGCGCGGGCGCTCGACACCTCGAAGCCGTAGACCTTGCCGATGTGCAGCACCATCTTCACCTGCAGTGGCGTGATGAGCAGCAGGTCGGCGAACGGCAGCGGCTCGACCGCGATGGCTCCGGCGAGCAGCGAGGCGCTGCGGATGACCTCCTCGGCGTTCTGCTCGGGGGTCAGCGCGGGGTCGACATTGAGGTTGAAATTGTCGAGAACCTGCTTCAGGAGAGGCAACATGCCCAAGTGTACGCCGCGCCCCGGCCCGAATTCTGGGAATCTCCACCGCCCTGACCAGGGATGATCTTGAGAAACCCCGTGCCGGTTGCCCTGCGCCCGCCGTCCGGCATCCGGCGCTCGACAAGGTGCCACACGCTACACTGCCGGGCATGATCTCTGTCATCACCGATTCCACCAGCGACCTCACGCTGGAGGAGCAACGCCAGTACGCCGTCGTGGCGGTTCCGCTCTACGTGCTGTTCGGTGGGCAGATGCACAGAGACGGCCTGGAGATCACGCCCGCGGACCTGTTCAAGGGGCTGAAAGAGGGCAAGAAGACGCCCTCGACCTCGCAGCCGAGCCCCGCCGAGTTCGCCCAGACCTACCAGAAGGCGCTCGAGACCGCCTCGGAAGTGCTGAGCGTGCACATCAGCGGGCAGCTGTCGGGCACGGTCGGCAGCGCCCGGCTGGCCGCCCAGGACTTCGGCGGCCGCGTGACCGTGATGGACACCCACACCGTGGCGATGGGCCTGGGCATGCAGGCGATCCGGGCCTCGAAGATGGGCCGGGCCGGACACAGCATGCAGGAGATCGTGGCCGAACTCGAGAAGGTGCAGCGCAGCGCCACCATCCGGTTCACGGTCGAGACGCTCGACTTCCTGCGCATGAACGGCCGCATCGGCGGAGCGGCCGCGCTCCTGGGCGGCCTGCTGAACATCAAGCCGATCCTGGCGGTGCGCGGCGGGCGGGTCGAGGCGGCGGGGCGGGCGCGCGGCTCCAAGAAGGCGCAGGCCGAGATCGTGCAGTTCGCGCGCGACTTCGCCGCCCAGCACGGCCCGTCGCGGGCCAGCTTCATCTGCACCGACGGCGGCGAGAGCACGCTCGAAGAGATGCGGGCCGCCCTGCAGGGCAGCGGCATCGAGGATTTCGGCAACCACAAGTTCGGCGCGGTGATCGCCACCCACGCCGGCCCCGGTACCTACGGCCTGGCGCTGGAAGTGCTGAACTGATGGAGCGCACCGGTCGGTGAGACTGCTCGCGCCCTCCAGGTTCAGAAACAAGGGCCGCTATGTGCTGGCGGCCGCGGCCCTGCTCGCCGCCGGGCTGGCGTGGCGGACCGCTCCCGGGACCCCGGAGGCCGGCGGGCGGGGTTCGCAGCTGCGCGCCGTCCAGATGACGACTGACCCTTCGGCGTCTTCGTCCGCAGCCCCCACAGACCACCTGGGCGTGGTGGACGGCTGCCTGCAGCTTCCGGCCGGAGCCGAGGCCCCGGCGCCCCCGGCCTCGCTGAGCGGACGGCTGGGGCTGTACGTGGCGGTGGTCGATCCGGCCACGCTGGAGCCGCTGAAGGTGGTCTCGCACGACCCGCAGGGCGTGTTTCCGCTCGCCAGCGCCTACAAGCAGGCGGTGCTGTGGGCCTTGCTGAAACAGAAGGACGCCGGCGCCCTGAAGCTCTCGGAGACCTTCGACGTGAGCAGCGCCAGCCAGAGCCTCGGCGACTATCCCTACGACCACAGCGACGTGCTGACGCTGGCCACCCGCATGATTCACAAGTCCGACAACACCGCCACCGACCTGCTGCACCGCCGGGTGGGCCTGGAGGCCGTGCAGGCGGTGGCCGACGACCTGAAGCTGTGCCACACCCGGCTGATCCTGCCGACCAAAGACTGGTGGACGGCGCAGGCCGGGCTGTCGCCGCAGTTCGTGGGGGCGGCCCGGTTCGCCGCCCTGCGCGGCCCGGCGTTGCGGCAGGCCGCGCTGGCCCTCGACGCCGACGCGCAGAAGAACCGGCCCGACCTGCTGCAACGTCGCCTCGACGACTACTTCGACCACCGCTACCAGCCCGGGACCGATCTGGGCACCCAGAACGTCAGCACGCCCGCCGAGTTCGCACATCTGGTGGCCGCCGAGTTTCTGCACAGTGGCCTGAGCCCGGACGCCCAGACGCTTCAGCGGCAACTGATGGCGACCGGCTTCGGCCGAAGCCGCCTCACGCTGCCTGTCGACACGTTCGGCGGCAAGGGCGGCAACGGCTGGCGCATCCTGACCTTCAGCGGCTACGTTCACACCAAAAGCGGTCAGGACGTGGTGTACGCCTTCATGCAGCACGGTGCCGACCAGGAATACACCATGCCCAACACGCGGGCCGCCTTCACCTGGATCAACGCGGCCATCGGGCAGGTCGTCGCTCCGGCACCCTGACCAGCCACGTTCGCCCCTGCACCACATGACATCCATGAGAGAACGCTCAACCCTCCTCACCGGAAATCCTGTAAACTCGCGCCCAGTGAAGCGTCTCCTGCCCCTGCTGCTGTGTTCCGGCCTTTCTCTGGGTGGCCTCGGTCTGAGCGTTCTGCCCTTTCTCGGCCACGCTGAGGCCGCGCCCCGGATCGGCAGCCACGACGGCTACACCCGGCTGGTCTTCGATCTGAGCGGCCCGAGTACCGTCAGCACGGCACTCAGCACCGGTGTGGGCGGCAACAAGGTCCTGAACGTCACACTCAAGGTGGCGGTGAAGGCCGAGCAGCGGACGCTCTCCGAGCTGGGCGTGGCCTCGTACACGGCCGAGGGGCAGCGCATCAGCGTGCAGCTGGCCGCCGGCGTCAGCACCGCCTCGGCGCTGGTTCTGCCGGCCGCCGCCGGACAGCCGAACCGCCTGGTGATCGACGTGCCGCTGGCCGTCGCAGGGCGTCCGCCCGCCCGCAGCGGCAGTACCGCGCCGGTCAGCTCGGTCCGGCCGCAGAGCATTCCGGCCACCAGCATCAAGCCCGCCAGCACCGCCAGAGCCCCGCGCCTGAGCGTGGTGCTCGACGCCGGGCACGGCGGCGTCGACCCCGGCATGGTGAGCCGCTGGGTGGTCGAGAAGGAGGTGACGCTCGACGTGGCCCTGCGGGTGCGCGGCTACCTGATGGCGCGGGGCGTGAACGTGATCATGGCGCGCTCCAGCGACACGCAGCTCTCGACCAACAAACGCGCCGACCTGGAAGCGAGGTCGCGGCTCGCCAGCGCCGACCGGGTCAACGCCTACATCAGCATTCACGTCAACAGCGGCAACAGCGCGGCCGAGGGCATCGAGACCTACTACTTCGGCAACACCATGAATCCGTCCAACCGCTCGATCGCCATCCGGGAGAACGGCAGCGGCAGCATCGGGCAGGAGCTGACGCGGCAGGCCAGCAGCACCGCCCAGAACCTAGTGGGCGACCTGCTCTCCCAGGCCAAGCTGGCCTTCAGTGCCCAGCTCGCCCGCAGCGTGCAGACGCAGCTGATCGGCATGACCGGCGCAGACAACAGAGGCGTGCAGTCGGACGCCTTTTACGTGATCCGCAACCCCACCGTTCCGGCCATCCTGACCGAGGTGGGCTTCGGCACCAACCCCAGCGAGGGCGCGAAACTGGCGCAGGCGGGCTACCGCGACCGGCTGGCCGGCGCGATCGCGAGCGGCATCCTGCGGTTTCTGAAGGTGCAGTAGCGCGAACGCAGGTTCGGCTTCAGGGCCGGCGCTTCTCGATGTACTCGCGCTCCCAGAGCAGGTCGCGCAGCACCCAGCCGCAGCCGGTGAAGCGCAGCCCGGCCCGGATCTCGGCGATCAGGTAGTCGCGCAGTTCGCTGACCGGGAAGCCGTCCTGCGCCAGTTCACCCATGTTGCGCTCGCCGTCAAGGGCCGCCGCCACCCGGCCGCCGCGCCCGCTGCCGAGCTGATGCTTGTGCCGCAGCGAGTACCACGAGTAGCGGTCGATGGGGGTCAGGCGGCCCGACCGCACGCCCGCCACCACCCGTTCGGCCACCTCGAAGAGCGGCAGCTGGGCGCTTCTGGCCGCCGCCCGGATGCTGCGGCCCTCGGGAACGTCGAAGAGCGGCAGGGTGCCCCGGAACATCGCACTGGGACTGCCGATCACGCCGCACAGCTGGCTCCAGTCGTCGCTGTAGCGCGCCCAGTCGGCCGTGATCTTGCCGTAAGGAGCCAGCATTTCGCCGTCGACCGCCTGGACCGAGAAACTGAAACTGCCCTGATCCGGCAGCAGCGGACAGGTGTAGATGGCGTCGAGCCCCTGCCAGTCGAGAATGCCGCCCGACACCACCTCGCCGTCCAGGAACGACAGGGAGAAGGGCAAAGCGGCGTCGGCCACCAGCACGCCAGTCTTGCGACTCACATGAACAAGTTCGAGAACGCCGATCAGCGGTGCATCAAAAAACAGTCCCTGCATTGAATGACAGGCTAGCAGCTTTCGGGGGGCGGGGCCGTGAGAAACTTCCAGGCCCCCCCCAGCGCGGCACTCACATCTGTGGCACTCAGGCCGTAACCGTGCGTCTCACCGGCCAGCTCCCCGGCCCGGGCGTGCAGCCTCACACCGCACAGGGCAGCGTCGCGGGCCCGCAAGCCCTGCCCCAGCAGCGCGGCGATCACCCCCGAGAGCGTGTCGCCCATGCCCGCCGACGCCATGCCGGGATGCCCGCCGCGAGACACCAGCAGCCCATCGGGGGCCGCAATCGTGCTGGGCCCACCCTTGAGCACCACCACCCCGCCGTACTGCCGCTGCACTTCCCCTGCCGCCGCGAGCGGGTCGGCGGTGACTTCGGCGGTGGTCGTTTCCAGCAGCCGCGCCGCTTCACCCGGGTGCGGCGTCCAGACCACCTCGTCGTGGCCCAGCCGGTGCAGCACGCCGCGCAGCTCGGGCTGCAGCGCGTCGGCGTCGAGCACGGTGGGCAGCTTCCAGGCGAGCACCATCCGGGCGAGGGTGGCGGCGTCCGGACCGAGGCCCATGCCGAGCGCCACCGCGTCCGGCCGCTTTCCAGCCGCGATGTCGCCCTCCAGATCGCGCAGGTCGGCGTGGGTGCGGGCCATCAGCTCGGGGGCATGCGACACGGCGAGCGCGGCCACGCCCGCCTCCTGGCTGTGAACCGTCACCAGTCCGGCCCCGGTTCTCAACGCCCCCAGGCCCGACAGCACCGGGGCGCCGACCGTTCCGGCGTGGCCGCCCACGATCCAGACGCGCCCGGCGACCCCCTTGTGCGCGTCGGGAAAGCGCACCGGCAGCAGCGCCCCCACCTCCGCGTCGGTGGGCCGGATCGCCAGCGCGTGCGCCTCGACCCAGCCCTGCGGCACGCCCAGCCCCGCGACCTCCACCCGGCCGGCGGCGTGGGCGGCGGGGCCGTAGACCAGCGCCGGCTTCGCGCCGCCGAAGGTGACGCTCGAGGTGGCCTGCACGCAGAGCGCGGGCCTGTCGGCGCGGCCCGCCTCCAGGCCCGAGGGCAGGTCGACCGCCAGCACCGGCAGTCGGGCCGCGTTGAGGCGCTCGATCAGCCGGGCCATGTCGGCGCGCAGCGGTGGCCTGAAGCCGGTGCCGAGCAGCGCGTCGGCGACCACGGCAGGCGCGGCACCCAGGGCGCGGCCCAGGCTGGCGAAGGTGAGCGGCACGGGCGTCACGCCGACGGCCCGGAGCCGCTTTCCGTTGGCGCGGTGCAGCGGGTGCCGCGAAGCCAGGGCCAGTACCTGTACCTTCCGCCCCCAGGCGTGGAGGTGCCGGGCCGCCACCAGCGCGTCGGCCCCGTTGGCTCCGCTTCCGGCGAGCAGCAGCACCTCACCCGCCGGATACGAGCGGTGCAGGGCCTCGGCCACCCCGCGTCCGGCCGCCTCCATCGCCAGTTCGAGCAGCCCGGCCCGGTCGAGGCGTTCGTCGAGGGCGCGCACGCCTGCCGCATCAATCAGAACGTCGGGCACCCGCTCAGAACCGTCCTTTGAGGGCCAGCAGCACGAGCACCACCACCAGCACCACCATGCCGATTCTCAGCAGCTGCACCGTGCGCTGCGTGCCAGGGCTGCTCTTCAGCTCGTCGTCCTGGTCGCGCTTGGTCTGACGCACGCTCAGACGCTGCCCGGCCTTGATGGCCCGCACCGAGTCGTTCAGGCGGCCCAGCTTGCGCAGCGCCACGCCGAGGTTGTGGTGCGCTCCGGCGTAGTCGCCGTTCAAGGCGATGGCCTGCCGGTAGAGCTGCTCGGCGCTCGCCGGATCGCCCCCCTCAAGCGCCATGTTGCCCAGGTTGGTCAGGGCGCGGTAATGGCCCGGATCGTGCGCGAACGCTTCTCCGAACGCCTGCCGCGCCTGTCCCTCACGGTCCTGCAGCGCGTGCAGCACGCCCAGCGTGTTGAGCGCCTCGGCGCGGGTCAGGGGCGTTTCGAGGGCCGGCTGCAGGCGCGCGGTCAGACTGGCCTCGTCGGCCAGCCGCTCCTGATCGGCCGCCAGCAGCGCGGCCACACCCGTTTCGAGGTGGCGCGGATCGATCACCGCCCGGAAGGCCGCAGGCTGCTGAAGCTCGTCGACGTGGGTGTTCAGCCGCGCCGAGAGCTTGGAGGCCAGCAGCAGGCGCCTGGCCCGCAGCGCCTCCTGAAGGTCGAACAGGTCCTCGAGGGCCGCCTGCAACGCGTCCTCGGCGTGTCCCACGCGGGCGGCGGCCAGGGCGCGGCGGTATTCGCCCGCCCGCAGATAGGCGGCCCAGTCGAGGTTCAGTCCTTCGGTGCCGTTCTCGCCAGAAGTCGGCTCAGCGGGAATCTGGCCCTCCGGCTGGGAAGGTGCGGGCGGCTGGACGGTCACGGCAGGAAGTATAGACCAGGCGTCTGGGCGCAGATGATGGGCCGGTCGGCATTCCGGACGCCGTTCCGGGCGGCGACCCGCTATACTTTCAGCTTGACCTCTGTCTCCCGAGCGTCGAGACCCCCATGACCGAACTTCCAGATTCTCAGATTTCAGGGCCCCCGCAGGCCGAACCGCTCAAGCTCTACTCGCCGCGAACCGTGCGCGAGCTGCTCGAGCGTCACGGCCTGCGCCCCACCAAGAGCCTCGGGCAGAACTTCCTGATCGACGGCAACATCCTGCGCCTGATCGCCGAATCGGGCGGGGCCGAGCGCGGCGTGAACGTTCTGGAGGTCGGGCCCGGGCTGGGCGTGCTCACCCGTGAGCTGGCCGAGCGCGGCGCCCACGTCACGACGCTCGAGAAGGACGAGCGGCTGAAGGACGTGCTGAACGAGACGCTGGCGGGCCTCGACGTGAAGATCGTCTGGGGCGACGCGCTCGACTTCGACTACGCGTCGCTTCCGGCCGGAACCCGGGTGGTGGCCAATCTGCCGTACTACATCAGCACCGCGCTGCTGACCCGCTTCATGCGGAGTGGAAAAATCGCCAGCGCCACCGTGCTGGTGCAGCGCGAGGTGGCCGAGCGCCTGGGTGCCCAGCCGGGGCAGGACGGCTACGGCTACCTGTCGGCGCTGATCTCGCTGCACGGCCGGGCGAAGCTGCTGCGCGACGTGCCCAAGGGGGCCTTCTTTCCGGCGCCCGACGTGACCTCCAGCGTGGTGCGGCTCGAGTTCACGGGCGAGCAGCCGCCCGAGGGGCTGGTGCGGCTGCTCGAACAGGCGCTGCACCACCGCCGCAAGACCCTACGCAACAACCTGCGCATGGCCGGGCACGACCAGACCGCCCTCGACCACGCGCTGGCCGGAGCGGGTCTGCCGGAAGCCGTGCGGGCCGAGGACGTGCCACTGGCAGCCATGCGCGAGCTGTACCGGCTGCTCGGTACGCCGCCCACGTCCGGCGTCTGAACAGGGCTGACCGGGCCTCCATGGAGGCGTGATAGCATGCTGCAAACGCAGTGGACGCCGAGTTCGGGGTCGTCTGGCCGGATCGGCGAGACGAAGCGGAGTCGGGACGGTACACGACGGGCCTCCCCTGCATCCGCCCTGACACCTGTGCCCTGAACACGTTCCCGGAGGACGACCTTGAAATTTTTTGTCATCGGTGATGTGACGGTCGATCACCTGTACCACCTCAACCACCTGCCCGCCCCCGGAGAGGAAGTCTCGCCCCTGCGCGCCACCATGGAACCGGGCGGTGCAGGCGGCACCATCAGCGTGACGCTCGCCCGGCTGGGCCACAGCGTGCTGCTGGGCGCCAGAGTCGGCGAGGACCCGTTCGCCGAGTACGCGCTGAGCAAGGTGCGCGAGAGCGGCGTCGGCGAGTCGGCGGTGCAGCGCGACCCGGAGCTGCTTACCAGCACCATCACCGTGATGCAGACGCCCGACGGCAAGCGCGCCATGATCAGCTACGGCGGCGCCAACCGCCAACTCGACGCCTCGAAGCTGAAAAAGAAGGACATCGACAGTTCGGACGCGCTGATCGTCTCGGCCTACAGCCTGATCGGCGGCCCGCAGCGCGAGTACGCGGTCAAGGCGCTCGGCATGGCCAAGAAGGCCAATGTCACCACCTTCATGGACTTGGGCACGGGGGCCGTCAACTCGGTCGGCACCGGGCTGCTCGACACGGTGCTCGGCTGCGACTACCTGCTGCTCAACCAGCACGAACTGCTGGCCCTGACCGCCACGTCGAGCATCAGCGCGGCCCTGCTGTCGCTCGGCAAGCGCGGCGTGCAGAAGGTGGTGGTGAAGGTGGGTGCGATGGGCAGCATCGTCTGGACGCCCGACGAGACCGAGTTGATCGATCCGGTCAAGGTGGTCGAAGCGGTGGTCGACACCACCGGCTCGGGCGACACCTTCGTGGCCGCCTTCGCCCACGCGGTGCTGAGCGGCATGCCGCTGGCAGGCAGCGCCCTGGCCGCCAACGCCGCCGGCGTACTCTCGGCCACCAGCGTCGGCGCACAGACCCGCGAGATCACGGCCGCCGACCTGAACGCGCTCCTTCCGGGCTGAACCGGGCAGACCCGGCGCCGGGACCGCCCGGGACGGTCAGGACCGGCACTACCCTGCGCCCGATGTCTTTTGCTATACTCCGCAGGTTGCATGGCCCCCGCCCCGCGAGTCTGCCCAGGCAGAAAGGCGCGGCGCGTGCAGGCGGCCAGCAGGTATGGAGGACGGACACATGGAACTCAAGGCAAACCCCCGCACCACCCGTGAAGAGCTTCAGGCTGGCAAGATGCCCGCCGTGGCCTACAACCGCGACCAGAACGTGTCGTTCA
>Ga0160427_10000630_pt1 | contig 21173 bp, 20 predicted proteins | sample SolpanmetagenomL_FD_108194 | JGI IMG/M metagenome (GOLD analysis project Ga0160427, IMG submission 108194) | Solar panel surface microbial communities from Lawrence Berkeley National Laboratory, California, USA - L | ecosystem: Engineered > Built environment > Solar panel > Unclassified ...
CAGTCGGCTTCGTTGTCCATTTCGATGCCGTCTTCGAAGGTGAAGCGGCAGGTTATGGTGACTTTCATTTTGGAGACGGCGCGGTTGTTGGCGTGGGAGAGGTCGACGGTTTGGCCGTTGATGCGGTGGAGGACTGGGTAAGGGTGTTAGTTTGAGGATGATTGATGGGGAATGAGTATGTCATATATGGAGGATCGAGTAGGAGGTGGTTACGTACTATACATGAAATCACTTCCCTTCTCGAAACCGTCGATTGAAGCTTGAATGAAGTCGTCGATCGGACCTTGCTTCCAGCTTGTAGCTATGTAGGCATCGTCATGGAACTGATGGAAGATTGTGTATTAGTGAGGAGCTGATGCATTTGTGAAGCATTATCCTGAGGCTGTGTACAACCTTCTCTTATACCTCACGGATTGACAATATTGATATTGCCCTTATTTCTTCCTCCAATTTAGCGTGGATTCCTCACATCGTCTTACTATCACAACGCAACGGCACATAGCACAGAAGCACAAAAGCACATCACACAAAAATGCATACCATACTCCTGTAATTCCTCCACTCCGCTGCATCTCTGTACATTCCCCACCCTTCACAAATCTCTCGCACCTTCATCCTTTCCAGCACATCCTGATCATTTCCATTCGAGTTGTTTCGAGAAGCATGCTCTGGATATGTTTCTGCTGGAGGTTGCGTGGTGCGGTACTTATCGTCCTTTGGCTGGGAAGTGTGGGAGGGATCCATTGGTATGAAGTGAGGTTCAAGAGGCGGTCTTGAAAGATATACAGAGGTCGAGGAGCGGTCTTGGGGGTGTTACAAAGGAAAGAGAGACAAGTAAAATCTATATACAAGTTGGGAGCATCCGGATGTATGACGTTGCATTGATGTTTAAGGTGTTGCCGGATGTGACCTCAGTAGGTGGGGTGTTGGACGATCATGTTGTCTTCACTCCCACCTCTCATTGCCACTGCTGCTCATTGAAAGAAAGGCGCTGTACACGCACTTGAGCGTCGTAGTCTAAGCCTGTGAATTCCGACAAGAAGAAAGCGTTGCGCGTTTCTATTCCCATCTTCTTGTTCCACACTCAAACATCAATTTCATACTCTGACATAAGGACAGCAAAGTCGTGGAGATTGTGATGGATAACAAAAAAGGAAGCTCGAAGTGTTACTAAACCCATGTACTGTATTTCAAGGCCAATAATCACTCAAAAAGTAGAGGACAAAAGTCCACCTCAAACGCCAATCAACAGCAGTGGTATCTCCCAAAGCGCTCGTCAGCGAAATCCCTATCCATACGCCACTCCAAGTATACAAAGCTCGTACTATTGACCTAAGAGGTCCTGTTCCTCAATGTTCTCCCTTCCCTTGGACCAACACTTGCACCGAAAGGGATGTTCTCTCTACCCTCCGCCACAGCTTTCTTCGGCAGCTTACTACCAGGTCCAATCGAAGCGCTAAAGTCTCTGCCATCAGAGCCAGATGTGTTCGGCATCCGCATAGTGCCTGTGTTCTGTCTTTTCAATGGTCGATGTTGGCTTGTTTCTTTCGTTGTCCTCGAAGTATCATTGCTTGAACCTCCAGGAACACCAGAAGCAGCAACATTGACGTCGACCTCTTTCAGACCACCAAGAGCACTATTAGGTCGAGATGACTTGCGCTTCATGTTTGGCGGTGTTGGTGTTGACTGAGCAGGTTCGGTTAATAGAGACACTACGTCCGAAGCTGCGTCTGTGAATATGGATGACTTGTCCGGCGACGACTTCGGCGTAGCACCTGGCGTGGGAGACGGTCCTTGGTTGCGATAACTTGAGATGATGACTTCGTGCTTTGCAGTTCGTGGCAGATCTGACGGAACATGATATTGCAGTTTGTGTGGTGTAGCGCCAGTTGGTTTGTACTCTGTGACTTTTGTGGCCTCAATCTCGACTCGCAACTCAGCCAACGGTGCGTGCACGTTGTTTTGTAATGGCAAGAGGCATTCAGCAAGGGCAGACGATCGGTGGCTGACGTCCTTTTGCAAGTGCTGAGCTCGGGCGGAAGAGTCCGTCAAATGAGTGCCGATATTGCTGTAGCTTTGACGAACAGTCTCCGCAAGAGCACCAAGTGACTGGACATGTGCTTCGTGGTGAAGGCCGTTCTGCGTTTTCACCCTCGACAGGATATCATCAAGAGCTTGGAGCTGAACGTCCATTTGCTTCATTTGTGCATCCACGATGCGGACAGTCTCCTCATGTACTGATTTCGTGGTTGTCTGGATAGTCACGTTCTGATCGTTGGCGGCCTGATAGTAAATTAGCAGCTGCACAGCTGAAAAGCACGGTATAACTTACCGTCCAATCATTTTTGATCTTGTTCTTGACATTCTCGCGAGCTTTGAGCATATCATATACAAGCAACTGTTCCTTCTCTGACCAAACATTCATAGTCTTGCTATAGCTTTCGCCCTGACGTTCATAGACCATGTTCGACTGCTTAATCTCTTCTTGCACAGACGCGACCTTCGCCTCGATGCGCTTGTCCTGTGCATCGCCATGACCCTGCACCAACGTTGTAATCTGAGAAAGCAGATTCGTCCTTTCATCTGCAGCACGTTCCTTCTCCTCCTTCAGTACAAGGCTGAGTCGCGCAGATGCTTGGTCATTGGCGGTGGTCAGCGCTTGACCAGCTTCGCATAGCTGTTCCTTGAGCGTCTCTGCCTCGCGTCGTTGTTCGCTGAGACGTTTTGCTAGGTCGTCGAAGGTGCTCTTGAACTCACGACCTAGAGATACGTAGGATGAGTGTAGCTATGCTTAATTAGCCATGATAGAAGATAACACATATCACATTAGCACGACCTACCTGAGTGTGGAAAATCTCCAGTTCTTCAATGACACCAGCAGATATACGTTGGGCAGCAGCAGAGAGACCATCTAGACCTTGGCCGACCTTTTCCTTGACATCGCCTCGCAAGACCTTGATCTCCTCCAAGACCTTGTTCATCTCGTCTCTGGCATGTCCGGTCTGCTCACTGACCTCCTGCTCGGACTTGGCGAAAGCTGCAGCCTTCTTGTCCAGGAATGTCTTAGACTGTGATAACTGCTTGAGCTCATCCTGTACGAATCCTTCCATACGCTGGGATAAAGCTGTAAGCAATTCTCTGTGTTGAGTCTCAAAATCCAGCATACGTTGCTCCACTGTCGTCGTTGTAGCTGCAACTCGGCCTTGCGACGCGATCCAGTTAGTCTTGTTCACCTCATGCAGGTCGGATTTCCGATGGAGCTTGGCTTGAAGCCCTTGCGCATCTGATGAGGCTTTCTGTATTGTGGAAATGAGTTGGTGTCCGACTTGTGTGAGACTCGCTTCTGTCGATTGGTGTGCCTTGCGAACTACTGTTTCTTCAGCTAGACTCTGGCGCACATGAACAAGCACGATCTCGGTCTTCTCAAGCGCACTGCTTGTCCCTTCCAGCCTCAATCGCACCGCGTCGTTGTCCTTCTTGATGTCGTTGAAAGAAGCAGTCAAGGAGAACAGCTCTTGTGCTTTATTTCGCAGATTCGCTTCCAAAGTGTCTATCCTCTCCTTTTGCTCTTCGCCCAGAATACGCCTCGACTCACTTTCCTCGTTCATCTGCTCAAAGCTTTCTTGTGTGAGGTAAACACCGTTCCGACTGCGTGCAGCCATTAACTCGCTTTTCAATTTTTCGATCTCGGCGGTGAACTCTCTAAGTAATGTCTTCTTCGAAACGACTTGATTCAGCTGAGGCTTGTTGCGGATGTTCTTAGCACGGAATGCATAGTCCAGCGTGGATATTGTCTCTTCCAGGTTACTCTTCGCGGGCGAGAGTGTGGCGACGATGCAGGTCTTGGTCCTTCCACCAAGCGAGTCTTGCAGTAGTCGAGTGAGCTTCGATTCACGATATGGGATGTGTGAGCCACGCTCAACTAGCGCATTGATGACACGACCGAGTGTCAGAAGACTCTTGTTGATGAGACCAGCCTCTGCAGCTCTCTTGTTTTCAGCTCCACTACGTTGAATATTCTCACTTCCTGCGAGATCCACCAGATTGAGCTTTCCAGCACTAACAAAATCCTCTCCAGTCTCAGAAGTTCGACGAGTATAGACGGTAAGGGTGAAAACGCTGTGGCTTCGAGAACTCAAGTCATTGCACTTTGTCGCAGCCACTTGGCGTTTATTCGTGCCTGCACGTAGCAGCTGCAAGCCTTTTGATGCAGTCTTGATGTGACATTCTTCCATACCTTGCACAAGGGTTGATGTCTGTCCCTTCTTGGTGTCCTCGTAGATCTTGAGCTTGATACTGTCGTCCACAGATAAAAGGTCGCGCAATTCCTCGTTATACAGTTCAATAAAAGAGCACTTGACTGATGTCTCTGCGTCTTCTTGACCTTCTAGCTTCTGAAACAAGCCATATAAAACGCGAGGAATAATTCCCGCACCGTCGGGAAGAGGTAGCGTTTCTGTAATATCACCAGACATTGTATAAGTCTTGCCAGTACCTGTTTGGCCGTATGCAAAAATCGTACAGTTGAATCCTGCCAGGACCTGAGTTGGTTAGATGTGATCCGATAGCGATGCGTTGTATATTACTGACCTCATCCAATATTGGCACAACGACCTCCTCATATATCATTGTCTGATCTGCTGCTGGCGAAAACACCTTGTCGAAGTTGTAACTTTTGTTGCTCAAAGCGCTTGGCCCCATTGACAGCTCGACATTGTTGCCCTTTACTCCATTCGTCGATACCACAACACCGCTGTTCTCTCGCACTTCTCTGTCATTACGACCTCGACATCGGACCACAACATTGATATTAGTCTCTTCACCTCCTTCTTGATCAAAATCACGCTCTTTCCTCTTGATCCCGTTACTTAATGACTGCTGAGGCGGTGGAGATGATGGTCTGACAGTAGCGGATGAGGCGATTGAGGCTATCGATTCTGCAGGAGATATCCGTCCTGTTGTTGTTGTCGCGCCTGGTGCAAGTGCTCGAGCTGTTGAAGGACGTGACATTGGGGGGCGCATTGATTTTCTGGCTGCTACGCTAGGACGTGAATTTGACATCGTTATGACCTAAAGAGCTGCTAAGGCAGGAAGTATAGAGGTCGACTTGTGGTAAACTTGAGCATGTTGTTGGTAAACAACTTACCGTTTCTGATCAGGGTCCACGGGCACGGACCAGACATTCCAGAAGGGTAGCCCATCACAACACCTTTTTGCCTTCGTCATTTTCCTGCTATAGCTGTCCACATTCTACATTTACACTGCTTCGTCCATTGAGGACTGGTTTTGCAGTACACATTAGCTGCCCAGGGTGTCCTCAGATTCACCTCCAGCGAGACCTAGACGCTAGCAGACATAACCACTTCCATTTCATGTAAATCTTGGCTTGGGAATAACTCGGCTTTCCCAACACGGTGGCGAGTAGTGGGAACGATCCTGATCTTCGTTGCAGCTACAAATGGTCCTCCTTCTTATCTGGTAGTCCTTCACTTAGTAACAATGCATGTCGAGCAAAACCAGATCACGCTTGTAGCGATGTTCTAGGCTGCTTCGACCAGAGCACTACGGCACCGGGAAGTCCGCGCTAAAACGGGACAGCTGACCATAAAAGTCTCACGGTGTAGGTGGAGGCTGCCGGTCCATGTTATCGCGAACAACATCAGTACATTTCCAGACGTCGATTCATAACAACTACGCAAGGTGGAGGAGGTGGATGAGATAATAGTAGATGCTGAAGATCTACACAGTCAGTACAGGACTCAGCAAGCCTTCTTGGCGCGTCGAGTTAGCCTCTGTTCTGCATGGAGAGTCCAAGCGAAGGAAGTCCGTCGGAAGAGCCATCTACTTTGGCGCCATTGCCGATGTCTTCTCATTCTGGGACACCGCTGAGCAAAGCTGTGTATGTTGTGCCCGTCACGCGTTTGTATGGTTAAATGTGCTGACAGTGTTCAGATGTGTGATTTGTCGGCAAAGAAAGGTAAGCCTCATCATAGTAACCAACCAATATGATGCTAAGAATTGCTGTCAAAGGTCAGATGCGACCGGCGTCTCCCTGAGTGTTCTCATTGCAAGAAGGTAAATTGTTGTGCTAGTGAATACACTGTCAGTTCTTCACTGATCCGAGTAGCTCGGCATCAAATGCGAATATGTCAGAGAGGTTAAGAAGGTAGTTTCCTGGTGCACCAGTAGTTTTGGGAGAGCAATACTGAGAACTATGATAGCCTGGCTTGCGTGCTGGATATGTTTCAGAGCTCGAACGACGATTGAGTATGTTTCACAGCTGTTTCAATGACTCCAGGTCCGTCTACTAAATCATACAAAGCAATCCTGGAACAAGAAGTGCGAGAGATGAGGGGTCAAAGATTATCACTTAGCACTCTGCCTGTCCCATTCGCCACTGGGCCGTCTGATGCGTACGACCATCCTAAGGCTTCCAGCCCGAATGCGTCCTCCGTCACTTCAGAAAGTGTACGTGTACCAGACTTCAAGATCTCACCAATGCTTTGCAGACAATGCGTTCAGTCGTTCTTTGCTGACTACGAGGTTTGTCATAATCCTTAAGCAATATGTACTTTTCTCACCACACACTATAGCCATGGTTTCCAATAATACACAAGCCGACGTTCATGAGCGAAATGGAAGACCCTACCTGCTATAGCGATGGGCAAGCCGCCATCCTCATTCGAGCAATGGTAGCTGTCATGTTACCCAAGATTGAGCTGCCTATGGAGATTACATTGCAGCAGAGACACGACATATCTGGTAGACTACGTTCTGAAGTCGTCAACGTAGCTATGCGAGATTTGAACATGCGTTCCCTGCAGGCATTAATGATCCTGGTCATTAGCGATTACGGCGACGGCAGGATCGCCGAAGCGTGGAATCTCATGGGTGTATGTTTTTATTTTATATGTTCTTTTGCCCATCAGTGCTAATCAATGACAGATGTGTAAACGACAATGCATGCAGCTTGGCCTGCGTGATTTGGTGTCGTATCAATGTCAGAACTTCCAAGCCGAGAGTTACTCGACAGTGCCACCGAGATTATTACCTTTACCGAGCACGCTTGTTGACAGGTAACTGTTATGCTCTACTATCGCAATGCAAAGATGTCACTAATAATTGACTAGAGAAGAGAAAATTCGTGCTTACTGGGTTGTCGAGGGTCTCGATATTTCTTCTAGTATTGGTGCTAGCTGGAACATCAGTGTCGTTCGTGCTAGAGCACAATTGGACCCCAACGACCTCTTACCTTGTAGCCCAACTGTGTGGGAGTTGCCAGAGTTCCATGCGCCGCTTCAGCCAGATGTCACAAGCCCGACCTCTCTCTGGGTCAGCTTGAATACTAAGTGTTTTGTCTATATTCATCTCTTCTTCCAAACAAGCTATGATCTCACCTCGCCATCGGATAGACTTAGATGGCAGAACGATGCAGAAGCAGTTAACACAAGACTGGTGACTTGGCGACAGGAGTTTGCGGATGATGTCTTCCGTACCTTGAAGCAGGCGAAAGCGTTTGTTACAGGCAGCCCGACAGATCAAGACTATCTTGTTACACGGGTGACTTACGATGCGTATGTATATGACATTGAATGACAATTCGTCAAGCTAACATGTCTGCAGAGGCATGATCGTACTCAATCAAAGATTAGTAACACTCCCGAGCACGACAGCCAGGAACGATACGCTGTATCGTGCAGTCGAGCGTTGTCTGGAAGCCTGCGACGATATGGCAGACGCTGCCATCACCATGGCGAATCTTGGGATATTCGGGTATAGTCCACAACTCACATTCTATTTCTTTTGCGCTGCACGTTTCTACGTGTGTAAGTATTATTAAGGTCATGTGTGCAAAGTTTGAAATGTCTGACAACTCTCTAGCACATGCTCGACTCTTCCAAACATCGTTGTCTGGCAACATACCAATATTACGAGACGTGATCGAGCTCTATTCTAAACGCTGGGAGCTCGCGATACGATATCTGAGAGTGATTCGTAGTGCAGTAGACGAGCTATCTGCTGCTCCATCAACGGCACCTCTTCCCGCACAATTCTATGATCCACAATATTCTACTTGCGACATCAACGAAGCTTTACGGGCTTGGGAAGTCGAGACTGGGAACTGGTATTACACTCTTCCTGCTATTAGGAATACAGCAACGCCTTAGTGCAGAGACACACTGAAGAATCAATATCCAGATGCGTCCGAGTACTAGCCTACCCCTGGCTCTCGTCTGTCACGACACTCCCGACTTTCATCGAGTGTAATCCCTGGAACGCCCACATCCTGAAGTTGCTATTACTACTTGAAGTCTGGAGTCACACGCACTTACTACGGAGAAAACCCTTATTGTACGCACATAAAAGTCTCCATTCACATTTGTGCGCATCGAGCCATCGTATCGACATGGCGTTCAGAGCCAACTTTGGTTGGACGTGGTCTTGTAGTCAAGACAAACTCAGCTGGCGTTCTGTGACATGATAGATGAAAAGCTTTGTTAACTACCTTGCAGTAGCTTCTTTTGACAGCGAGGGAGAACAATCTGCCTCTCGAGCATTAAAATCATTACCAAAATCGTGTGCGACCTTTGACACAGTCGAGAGTAACACATGAGTAGACGGGCGAGAAGTGTAAAGATTGCAAAATTGATATGTTAAAATATAGCCCGTTTCATTCTGGTCATGTCACGATATATTACATTGTTGACTTTCGCGCGTATCTGGGTCAGCCTCTTGTCGTTAAAAAGAGGAAGCCTATCTATTGTGGCATCAAGTATTCGTCAAACTCAGGTCTGGGTCAAAAAGAAAAGTTGCTTCGCCTGAACAATGCCTGGTCCTGTCGTCCACAACAAAGATACCGTTCAGCACTCTTGTTTCCATTCAGTAATAGCGGAAAATATCACTCAATCAGCCAAGATCCTTCCCTGCATGCTGCAGCACACTGATACACTGGAACGGGAGTAATTTCATGTCAACGGAAAAGTCTCGAACGGGATTTATCGCTCAAGTACACGATACAGTGTATTACCGCTCACATATACGCCGCTGATCCGTATTAGTCGCTTTCTAACCTACAGATGTGTTGTACGAGCCATACGTACATTTGGAGCGGCTTCAGCGCAGAGAGCTGATAACGCCTGGAGTGAACAAATATACGACATGATGTAAATTGCCTGCAGGACGATAAGACATTTATTGTTATTATAGCTAAATGCTAAGCACATTACATAAATAGTTACTACAACACGGTGCTTCATCAAGTACCTTCATCAGCAATGCATCAGCAGGTCTCGAACTCCGCTTCAGGCTCCTACCCCGACAGTCCTCAGCTGCTCCAGATGTAGCCTCCACTCCTGACATTCCCGAGCCAGGGCCCACCCGCGCTTCTGCTGCCTCGAGCTCTACGCCGAGATCAGTAGTAGTTGATGTGCGTGACGTTATCGAGCAGCAACGCAGTCTCCGTCGGGGTGATTGTAGACGTCGAGATTCTGAAGGTGATATTCTGAAGTCCTACGAAATACGAGGGCAAGACTGCTCTGGCCATAGGTGCCTGCATGAGAGTAGCAGGTGCATAGTTGTATGAAGCATCTCCAACCATCTTCCCATAGATATCGTATCCAGTCACGCTGATACCGCACCCCATGGCCACGTTTGCGGCGTTCTCGCCTGTGTTATCAGTACAGCCGAGGAAGAATTGGAGCGCCGTAAAGTACTTGATGTTACCGTCTTTGAAGACTGTTGCCGTTGGGTTCACTGATAGTTCGCCTGTCTGGAGGACGTTGCGCACTGAGATCGTGGCTGCGTTTGGTGGTGAAGCTCTAGTGACGCCGCCGAGACCGAGACCAAGGTTCAGAGGACTTCCGAGCTGTAGCTGATTGTAGTTGAGATCGTTCTGGAATCCGACAGAGAAGATCGTCACTGTCGAAAGGTCATATTCGAGGATTCTCTTGTAGTCGAATGCGGAAGAATCATGTTGGACTCACCACCGGGAATGCCGGTCACGTTGTCGAAAGTATCAGTGAATTGCTGGTAGCGGATGGGCTTGGGAATTGAAATTGCAGCTACACTGGTTGACACAGCAACGCAGCTGAGAAGAGGTTGATCAGGGACAACATGGTCGAAATAATAACGTCAGTGGAGGAGGAGGCTTCGAATTACAGAGGGTAAAGAGACTTGGAGTAGTGTTGAGGTCTTTTACTGAAGAGTGGTGTGAGGACAAGGTAAGGACTTTAGCCGATCTTTATACTGAATGTTCTGCTGACGTGCTGAAGTCAGTAGCATCCCTCTTGACATAGCGCTGACGTCGAGCGGCAGGAGGATATTGACAACGCAAAGTTAAAGAGATATGCAAATCACAGCATGCACGAATAACTGGCCTTGGCTCTATCTCGGCATTCTGTACGAAGGGGTATACACGAAGGCTATTACAAGGTTGATGAGACGCTACTGCGTTGCTCGATGAACTGCAAGCACGATGATACTTCGTACATCCTACTGCATCTGATCCATCGAAGAGAGGAGGCATCAACAGCGTACGGGCAAGGCTCAAGCACGACAACAGTGACGACAGCTCACTATAGCTGCGCTGATCTGATATGCAACTATAGAACTCAAATCTGTGATAGCTGACCGGGAAAGTTACGTTGCTGTGTTGGTGAAAATAAAATTCTGCGTATGGTTTTGTACCTTGCAGCGCACAATTCTTGCGCACAACCCTGGCATCTTGGGAAAGGTATTGCTCAGGCATACGTATCATAAGTGCTCCGACAGGAAATCCCTCGCACTGCACTCGTTGCAGCCATAGGCCGACCACTCAAGCGATTACACCGAGCAGGATGTGTTCACCATGGTACCGCGTGCTTTGGCGAGGAATCTATCCTTGACGCTGGCAATGTCTCATGTCATCGTTTTGCTTGGTACGAAGGAAAGGCACGATGATGTAGAGCCGCAGATCTGCCAGCCTAGCAAGACTTCACGGATCTTTACAGCTGGAGGGTTGAGAACTACCGAACTTTAATCTGTGATAGATTGGCATACTAATGCATGCACATCACAACCTTAATACTTCCCCACAGGCTTTGCTGAAAAATCGCTGTCCGCATTGCTGAGGCGATGGGGTTTACACATCGACCGATTTATGGGACTTCCGCTGTTCGTTATGAAGATGGAAGGATACTTTGAAGACATCTGTACTTCGGAAAAAGACGGGAGCTTGTAACGGAACCCCGACCCCTTTGTGTATCGCAGCCCCGACCCCCAACTTATTCACAATGAATTTACCACCCCAAAGCCTCTATCTTCAGGCAAGCGACGGGGGGGGGCATAGGGAGCCTGCCCCCGAGCCATTACCCCCCCTCGAGCGCGGCAGTAGTCGGGCTTCTTCATATAGAAAATACATGTTATATCGTGGTCTAGTAATGTAGTTATTTTGATTAGTAACGCGCTTTAAGACATGTTTTATGGTGTCTCGGGGTCGCGATACGCAGGGGGGTCGGGGTTTCGTTACAACCCCCGAAAAGACCCTCTCCCCTTCAGCTCCTCTTCAAAGCATACAACTTCAACATCCGGCTAAAGTCACAAGTCCCACAGTGCTGGTAGGTGGCTAGGACGACAGCACATCGGACTTTCGTGGCCCTGTCCTGCCAACAATGATTCCTAACACCTCCATAAGACTTTGCTCACCTCACAACCTCCCGGGTTAGACAACGAAGCTGGCATCAACGCTCCCAGGCCATGATAGTTTGCCTCAGTGCTCGGTAAGGGAATACGATCGAAGACCATTAGTTGATCCTCCTGACTGGCAACAGCTTGAACGCTCGCCTACTGCCAAGAACTAGAACCTATCGTAGGGACAGTGGATGGCGGAATGAGGTCGAGAAAAGCTTCAGCACAATGATGTAATACGTAAAGCTGTGAGACATCCGATTTCGCTAAGATGCATGCTGCTTATTCAGTACTAGATACCACATTTCAAATGCCCACTCAGAAGCGCCAGAAACCGCATGATCTGAACTACCGAACTCTAATTTGTGGTTCGCCGGTAAATTGCCGAATATGCAAGTAACAAACCTCAACTCTTGACGAAAGCTTGCACTTTTAACAAGCATTCAAACATTATGCTGGGCGTGCCCTGGCGAGGATGTGGATGTCGAGGAAAGTTGTCTCATACCAGAGCTGTTGGTGAAAATAATGATACTCTGCTAGCTCTTCGTGAGTCGTGACTTACTTTCAGGAGTTGTGATACGAGTATGCATGATGATGAGTGTGCAATGTGCTGGCATTCTCCGCATCACTGGCAGGTAGTTGTCAAGATGATTTTATGTGTCTGCGCAGCCTGATGTACTTCGTACTGCTGATCATCTTGTTCACCACAGACGAATTAGCAACAACACGATACTGCTGATCATGCTTGTTAGCGAACACCAATCAGCCAACTAAGCGACACTGCTGCAACCTCCTCAGTGTATCGGATAAGTGCATGGTGCTGTGGTCCCCAGGTCATCGAAAGCATCGTGACCATAATGCTGGCTGTACTTCGAAGGAAACTGGTGAATTCCAGGTTTGTCACACCACTCGGAACGACGGAGGTATTCAGTCGACAACTGCTTGCATCCTACAGTGATACACACGAACTCTATGCATGCCAGAGAGTCACAAAAGACGCCTCTTGCGTTGTGCTGCAGTAGAAATGTCTCAACAATAACATGTCGTACTGTAGTCAGAAATACCGTCGTCAGGTGTTGCGAGGGAAGTCGACGACTTGCTCGAGTATAAAGAGTTCTCTGATTCCCACTTCATCTTCCCAGCAGAGCAGAACACGACATCCACCAGCAACAAGGACAACAATCATCTCATTCACCTTCTTACTTTTAAGCTTCATCAGAGCCTAGTACCTCTCACCATGCCTTCTTTCTCCAAGACATCCACTCTTCTCTCCCTTGTGGCATATGTTGCTGCCGCTCCTTGGGGTGTCTCAAGCCCTTCCCCTTCTCCCGCTCCAGCCCCAATCTGCCCAGCTGGCCAGCAAGAAGTTATTTCCAGCAACCAAGATTGCAATGTAGGAGCCCAGACACCGGGGATCTTTACAACGTCCATGCTGACATGACCACCACAGTTCGATGACATTTCAGGAGGCTTGACTGCCGCTGGTGCCCCTGTTGGTGTCACTATCCCGCAGGGTTATTGCGGCGGACTGTATTTTCAGGGTTACCAGTCTTTCACAGCAGTGCCGACCGAACTGGGCATCTATGGAACGCCGGGAGTGGAGCCACACTCCGGAACGAATGATATCGCTACCGCTCCTCAGATTCAGATGATGTCTGGCCAACCCATGATTAGCGTCAACTATGCGGGCTCTACCACGAAGAACTTCGATTTGAACTCGATTTATTTTGGATGTGAGATCGGCCTGGAGAACTCGGTTGCCGCAGTACCAGTCGGCTGTACGCTTTCCATCGCAGGCTACAAAGCTCCAGGTAACAGCGACAACGAAGTCAGTGAAGCGACTCTGGCATGCAGTGATTCGGTGCAGTACAATCCAACCACAATGGTCGGAGGGCAGCAAATGGCATTCCATACAGTCAGTCCTGATTGCAAGGGCCTTCAATTTCTCACCTTTAACTACGTCATTAATCCCGAGGAGGCTGTAGCTGGTGCGAACTTGATCGGATTGTTGGACGACGTCAATACGACTACCCGAAAGTGTGTCGGTGGCAGTTCTTGATGCTCGATGATAGTCGTCGTCAACAACTAGGATGTCAGGAGGCGTGGATAGTTCGTCTCTAGACGTTACCCAGGGGTGTTGTCTTATTGTCGTTGGAATGAGTTGTTTTGATACCTAATGGAGTCGAGAGTATTCATGGGACAAGGAGATAAGTAATATAGTTGATGTCGGGTAATAGTCTCCAGGGGTTTGTAGTTTGTAGCATGTCATTAGCTGTATCAAGTCCATACCAAGTCCTTAGGCTTGGCCTATTTCGTATCCTTCTCGATCAGACCGTCTTCCTCGCTGGCCAACGCAGCATACATCGACCAGCTGCCATCAAATAGCTTCCTCTGCTCTTCTCCGTAGCCCGCCACTTCCAGGGCCGTATCCAGTACTGCAGCTGTGACACCAGTGCCACACGACGTAATGACCGGTTTACCTTCCACAACACCCTTCTCCTCGAAAATCTTCCTCAATCGCTCTTTCGGTAACATCTGCTTGGTGACCGGATCAAGCACATCCATAAATGCTAAACTAACAGACCCAGGCATATGTCCACTACTCAGTCCTGGTCTCGGTTCCGGGGCTTCGCCGGTGAATCTGGGTTTCGGTCTCGCATCTAGCACAGTCGTCCCATTAAATCGTGCCTTTGCACCTTTGATCATCTCCTCGTACCCAACGACATTCTTCGGCTCGGCTGCTTCGCCATATTCCACCTCCTCTTCTTGTTTCAACGGCTGTGGTTTGCTCTCGTCGACTGGATAACCTTGCTCGCACCACACTTTGTAATTGTCAAGCACATGCACACGCTCATGTCCAAAACCTTTCAGCATCCACGCAACTCTAGGTGCACTGAATAAGCCCATCTCCTTGCTGTCATAGACTACCACTGTGTCTGTCTTCTTGATACCTAGTTTACCCATTGCAGACGCAAAGTCGGGAGCAGAAGGCAGCATATGTGGGTATGGTGAAGAAGGGTCTATCACAGCATCCAGGTCGAAGAAGCGAGCATTAGGGATGCGGGAGGAAGCGTAAACAGCTTGACCAGTGTGAGCTGAGGTGGGAAGAAACCAAGAAGCGCACAGGATCTTGAGTGTGCTCGGCTTAGTGGGATAGCTCAGGGCCGAGGAGAGGGTGGAAGGGGTAATAAGGTAAGTCTGGAACTGTGGTGGAGTGGTCATGGTGCTGTAGAGGTGGGCAGTATATCTGGGAGTGCAAATGCTGAATTGAGAGCAATTTATAGTGAAACGAGGAAGAGTCAATGGCCGTCGCAGGAGCATTATGTTTTGGTTGGAGGGCATAAATTCGTCTTGATCTGTTGTTGCTAAAGGTTGTGGAGATAGCCGTTGACTGGCTTGCGGCAGCAACTCCGCCCCGCATTCAACTTGGAACCCTGTTGGACCTGCTGATGAATCTATCAATCATCTGAGCACTTTTAGTCTCCAGTTTCCAGTTTCCTTTCTTCAGACATTGTTCGATAGTAGAACGACATCCAACAGCCGACGGCCCTCACAATGTTCGCATCGAAGCGTGTACAAAAGGTGAGAAGCTACATCCTCACCGAACATGCGCGAATTGAAATCATGCTAAGACAATCATTGAACAGGAATTGGTCAAGGTATAGCAGCACGCTCTCAATCCTGGTTATCACCTTGATAGGCTCCATCTGACCGTTCATTGCTTCCAGCTCCAATCACAAACACCACCCGGAATCGATCTTGTGGATGCTTCCAACCTGAAAGAATGGGTATGAGAGGACAACTTTGATTACCTGGTAGCTATGAGAAGACACTGACCAGTTTGCGCACAAGACTATGGATATCAGAGTGCTCGATGCCAACCCTATCTATGGGGATGACAAATACCGACTACGATTCCGTTTCTCAGAAAAATACCCTATCGAACCACCAGAGGTCAACTTTATCATCGTTGCCAACCCACCTCGAGCAATTCCATTACACCCACACATCTACTCGTATGTAAAAGACTAAGAGCGATAAAACTGAGCGCATCAGTGGTCTGATCGTCTACAGGAACGGCATCATTTGCCTCGATCTACTTGGAACATCAGGCTGGAGTCCAGTTCACAATGTCGAGAGTGTGTGCATGAGCTTGCAAAGCATGCTGACGGGCAACACCAAAGCTGAGAAACCACCTGGCGATGATGAATTCGTGCGCAGAACAGGCTTTAGTGGTCGGACGAGGGGTATGGGCTTTGTATATGATGACGATACCGTTTAAATACAAGCTTAATAACAAGGACTATCAACGGATAGTAGGAGAGACTGCGGAGAAGAGCTGGGAAGATTGAACATCTGTGGCCGAGCTCGCAGAAGAGGTTGAGGATAACGGACGACAATAACGACTTTCACGACAATCAGCATAGGGCGGCAATTAGTATGACGGGGTGGTAGGGACCGGAAGATGATACATGGAGGGCACAGCTGGTATTTTGGCTTCAAATAATCAAGCTGTTTCATACAATATCTGAAACAATGGACCCTGCTGATCGACACGCCAATGAGCTGCCACGTGCTTTACATCATCGTGCATTTGTTGACATTTTTGATATTGTACATCAAATACCTCGTATCTTCGTCATGTCGCTTCTTCCTCAATATCAACCCCAGCCATCTTCTCAGACCGACGGCATAGATATGAGTAGCAAGAGTACGCATTTCATGCCGCCTTCTTCGACACGATCCGTCCAGCTAACACTAGATACCCTCAGAACCCGCAGTACATCCCTCGATCTCAGAAGACGCGCTCAAACATCTCAAGACATACAAATACTCTGCAGTCGACCAGTCATGGATCTCGAATAATATACTGCGACATTATGTTCGAAGTTCCCCTACTTTCTGCTTCTTGCGACCGCGCTGATCGCCTTTGCTAGTGGAATGGAGCTGTGAAGCTATTACCGATGTCGCTGGCTCCCAACATGGTGACTCTGATCGGTTTCATGTTCATCATCGCAAACATAGCTTTGTTGCAAATCATGGATCCTGGATTACAAGGAACTGCACCATCATGGGTCTATTACAGTTATGCTTTTGGTCTCTGGGCGTGAGTGAAGGTTGACTAGGTCAAGGGGTCTCGAGCTGAAAAAGTGTACAGATATTCAACAATGGACAACATCGACGGCAAGCAAGCACGAAGAACAGGCACATCCAGTGGGCTCGGTGAGCTGTTCGAGTACGTCCTTGTATGAGCTCCAAAGTCTCCAGTACTGATACAATACAGCCACGGCATCGATTCCCTCAATTGTACACTCGGCTCCCTCCTCGAGACTTCAGCAATGGGTCTTGGAATGACTAAGCTGGGTGCTCTTACCGCCTTGATCCCAACTCTTCCGATGTTCTTCTCCACTTGGGAGACCTACCACTCACACACCCTCTTCCTGGGTTACTTCAATGGTCCTACCGAAGGCCTTATCATAGCCTGCTGTCTCATGCTTGCTTCTGGCTACTTTGGGGCCGCCATCTACCATACACCTCTTCGCGACCTCTTCGGGCTTTCAACTCTTCTAGGGGCCTGGACGATAGCTGATTTGTTACCTTATATTCTCCTAGGCAGTTTCCTGGTCGCACATCTACCATCTTGTGTACAGAATGTAGTGGAAGCACGACGCAAAAATAACCTGCCCATTGGCTCTGTCTTCCTTGAATGGACACCTATGCTCGTTTACACAGCGGCCACTTATGTATGGCTAGGCAGCACATCCTCCATCGTCCTCCGCGAAAACTATCTCGTCCTATGGTGTATAACACAATCCTTCGTCTTCGGCCGCATGACCACCAAAATCATCCTAGCACATCTAACACATCGGCCTTTTCCAATGTGGACAGTACTCATGGCGCCATTAGCTGGGGGCGCCGTACTATTTGGCGTTCTACCTGCTTTGCTGGGCATACATTTGGGTGCTGGAGTGGAGAGGCTGTATCTATGGGCATATCTTTTGGTGGCGGTGGTAATATATTTCAGATGGGCGTTTTTGGTCATTGGTGCGATTTGCGACTTTTTGGGGATTCAGTGTTTGACAATACCGGAGGAGAAACAGAGGGCTAATCGGGAGGCTGCTGCAAGAGGGAAGTTGAGTTGATTGAGGTGCAAGTAGTTGACGTGAAGTGAGCATGGCAGCCAGAGCATTGGATAGAGTCTGGTATAATGCTTCGAGCTCCGAATAGATAGAGTATTCATGATCGATGAGCACATTGCCGGCCTCACGCTCACATCCAAATGCTTGGCATCTCGAAGCCTCGAAAACTCGGATTCATAGCTCAAGTAAAAAAAGGTTCTGGGGAGTGCCCAGCTGATTTCTCAACACTTTCAACACATCACTCTATGACTAAGTACATATGCCCCTCTAGTACACACATCGGCATGATGGATTTGATCGACGCTAACACTCAATCGGGTGCAAGCCCTTCTCGGCAGTGGGAGCGGAAGCGGGAGCGGTGTATGGCTGTAGTCGATGCCAAGAGCAAAAGGCATCCACTGAACAAAATTAGCTTACCAGGACAAGATTTCGTAATAAGTTCTGACATCGAGGTATCTCCCTTCTCTGCATGATTCGAATCAACTAAGATGAACGAGCCACATACGGCAGGCAATATAGAATAGAGCAACTGAAGGTAATAAGAAACCAGACACAAACAAACAAACAAACAAGCAGAAAGAAGGTTTCACGCGCCTCTATCTCACCACGGTCGTCGTCAATTCCGCAAGCACGACAAGCTGAGCGCCACACAGTCGATCGTAGCATTGCAATAATTAGTAATTACAGATCACTTGGTGGAGGCTGGTTTTGCGCGAACGTGCTCAGAGGAGACGATTTCGTGGAGACGCGCCTTGTGGTGTTTTTTGTTGCCTATACGAGGCGAGGGCTTAACCTTGCAGGACTTTGCATATGTACCGAGGAGATACCAAGGTTGGTTTGTTTATGCGGTGTATGTGATGCATGTGGTAGATGGTCGTATATGCATCAGCCACCTTATTCAGACGTAGGAGCTGTTTTATGTAGCGTAGTCAGCTGATATTGTATTAGCAGCCGGACCAGCGGCAGTATCTAACGCACCTGTTGACCACGTCTTCCAGCCTCTGCTACTCGCACCTACCTATCCATCAAGTTCAATACCCTTGGACCTCAAGCACACTCCCCTGAATCAACACTATACACACTCCCTGTGACAAAACTCGCCTCATCACTCAACAAGAAACAAATAACCTTTGCAATCTCCTCTGGCTTCCCCTTCCTTTGCAACGGCAAATGAGCAAAAGACATGCCTCCAGAATCCCTCTCATAATCAATCTTCTGCAACATCGGCGTATCCGTAGCACCAGGCGCAACAGCGTTGACTCTAATTCCCTTTCCCAATCCACCCACTTCTTTAGCCACAGCCTTCGTCAATCCAACAACAGCGTGCTTGCTTGCTGTATACACGCTCATGCCACCTAGTCCCCGTAGTCCCGCAATACTGGCGACATTGACAATCGCCCCGTTTGTGCTGAGATGTTGCAGTGCAGCACGGTTTGTGTTGAAAGTGCCTTTGGCGTTCACATCCATGACGAAGTTCCAGTTTTCGTCGGTCTCGTCTTTCAAGGGTGAGTTGAAGACGCATACGCCTGCTATATTGGCTAGGCCATCGAGTCCACCTAGCTTGGAGGCGGTGTCTGAGAGCCACGAGTTGACGGCACTGCTGGAGCGGACGTCGACGACGGTGATGATATGCTTTTCCTTGTTTTCTAGGGATGATAGAGCAGACTCTAGCTTAGATTGGTTGACATCAGCGAGAGAAAGAATGGCACCTCGGGAGGCCAGGATCTGAGCTGTAGCGAGACCGATACCGCTGGCGCTTCCAGTAATGGCAATACGTTTGCCTTGTAAAGAGGATGTCATTGTGTTACAGAAAATATCACTTGTGGTCAACGGATTCACGTTGATGTCGAATGTGTATATTATCATGCCAGGCCATACTATGCCAATTGTAGCTTCACGATCTCACTTTAGCCGGCCATTGGCTATTTTTGCTTGAACAGGCAGGAGGTCACGTCGCACAGTGTAAACAACACATCATCACCTCATCAAAATCATATTTAGCAACACACACTCCGACACATTCGATGGACTCGCATGTCGCTCGGAGTCTGTCATCTCACGTCAGCATCGAGACCGAATGCGACAGCGACGAAGGAAATGCCCATGTCACATAATCACATAATCGAGTTTGTTTTTGTTGTTGAGCTCGTGCTCTATTTTTGCAACTAACCTTATTTGGTGGATGGATCCGCGCTCGGTCATCTTCGGGTCTCCAATCGACCGTGACTTTTGGTGTTTTTTTAGCGTTTTTTCCCCTGGTTCCTGTAAGTGTTGCTGTGCCTGAAAGTCTATTGCAAACTGTTGGAAACTTTCCGGCTGTGCCCACACGCTTGTCATCGCTTCAAACAAAGGTCTTCTAGACAGACAGGTGTGAGACAGTCGCCGGCGCTAGCAGATGGTGAGACTGGCTTTGCTGGCATAAAGCAGATCGTTTCAAGATAGAGCAGATCAGGTTTGGCGCGCTTATGAACGACAAGGGTTCGTCACGGATCGGCGATAGCTCTGTTTGTTTATTGGCTGATCTGTTGTCGCATTCAGAGTCCTTTAGTGCGACCGACACGTGACGATTTCTCGTCTGAACTGCTTCGTCTCGTCTTGTGCGCGCGCGAGATACTTTGAAGAGGCCGAACTGTAGACACGTAAAGAGGCAGTGCAAGCAGATGCCGAGAGTATACAGTAGTAGAAGTGATAAGAAGATCTAGATTAACGCGACGGCTTGTGTCTTTGGCTTGGCTTGGCTTGATTCATGCGTGGTGATGTTTGATGGCGCCCTTTGTGTGAGATCCACTCGCCATTCTCTGCTAAATTGCCCGGGTTACACACACAACGCGCAATTCACTTCTCCCCTTGCTTTTCTTAATTCTCCGTCCTTCTCTCTCTCCTCTGTCTCCCATCATCACCACCATCCTTTCACCAACCACTTCCATTTCGACTAACCCCAACTCAAGAAGGCTGCGCCTTTCCGTCACTCATTTACAAAGCTTTAGGAAGACAACGACCACACAACGACAACAGAGCTAACCGCCGCTCACTTTTAACCACACGACAATAGCAAAGCTGAAACAATAGCCATCTCACTCAATACTGTTTCATCAATAAGACAACAACAAGACTTCACTACCATCTGCGACACTATCAAGCACATAGTCAAATACTTCGAAATAGTATCACAGGACTCTTCAGACTCTTTCACAACATCACGCGCATAACGCAAGAACATTCATCAACACAATCAAATCCACTATGCGTTCTTTCATCAACTCTGGCGCCGCTGTGCTGGCTGCCGCTACTCTTTCCACCTTTGTAGCTGCTGACAACTGTGCTGCTGGTGCTCAAGAGATTGCCGGCAACTGGTATTGTCAGGCTGTC
>Ga0160427_10000632_pt1 | contig 21159 bp, 15 predicted proteins | sample SolpanmetagenomL_FD_108194 | JGI IMG/M metagenome (GOLD analysis project Ga0160427, IMG submission 108194) | Solar panel surface microbial communities from Lawrence Berkeley National Laboratory, California, USA - L | ecosystem: Engineered > Built environment > Solar panel > Unclassified ...
AACTACACGCGGAACCTTATCGGCAGCTGCAGTGTGAGCGCTTATTCTCTGGCCGACCTCGATGATAACGTTGGTCTTTGGTTTGTTCTGCAGGACCTCTCCGTCAGGACTGAAGGTAGCTTCCGCCTCCGCTTCTCGTTCATCAATGTTGGGACACTGGATGGCAATCTTACCACTGGTACTAACCCTGTTCTCGCCACCGCCTTCTCTGACGTCTTCACTGTTTGGAGTGCAAAGAAGTTCCCTGGAGTAAAAGAAAGCACTGAACTGAGTAAGAAGTTTGCTGTACAGGGCGTCAAGATTCCTATCAGGAAGGATGGTGGTGGTAAAGGCGGCAAGGGAGGCGATGGTGAATTTGAAGAGGGTGACGAGTAGATTGGTTCATGGCAACGCGACACTATACCCCGGTAGGAGGACATGGAGTACTCGGCAAGTACAAGGTTGATGGGTATGGACGGAAAAGGTGGTTACATGCATGGTGCTGGTGGTCTAAAATCGTTCTTATGATTCATACTTTTGTAGTACATTTCAATCAACATCATAATTTTGCCTCTCTCCTCAGCTATAACCAACGTGATCGTAAAAACCACTACCTAGACTACTGTGGCTGGTTGGTTGTTAGCACCCTGCGGATTACGGTCTATCGTATGCCAAGTCAAAGCCGGAGCGCAGTCCGCAGAGTCATCCATAATTGTGAAGGAAAACAAGGCATTCTTACTGAATACTGCACAGTGGTCGTTGCCGTCGTTGCGGCATGCCTAGCAAGAAAAAGAAGCCTGCGGCAAACCCAGCACGAGGCTTTGCCACAACTTCGATAGCGAAGAAAGTACAACCTTTGGCGGAAGAGGAGACGACACATGAAAAAGAACAACTACAAAATGGCAAACACGTGACCACCTTACCAGCTTCTGCGCAACAGCAATCACAACAGCATGAAGCAGATTCAGTAGGACATATAACACAGGGTGGCGATCAGACACAGCTGCATGAGCTAAGTCCAGAGGAACTAGAAAAACACCTCGAACAGGACGAGCTTCAGCTTCAGGTTGAGAAATATGGACCACAAACACAGCGTGCTGTTGAGCGCCAAGTTGGCAAACTTTCTACTGACTACCGTCTGTTAAGAGGTAATGCTACTCCCCTGAGTGTGAGAGCCCTGGTTTCAGAGGAAGCGGTCTTGAGACTCGTCGATCTCATTAGAGAAGACCTGGAAGATGCTCTAAAAGCCTCTTCCAATACGCGAAAGCTTTTGCAAGAGGAAGAAGCTGCAGCTAAGTTATGGTCACTACAAGGTGCACTGAAGGCTTTAGGATTCAACGCCGAGCATGTTTCCCGTGCACTATCTTACGCTCTCAAGCTTGGACCACCTGTTGACAAGGAGAACCCAGTGTGGGCTTTGGAAGAGTGTCTTGACTGGCTTGTGCTAAATGTTCCTGATGGTGAGCTGCCACGATATGATCAGCATACTGGTAAAGCACATATAGAAGCCCAGGATCAGTATAATTCAATGGCACTGGATGTCTCAGGTCCAGCTCAGAAAGAAGTCAAGAACAAGAACGCTGTGTCATCATCGTCGTCTGCAGGTGTGACTGCGCCAACGACTGCGGCTCCTTCGGATGAGGAAGATGTCATCGTCAGCGACGTTGATAGCGACCTTGACCCCGACGAGCTGTTGTCCACACATCTTGCTACTCGGGAAAAGCTTTACGAACTTCAGCCTGACCTTTTCATGACCAATGGTAGGAGTAGGGCTAAGTCGTCAGGATCAGTTACAAGTGCACCATCTGCTGTCAGGCGACTCCAGACGAGGTTGCAAAAGATAGAAGCGGACGTACTGTTTGATCAATGCGAAGCAGATGCACAATGGACGTTTCGAAGGAACCAGATTGCGCAAGACGTGGCTCAAAGAAGAAGGATGCAGCTGCCTGATCGGCCTATAACAGTTAGTGAGAAGAAACCAGAACATAACAAGGTCCAAAGCGTAAAGGAGACCGGTTCGGGTCCTGAAACGAGCTCAGACGAGAGTGATTCGGATGAAGATGATACTGCTTTTGCAGATCTATTTGCAGCACAAGCCCCTGGTGAAAGCACAACAGCTACAGTCAATGACGCCGCAATGGATGGCCAGACAATCTCAATCATAAACTTTGGACAGATACAAGGACTCAGTCCGTGGCGTGTGTTAGAAGAAACATGTCGTGCAAGGTGATTATATCATTCGCTCGTAATGAGACGTGACTCAGGCTGACGAGCACACAGGGATTCTCGTGTTCAATTTGCATACAAGCTGGTCTCTGAATCCGCCTTCTCAAATCGACATGCTATTACCATCACTTGGAGCAAAAACCAGGACATAGTCCTGCCAATTGAACTAGATAGTGTAGCATCCAGCCAGACACCTCGTACGTCGTCCTTCACCATGCTTACAGTCGCTACTCCAGACACAAATCAGAGCAAAGCGTACATATCGACATTTGCACTATTTCAGATATTCTCGGGCTCGACAAAGGAAGAAAAGGCCTATCTGCGTCTATCATCAGTGTTCAAGGATTTGTATATTTCTTTACTCGATCGAAAGACCAAAGATACAGAAGCAGCAGAAAGAGAGACGTTCAAACATCTGCGAGGACTAGTCAAACAGTTCATAACAATAGAACCAGAAGAGGATGAGGAGAAAGAAGATGTAGTGTTGACTAGAAACTTCCGTCAGCGCAACAATGACAGTGGCAGAACCACGCCCAGGGTCGATGAGGCTGACCTTGACCCTGCCTTGAAAGAACAACGGCTAAAAGACATTTGGGCGCTAAAGAGCAGTACCCCAGCATTCCAGCGTATGCTACATTCTCGACGGACTCTACCAATGCACAACTTCAAGGAACATGTCCTGGCAACAATCGAGCAGAATCAGGTCACGATACTTTGTGGAGAGACTGGTTGCGGCAAGAGTACACAATTACCCTCTTTCGTCCTCGAACACGAACTGTCTGCTGGGCGACCATGTAAGATTTACTGTACAGAACCTCGTCGTATCTCCGCTATCACACTGGCTCAACGTGTGGCTGAAGAGCTGGGCGAGCACAGAAACGATGTTGGTACAATGAGATCTCTCATTGGATATGCCATCCGTCTGGAGTCTCAAGTATCATTAAACACAAGATTAGTATATGCCACGACCGGTATCGTGTTACGTATGCTCGAGTCTAAGGACGGATTCGAAGGTGTGACGCACATTATCGTGGATGAAGTACACGAGCGCAGTATCGAGACCGACTTTCTACTCATCATTGTAAAGTCACTAATAGTGACAAGACCAGAGCTGAAGGTCATCCTCATGTCTGCCACTGTCGATGCTGAGAAGTTCAAGAGGTATTTCAACGGTCTTGCGCCGATTGTTACCGTGCCTGGGCGTACTTTCCCTGTCGAAACAAAGTATCTGGAGGATGCGGTCGAAATCACGGGCTACACAACCACCAATTCATCGCAAGCCGACCAAAACGATCCTGATGACATTGATACTGAAGAGCGCGCCCAAGCTGGTAACGTCATTGATTCTCAATATTGGACGCAATATAGTCCAAAAACAAGATTGACGATATCTGGCATGGATGAGTACCGCATCGACTACGATCTCATCGTGAATCTGATACATTGTGTCGCCTACAATGCGCATTATGCTCGGTATAGCCAAGCTATGCTGGTCTTCTTGCCAGGTATCCAGGAGATCCGTAGACTATCAGATATGCTTTCGGGAAGTCAACTGGCACAAGGCTTCGTCATTCAAGCTTTGCACTCGGCCCTAAGTAGCGATGAGCAACAGTCTGCATTTGCCTTGCCACCGCCTGGCATGCGCAAGATTGTCATTTCCACGAATATTGCCGAGACTGGTGTTACTATTCCTGACATCACTTGTGTTATCGACACTGGCAAACACAAAGAAATGCGTTTCGACGAACGAAGACAGATTTCAAGACTTACAGAGTCATTTATCTCTCGTGCGAACGCCAAGCAGAGACGTGGACGTGCTGGTCGTGTGCAGGAAGGACTTTGTTTCCACCTCTTCACCAAATTCAGACACGACGAGAGAATGGCAGACCAGCAGACACCTGAGATGTTGAGATTGTCGTTGCAAGATCTGATTATGCGGGTCAAGATATGCAAGCTTGGTGACATCCAAGCAGCTTTGGCTGAAGCATTGGATCCACCTTCTGCTAAGAATATACGTCGTGCGATCGATGCGCTGATTGAGGTTGGTGCTCTGACGTATGGTGAAGAGCTCACAGTACTAGGTCAGCAATTGTCAAAACTGCCGCTTGATCCCTTCTTGGGCAAGCTTGTGCTATATGGTGCTCTATTCGGCTGTCTGGATACTGCATGCACGCTTGCTGCTCTATTGACTTCAAAGTCACCATTTATCACTTCAATGGGTGCTCGCTCACAAACCGATGCAGCTAGAGCTTCATTCAGAAAAGGTAGGTCTACCATTCGTCACCAACTACAATCAACCGCTAACATGCTTCACCAGGTGACTCCGACCTACTAACAGAATACAACGCCTACGCCGCCTGGCGCCGCGTCTGCACAAACACCAACACCTCCGCATACTCACAAGAGCAACAATTCTGCCGCAAAAGCATGCTCAACATGCAATCCCTCGCCGGCATCGAAGACCTCAAAGCCCAACTCACCTCCGCGCTCGCCGACAACGACCTCCTCAAGCTCTCAGCCCCAGAACGGTCAGCACTCAGCCGGATCCAAAACTCCGCCTCCCACCGCTTTCGGCGCTTCGTGCAAATGCCACACGAATACAACACGCACAACGAGAACATTGAACTCGTCAGCGCTGTGATCGGATGGGCATTCTACCCCAAACTCCTCACCCGCGAAGGAAAAGGCTGGCGCAACGTAGCCACAAACCAGTCTATCAGCATCCACCCCACCTCTATCATCCGGTCCACCACTCTCGCACCACAAATCAAATATCTCTCTTTCTACAGCATCTTGCAATCAGGTCAAGCCAAGAACTACAACGCCAACTCCTTAACGCCCGTGCATCCGCTAGCGCTACTGCTGTTGGTGGGAGAAGCGAGCTTTCACCCGATTGCGAATGTGGTTAGTGTTGATGGGGCACGCTTACGGTTTGTGGTTGAAGGATGGAAGACGGCTGTTGCGCTGAAGTATTTGCGGTTGAGGTTGAGAGAGGTGGTGGAGAGGAAGTGGAGGAAGGCTGATTGGGTTATGACGAAGGGGTTGAGGAGGTGGTGGGATGTTTGGGAGGGGATTGTCAGGGAGTGGGAGAAGAGGGAGGTGGTTTGAATATGAAAGAAGAGCAGTAGGACTGGTCTTGTGACAGTTGTTGGCTGTAAGTGGTACGTGTAAGGGTTACCAAGAGAGCCTATTGTGATGAAAAACGGACTCACAGAAGGTTTGGTATGATACAAGTGTTGGAAAGATACTGTAGTAGCAGCATACAGAGATAGTCTCAGCATAGAGAAATTCAACCATACTACCGAAATGGCATACTTGGTCTATGCTACATTTACTCGAGATGCTGGTTAGACGATACTGTCTCAAAGTTGATTCTGCGCAGATGGTGCTGCAAGCAAGAGCGACATCTTGAGGATCGAGATTCCAAGGCACAAGGTAGAGCTGCACAAGGTACAACTGAGGGCAGCGGTAGACGGAGAGATTATATGGAGTCAAGCACAATAAGGAAAGGAAGCGAGCACAGTAAGAATTGAAGTGGGTATCATAATCAGATTCGTGTGTCTTCTGCTATCAGAATAGTCATCGTGCTCTTCATTCTCGAAGAGTCTTGTGAATATGTGCAGTGACCACTTTCATAAAGTCAATAAAGTCAAAGTCAAGAACTCTATGTCCTGTTGACTATTCCATGATATTCCCAAACGCCTATGTCCCAAAGCCCATATCCCAATGTGTTCCTTCCTGATCCTTCATCATCAATCACCAATTATCATTCTTCAAGAGCGCTCACCACGGAGACGGCGGGCAAGCTGGATGTCCTTGGACTGGATTGTGACACGCTTTGCACTTTGAAAAGGTTAGCAAATGCCCATGCGATGTTTGAAGCAATGATTGGAACATACTGGATGGCGCAAAGGTTAGTGTCCTCGAAGAGGGAGACGAGGTAAGCCTCAACGGACTCTTGAAGAGCACCGATGGCGGAAGACTGGAAGCGGAGGTCGCTCTTGAAGTCTTGGGCGATTTCACGGACAAGACGCTGGAAGGGAAGCTTGCGGATGAGAAGCTCGGTGGACTTCTGGTAGCGACGAATCTCACGGAGAGCGACGGTACCTGTGAGGAAGATGTGTTAGTCAAGGTATGACTCAGAGTGAGGGCAGAGACGTGATGGAGACATACCAGGCTTGTAGCGGTGAGGCTTCTTGACACCTCCGGTTGACAAAGGAGCTTGCTTGCGAGCGGCCTTGGAGGCGAGCTGCTTGCGAGGAGCCTTTCCACCAGTGGACTTGCCTGTAATGAAGGTAATTAGCTTGATGTCTTGTAGAGAAGTGATGATGTTGAAGAAGTGGCAAAGTCGCGTCTTGATCAAAGTCGCGTCAAGATTGCGACCGTGAGAAGATGCGACGATGAGGTGGAAGAGTGTGCAAAGGATAATGACATACGGGCAGTCTGCTTAGTACGAGCCATTGCTGTTGTTGATAGTGATAGAGAAGTTGTTGTTGTGTAGAAGAGTTGATGATGGAAGAGTCGTTGTTGTCGATGGACTGATGGAAGAGATGAGTCGATGATGTAGAAAGAAGAGTTTCGAAGTAGCGGGGATGTGGCTAGATATAGGAGAGTCGAGTCACAAGATTGATTCTGTTACGGGAAGTCGTTGCCGAGCAGATCAGTTCTAAAAGTGAAATCACCCTCACAATCAGAACGCAAAGTTGCCGCGTTGCAAGAGGCCGAAATCAGAGCGTCAAAGGACCCTGAATCTGCTGCGAGTTTGCTACAGCAATCCGACCTGAATTCCAACGGCTGCGAAATCAAGCCCCACTCGGCCCAAAACAGACAGTCGTACCAGAGAATGCCATCCTGATTGCTAAGTCCAGCCAAATCAACTGAACCTGCACCACTGCGCTTTATACTCCGCCCAAGTCCCTCACAACTACTTCCATCTTTCCCATTCATCCATCGACTTCATCACCGACATCCATCAACAACAACCTTCTTCCATAGACTACTTTCATCGACAAAGCTTCGTGCTTCATATAACCATCTCCCACATCTTCACTTTTACTTTACCTCTATCAACATGACTGGACGTAAGTTTCGCCTCTTCCAGCATCCTCGACATCATCAAAGCTTCACACATTCTAACACTTTCATCAGGCGGAAAGGGTGGCAAGGGTCTCGGAAAGGGCGGAGCCAAGCGTCACCGCAAGATTCTTCGCGACAACATCCAGGGTATCACAAAGCCTGCGATCCGTCGTCTTGCACGTCGTGGTGGTGTCAAGCGTATTTCAGCCAGTATGTCTTTGGTTCTCATTCATCTATCCACTTCTCTTTACTAACACATTACCTTTCAGTGATCTACGAAGAGACCCGTGGCGTTTTGAAGACCTTCCTCGAGGGTGTCATTCGTGACGCAGTCACCTACACTGAGCACGCCAAGCGCAAGACTGTCACCTCCCTCGACGTTGTCTACGCTCTCAAGAGACAAGGTCGCACGTTGTACGGTTTCGGTGGTTAGATGTTGGGTGGGATGAGATGGAAAGGGCACGGATACCTTGGGAGGATTGTGGTTTTGTTTTTATCATGCTTTCACGACACAGCTTTGCAGCTTCAGCCGATACAGATATCAAAGGGCTTGAAGAATGCGAACAAATGGTAAAGGCAAAGAATAGTCTTGACGACACAGTGATGGCAGGGACTTGGAACTATGGGATTATGCTTTTGTATCATAAATACAGATGATGGAGTTTGGGCCTGAGACAGTGATACCAATTCAAATCAAAGATTCTGAAACAGATGATTGTCTTTCTTCTTGGTAGTATCCTTGGAATGTGATTGCTTTGCTTGCTTCTGCAGTCTCGTTTGACTTTGTATATAACTTGACCTTGCCATCTGTCGCAGTGCTGCTTCATGTCGTCGCTGCATCATCACCTTAAATCAATCAAGCTGCACCATCTCACGGGTGTACTGCTTATCCCTCACATCATGCCCACCTTCCCAACCACCATGCACAAAGTCCACATGTGCAACACGTATAGCAACTGCACGTCTCTGTCTCCATACGCGTCACGAGTCCGCGTGTTGCATGCCAAGCTCGCAATCACACTTGGTCCGTGCACATGCTGGTCCGTGCACTAATCACAGGGTACGCCGTCGTAACAGCTCTTGCGGCAGTGATCTTGCCACGACATTGTACTCTGTGTGTATGAGATCTGTATGGGATATGTTGAGGAAGTATTGAGAGGGATGGGATGTGGTCCGAGTGTGTTTGGTCTAAAATTGAGCAAAGGTTGGAGAATGTGATGTGGTGTGGTGAGATCGGGGAGGTGGACGACGATTTTGGGGTTGACCGGGAGGGATTGCTTTGCGTGAAAGTGAGGGGATACCCTGCTGTGTTCTAGCCCTAGATGAGATTACGATTCCGTTGTGTCGGATGTTCAAAAAGTAGGTGAAGATGGTGATTGCCGGATAAACATCGAGTGGAGGTGGAGATGGAAGTGGGCAGGCGAGACTTTTGTGATGTGCTTTCATTGACTGCATAGATTCTCTACACATTTCATGGAGTTTATCTCTCCTTCGCCGAGATTAGCAGAGATGGCCTATGGGAGGAGACTTCGTTCCTTTAGGATATACATACGACCTTCGTGTGTGCATATGAAGCACCTTCTGCTGATAAGAGGCTCTTCACAACCCATCCTCAAACAGCTTGCAGCATGGTCCATCCAATGCTAGCGCTAGCCTGTCTTCCATATCCCAATCTCCAGCTCAATCAGACCACCCTCTTCAACAAACAATACTCTCCCCACACCCTCCTCATCCCCCTCGGCACCCACTCACCCTGCGGCATCCAGAACAACCTCCCCAGCACCCCCGTCCTCTCTTGATCCAAAAACCGTTCACATTGGACCTTTTCCCACTTCACCTTCCCTCCCTTACCATACACCCTATCCGGCTGTTCATCACTCACGCCCTGCCCACCTTCAAACCAACTATCAACTAAGAAATCACATCCCTCCTCTCTGATATACTTTCCCATATCCTCCAAATTCTCATCATTCATGCCGCCTGGCTCCAACCATGCACCGGGGAAGAAACCAAAGTTTTCGGCTTCGGAGAAGGAACCTGGCAGAAGGCCGTGGAAGGAGGAAGGGATGAAGGCGGGACGGTAGGTTGGTGGGAGATGGTAGGTTGATGGGTAGCGGTACCATTCTTTGGCGAGACAGACGCTTGGTTGAGTCGGGAGAGAGATATTGGTGGAAGGGTGCGGCAGATGGCTGTATATTGAGATTGGAGCGTGGTAGGCCGTGGCTAGGTTGAGGGTGCGGAGCGTGGAGAAGGTTGTTGTTACAATGAGGAAGGACGCGAGAATGAGGAGTTTTAGGTATGCGAGCAAGGTGGAGGTCGAGATAGGGTTCGATTGTGCTGGTGGCATTGGTTTCGATGGTGGTGGACCCCCTGCGATTTGAACGGCGGGTTTTTCTTCTTTTGTAGAGGTAATATCGGTGGGTAGATTTGGAAGGCTCAATGAGATATCGAGCATTGTTATTATGATGTGTAGAGATAGTGCTGCGTTGAGAGCTAGACACGGATATATTGGATACATGAAGCGCTCTTCTTTATGTGGCTGTAATGTGAAAATGACCAGCCAGAGGTAGAATGGCGAAATGGTGACAATAGTTCTGAAGAAGGGCAGACGAGATGATGCCTGTCCAGATATACGACGGTGGTACAGTATGAGCGGTAGCACTGCAAGAGCCAGCACAAACCAGAGATTGAAGTTTATGAGTAGATTGCGGATGTAGTAATGCCATGGCTCAGTACCAAAGATATTAGGACCTTTGCCAGAACCACCGAAGACATTGTACGAAGCGAGGCGATAAGGGTAGACGACTAGTTTGCGGTAGAAGAACCAATCGGTCATAATCTCCACAACAAGCACGACCAAAGCGGCACTTGCGCCTGAGAGGAACCGTGTGCCAGTGCCCACGAGGTCGTCGGTGAAATAGCACATGACGAGCTCTTCAGTCACATAAGGAATAGCGAGAGCGCCAACAAAGGGCCAGCCGATTATTGTAGCAATGCTCAGCCAGAACAGTCCCGCTGCTGTACCTATTCCCAAAGTCCAGTCCATGAATGACGCCATTGCGAGGCAGACAAAGTACATTGCAAACGAGGAAGGCAGATAGGAGACTGCAGCATGAAACATTCCTGCGCTTGATACGAGGACGACCATGAAAATGGTGGCGATTCTTGGGTTCATGGCTTTGGTGACTGTCTTAAACAGCTGCACCTCGCAGATTGCACATGCAGCTGCCAACACTAGACGTAAGAAGTAGAACTCTGCAACTTTGTTGTTGACGAATGGTAGCCATGATCCAGCATATATGATAATAGCGTGCAAGGCCGTATATAACCACGATCGTAATGCATATTCTGGAGCATATTCCCACGTCTGTAGACCATGACCATGATTGAGGTAATGGGTTGGTTCCCAGTAGTTGTACACTTCATCACAGTCCTGTATCGGGGCGTGAAAAGCTGCAAGAGCGTGTGCTGCAAAGAAAATGTAGAAAGCCACTATTGGATCTAAGTTGAAATAGGTTGGTTTTCTTTGGGTTTGCCTGTTTTGGGATGAGATGAAATAGTAAGAATAGTGGTGAGACGCATACACTTACGGTCTGCCGATGCTCGAAACACGACGTTGCTCCTCGCTCTTCAGATTGCTCGGCATAGGGCTATCTGGCATAATGCGTTGCCGCAATGCAGTTTTTGATATAGGAGGTGGTGGCATTTTATAAGATGTTATGAATTGAACGAGAAAGGTGATTTATTCACAATATGTGGACATCACTCGCACACACAAAATACTAAAGATAAAATGAAAACGACAGAGCTCACCAGGCAATCTTAAGACAAGAGAGAGCCGAAAGAAGCACTGTAACGTTTTGAGTTGTCGTTTGTTTAATCCTTCAATGACCTCCACTGCTAGAAAAGGGGGTTCAGTGTACAGCAAGGAGATTAGTCCGAAGCTCGACGTCAGCAACTCTTTTTTTTTTCCTTTTCTTGCTGTATTGTTGTTACCAAAACATTTCTATTACTCGAAAGATATGCCTTCCAGGTAGGAAGATCAACAATCACCAGTCCATGGAGTATAATCACGAAGATCAGCCACCGATCAAAAAACCTCGCCTCGGTGCCCCTACATCTCCAGCCATGTCCGACAATTTCTCAGATCCAGATGACCTTTACGATACACCTGTTAAAGCGCAGGAATCACAACGAATGGAGAACGCGCAAGACAGGTTAGCAGAGCATCCGTCACAAGCACCTGGTCAACCTCTGTCTACTGGCATACCTGGCCTTAGTTTCACAACTGCGCCTGTACAATCGAATGCGCAGGCCGACACTGTTCCAAAGATCAGCTCTCCACAACCTCAATCATTGGCACAAGACCCCCAAACGCAACTGGAACAGCCAGCAGACGTTGTGAACTCGATCTCAGCAGAAACGTTAGCCAACCCACCACAAGCGCGCGAGCATTCGGCAGTACAGACGGACGTTGTCGAAGGCATGCAAAGTCAGCCAGAGCTAGTAGCATCAGATGAGAAGAATGACGAACCAGTCGCGACCTATCGACCCACGTCAGAAATTCAAGACGAGATCCAGCATACAGACGAGGTTGAATATGAACCGACTCCAGCCGATTTTGATAGTTCTGCTGATCGTGGATTGACTTCAGCCGAGATACAAATGCGAATGACGGGTCAGCCAACTTTAACCGATTTGCAAATGCAACTTTATCTCCTGGAACAGCAACACATACGACGACTAACACTCGCACGACAAGCGCGACAAGAGCGAGAAGGAGGGACGGCAGGAATCACAAGACAGGAGGTCGATTCTGAGTCCGGTGATGAAAGTGAGACTGATCAAGTAGCACCTGGCGCTGCAGAAACAGATCCGCTACATGCTGAGAAACTTGAGACATCAGTAAAGAGAGAGATTTCAGGCGTGCTCGAATCGACAGCGGCTGAAGACAATAATGCAGCAGACGACAACGTCGAGTTCGAGTACGACAGTTCTCCCTTGGATGCTTCAGACGACTCGTCGTCTTCTTCAGATGACGAAGGAAGTGAAGACGACTACGAGTTGCTTGATCCTGCTGAGATGGCTCGGATCCTGATGCGAGAAGAAGGCGGGGACGACGATGACCGACCAAAGCCAAACAAGAACAACAAAGAACAGACGCGCGGAAAGAACGAGACACCTGTAGTAAAAGTGGAGAAGCCGAATGTCGATGTCACACCAGAAATGGCCATCAAAGAACTTGGTCATGTTGAAAACATTGTGGAGAACTACGTCCTGGTAAAAGGCACACTGTCTGGAGAAATCCAGGTCCTGGAGAGTGGATCTGTACTGTGCTTGGAGAATCGCAAAGTCATTGGAGCCGTGGATGATCTTGTAGGACGTGTCGAAGAACCCCGATACTCAGTCGCCTTCACCAATGGTGCAGAAGTTGCTGAATATGGCATCACTCACGGTACCAAGATCTTTTACGTCGTCGACCATTCCAGCTACGTCTTCACACAGCCACTTCGAAATATGAAAGGTTACGACACTTCGAACGTAAACGACGAGGAGGCGGGTGTGGACGAAATGGAGTTCTCCGATGATGAGGCAGAGGCAGAGTACAAGAGAAAACTTAAACAAGAGAAGCTAGCAAGAAAGGGAGTTGTCAAACAGGAGCCAAATACGGAGATGGACCAACAGGCAGCCTCTGGCAGTGCGGATGTAGCTCTGAAATACGATGACGATGATGCAGAAGATCTTTACAAGCCTCTTCCTCGGCCAGTTGACTATGGGTCTGGTACACCTTCGCTTGAGATGCGCACGCCTCAAGTGCGAGGCAGAGGACGCGGACGGGGTGGTCGGGACCGTGGAGGCGAACGAGGCCGTGGTCGTGGAGGTCGTGGAGGTCGTGGCAATGATACTCGTGGACGTGGTGGTAGAGGAGGTTTCTCACAACCTGATGTGTTGTCCACCCCAGAACCTCCGACACAAGCTGGCTCACACGCTTCGTCTCCTGCTCAGTATGATCGCGCCAGCTCATCACGTACTGAAAACCCACGTCCATTACGTCCATCACCTCCGAAAGCTCAAGCTCGATCTAACACTGCAGCTGCACCATCGACCCAAGGACAACAAGCTCCACATCCTTACAACAACGCAAACCCGTCTTTCAACAATTTCGGTAGCCAAGGTCAACCAACAGCGCCTTATGGTAACCAATACCCACCCTTTCCTGCAGCACAAGAATATCAGCAGGCATACCAAGGCTATAATCAGCCGCAGTTTCCTCTTCCTCCACCTGTTCCAGGCCAGTATCCCATGATGCCTTATCAACATCCACAACCAGGCTTTCCCATGCCTCCACCAGGCTCATTCGTCAATCCGAACTTCTATCAGCAGTTCGCGAACCAACAACAACAATATCCAACACAACCGCAGCAGCCATATCAAGGCAATCCAAATCAGCAACAACAAGGATGGCCAAATTATCAACAGAACTATCGGCAGTGAGCTGTGAACGGAGCCGCCTTGACCGCTTCTATTGAATGGCTGGTATGGCCAAAAGGCGCACAATTCAAGTACAAAATGGATGTGCTTGTAAAAACACTGTAAATACAGACCGCTAAAGATATGCATGGCGCAAGTTCATTAGCGTCGTAATCCCTAAGCGGTATAAGATCTGCCAATGTGGCGCACAGCGTATGACTGAATTGGTGATGGTGCCTATTGTGACTGTGATGTTTCGTGTGATAGTGGTGATAAGGCTCTTCATACTATGCTCCTTGCGCAGGTTTCTATGGGAACGATATCTGGACTAAGCACCTTCCATTGCGGTAGCATCGTCTCGGTCTGCAGTGTGAAGAGCATTGTTCTCACTTTGATTCCTGTTATCAACGTTCTATTTTCTTGCGGCTTGGCCCAATCGCTCGGCAGCTGTAACGAACCCATTCTCATCTTCCATGACCCATACATCTACCCATGCGTCCTTTTTCGTTTGGATAACTTTCTCTTCTTCCCATGCCTCTTCTCGTGCCCTTTCGACGTAGACTGTACGAAACCCGCAGCCCCTCGCAGCTTCAAGATCTTTGAGATGTGCAGCGACCATGCCACACTCTTCTGGCTGTAAACCTAGCTTTTTCGCTGCTCCTAGGTAGACTTTTGGATTTGGTTTGTAGCTGTGGTGTTCATGGTTAGCACAACCAGTCTATCCACAAACAGACCCATGCGGACATTGGAGCTAGTGTGATCAAGACAGCATGCTACAAGGAACCAAGTAGCCAAAGACAGCACAAGAAGACCAGTGTAAAAGCAGAAAAAGAGACCACTCACGACGCAAACATCTCAGCACTAACAATCTCCTTCCATTCCAGCTTCGCATACTCCGCCATATCCCGCAACAGTCCAACATTACCATTACTCAGCGTACTCGTTATATACCCCAACTCATTCAAGCTTCTTATCCCTTCGCAAGTATCCGCCCACGGATCAAGTCGATGCCATACCAAGCTCAACTCCTTAACCTCCTCATCATTCCACAGTCCAGTCAACCCGTTATCTGCCAGAAGCTGTATTAGCGAATCGTGGTGGTGCTGGTCGACCGTTTTGTACGGTTTAGCAGGATCAGAATCGAGAGATGCGGCGACAGTGCGGGTGAAGGCGTGGTACGTTTCACGCCAGACGGCGGCGAAGGTGGCCCAGTCTTCGAGTGTCATGGTGCTGGCTTTTGTGTGGACGGAGGCGGGGATGTTCTTGTTGCTGTTGGGTTTGGACGAGGTGAGCGTGGTGGTGGCTGAGGTGTGGAGGGCGCGTGTTACTGTTTTTCTCCAGTCGACGGTCGTGCCGAAGACGTCGAAGAAGAGGGCTTTTACGTTTTGAAGTGGTTGCTGGTGGGCGGTCATTTTGTTGTATGGAAATGGATAATGTAGTATAGCTGGATGATGTTTATTCGAAGAGATTGCAAGACGGTCAATTCTGTACTATCTTAGGTATGCTTTCTGGTCCTTCTTTGTGAATCTTTCTTGTCCTTCCTCTAAGATGCACTGCAAGCTCTTTGATACGATCACTTTCAAGCAGTTTTTCTAGTTCGCAATCGTTGCAAGCTCTTAGATGTGCATACAATTCTGCGACAACAACAGGATCTAGATATCTAGGTCGTATTGGACGTGAATTCACTTCAGAAGTACCTTTGTCTATCCGAAGACGCTGGATTAGGACAAGATGTGACAGCTTTAAAGTGACGTGGCAGCAGATGTAGTCTGGATACACGAACAACAAGAGTAGTATTAGGAATGTATTGAGACAAAGAGCTGATCACGCGGTCACAAAGAGAGATGATATCGTCGTATTGTGCAAAGTCTATTGAAGTGGAGTTCTCTGGAGGAGAACGTGGAGGCGTTGCGCCGGCGCTACACCGGTGACGGTGCGTACGACGCAAGCAGTTCGAAACCCCACACGTTTCAGATGGCGCCGAAACACGTCTGAACCATGGAACGGATGCGCGTCGGTAATTAAAGCGTGCATGATGGTAAACAATAGGACAATTTGTATTGACGCCCTGTCCTTCTTACTCTTCCTTCCCCTCTCCTCCATTCTCTTCGACACCTCGTCGTCGCCAAACCACTTTCTTACTGTTTCGACTGCTAATCGCGCAGGTTTCGCTCATTTATACAACGCTCCTTTGAACATATACAACATACTAACGAAGTAGAGACAGCCGGCTTGTCTCTAGATTTCATACTAAACGACTACCTCCACCAGGAACGACCACTCCTTCAAGGTCCTTCAAGAACATTTTCTTATCTCTTACAATGGCTCACCACCACCACAAACACATGCAGCTCGAGAAGCGCAACCCTGATTACCAGACCATGGTCTCCATCGTCTATGTCACGGCATCCAAGACCTTCTCCGGCGAGGTCGGCGGCTACATCACGCTCGGCGGTTCACAATCAACCCAGGGCGCTCAAAAGGGTACACCCATTCAGAATAGCGCTGCTGCTGCGTCCACGGGCAATGCTCAGGTCAAAGGCACACCAGTCCAACAGTCAGACGCCTCAGCCAGCGCTACCGATGACAGCTCCAACTCTGGAGGTGCTCCCATCCGTTCACAACGCCCCGCTCGTGCAAGCAGTAGCAGCACTACCACGTCCACTGCCACGCTCATCCCATCTTCTGCTGCTGCTGTTGTCGGCACACCCATTGCTTTGTCGACCTCTTTGCAAACGAGCATCGCCCCTACGTCCAATGTTGTCAACCAGCACACTACACTTCTTTCTTCGGTCATCCCTGCGGTCGCAGCTGTTTCAAGCACTGCACTTGCTTCGATCTCTGCCACTGCTTCGCCCGAAGCTCAAAGTACCGAAGGACCGTCACCAGGAGCCAAAGCCGGTATCGCCATTGGCATAATCCTTGCCTTTGCTGTTATTGCTGGTCTTATCCTCTTCCTGGTCCGTCGCAAGCGCAGCAACAAGGATGAGGATGGCTCACTTTCACAGAGGCTGGACGATGAGAAGAGATCTGCTGGTCGTCAATCCTCCACTTCTGTTAACTCTTCTCGCTTCTCTGTCGCCAAAAGTGTTCTGTCTCTTCCACGTCTCAGTCTCGGTCCTACCATGTCAGAGAAGCAAGAACGCCCTACTCTAAAACACACCGACTCTCTCACCAATCCTTTCGAAGATGCCAAGCACGAAGTCATCAGCGACAACCAGATCAACAAGATGGTTACCATTCCTATTCCTGCTCCACTCAACTTCAAGGGTGGTGACAGACCTATTTCTCCTAACCCACCCGGTTCGAATGCTCCTGCCGGCGGACGAACTTCTCCTTCTGGTGCAGCACCTAGCAATGTTCACCGTGTTCAACTCGACTTCAAGCCTTCAATGGACGACGAGCTTGAATTGAAGTCTGGTCAAATCATTCGCATGTTACACGAGTATGACGATGGATGGGTACGTATTTGTAGCCACCGTCTTTCACAGTAAATACTAACATATGTTACAGGCTCTTTGCAAGCGTCTTGATGGTGCACAACAAGGTGTGGTTCCTCGCTCGTGCCTTTCCAAATTGCCACTCAAGCGCCGTGATGGACCTCCTGGACCTCGTCCTATGAACGGCAGACAACAAGCTCCAGGTCATCGAGTGCCATCCGGTGGCAGTGTCAGCTCTGTCAACTCTTATCTTTCAGAAGAAGCTGTTCCACGTCCTCTCTCACCTGCTGGTCGTGTCCGTGCTCAGTCAAACGCATCGACTGGCCCAGTCAACCAAGCTCTTCAGATCAACGAGAATGCTCGGCAACGAGCGAACTCAGCCGGAGCTGCAACGAAATTGGCTGTCAATCCTTCAATGAGTCCTCTGAATCCTGCAATCCAACGCAGGCCTGTTCCTGGCTCAGCTATGTAGGATGAGGACAAGAGACTTACAGACATGATCTTTTCGTATACATGACGCTGGACGATTTACTTTTTCTTGAATAGGAGATGATACATTAGGGTACAATGATTTATGTAGTTGCTTTTCCGATAGGTCTGGGTAAGACATCTTCTTGATGCTGAAGTGGAGATGGATTTCTGACGTACATAACTTGCTATGTCACAATCGCACATTTCAATATCTTACGTTAACATAGCGATTTGGACGTGAAACAGCCCCCTGTGCCCTGCCAAGGATTATGCTTTGGCGCTAAACTTCCAAACCTTAAAATCTTGAAGCCACAAACGCTCATCGTCGTCCTGTCTTGGTTTCAGTAAATTATGTCGCGCCCATCAGAGAATGTGGCTCTTCAAGCCAGTTGATGTGTCACGCCCGCACTGTTGACTGATGTAGCGATTTTGACGATAGCACTGCCCCTATTCAAGATATACAAGGAAGCCGCACGACTGCGCGCCAATGTGCGCCGAAGAGCATACATAACAGTTTCGACATGGAAGTCCAGACGGCTGGTCGCTTGGGAGCTGGCCAATCGGCAGGATATAGCTGGAGACCTGTTAGCACGAAAGTCGACGAAAAAACCACTAATGATGCTATCTCAATACCGGCGCAAGGTTGTATATCATCCTCCACCACATCTTTCTCCGGTCTTGACACAGACATCCCTCGAGGCTCGTTCGAAGTCCCCTTTTCATCACAATTACCCAATGGAACACCCCAGAAAGGAAATGTCGCAAGAGTTGGATCTGTCGCGAGAGTGCAACGTATCGAAATGGGGTCTGGCGATGTATCAAGATCAAACAGCATCCAGTATTTCCCTGCTGGATCTGTAAAAGAGGTGGAGCACAGAAAGAGGGATAGTATGCCCAATGATGCTTGGATAAGTAAGGGCATAAGAGTCGTTCTCCCTTCAGAAGACGCTACGTCTGAGCCGGAAGACGAAGGCATTGCTGCCGACGACGGATTGCTGAGAAGACCGAACATTAGGCTGACGTCAGCGACATCTGAGGACGGGGACATAGCTCGTAGTAGAAGGGTGGCTCCTCGCACAGAATCACAGGGAGACTGGCCTGGCAGCCGTGCTATAGATGCAGGCACGAGCTCGCACGATAATTCTTCACCTGCAGGTCCTCGACCGCGAGACAATACACATACTCCTACCTCAGAAGACAAACGATCATCAAGATACATTCGATCAATCTACGATGCAGGTGGAGAGCTGAATCTTGATTCACCAGTATCAAGAGGCTCAAGTACAGGTCGAGACGCTGTTCAGCACTCCGGCAGCGTTTCTCCCCTTCCTACTACTATGGAAGCTATGCGCTTAGGTTCACCAGCACCACCGTCCATCGCATCGCGCTTTGCTGATGGCCCTGCTTCACCCAAAAGCACAAGCACGAACAGTCATCGTCAATCTAGAGACATCAACGAAAGAGCTGGAGGCGTCGAAGATTGGTCGGGCGTCAACGACGGCGAGGTTGATCGATTTGGCTTTGTCATGTCCAGATTCAACCCCAAAAGATCATCTGCTCCAGTACCTACCACTTTGAGTCCTCCTTCTTCTGCACGATCTGGACGGCGTATTGTAAGCGCAACTAGCTCAATCGGTTCCAGGCGAGGTCAACTACAGATACCAAGGTCCCGAGGCTCCTTGAGATATTCTGGATCTCTATCAGGCATGCGCAATGCGAGATCGACATCAGCGACGTTGCGTACGTTTCGCTCTGTGCGACATCAGGAACTGGCTGAAGCACACGGCATGCTATCTCCATCCCAGGAGCGATTTGAGGAGCAGCCTTCACCGAATTACGACGATGCTGCACTGCGTGCTCGTGGACAGCTACAGGCCAAGCGTGAACAGAAATGGCGCAGAATGGGTGTGCTAAGTGGTGGAGCCATGACTGGTACTGTCCCTGGCAAGCCAGTGCAGATCAAAGAGGCAAGCTACAAATTCGACGTACGCGAGCCGAAGCTCATTTCAAGGACATGGAAGGGCATTCCAGACTCTATGCGAAGTCAAGCCTGGTACTCCTTCCTTGAGACTGCTGCTGCTAAGCATAAATCTGCGTCTGGTAAGGAACATATAGATGAATGGCTGATTGCTCGGTTCCATGAGCTGCAGGATGCCGACTTTGAAGACGATGCGCAGATCGATTTGGATGTGCCCAGAACGATTGGTGCGCACATATGCTTTCGAAGACGATACAGAGGCGGACAAAGGATGTTATTCAGACTACTGCATGCGCTTGCATTATACTTCCCCGACGTTGGCTATGTTCAAGGAATGGCACCCATTGCAGCAACGTTGCTCGTCTACTTTGAGGAAGAAAAGGCGTTTATAGTTGCAGTCAGACTTTGGATGTATCGAGGGATCGCCTGTCTATACGGAAACGGCTTTGAAGGATTGATGAAGATACTCGAAGACTTTGACAACAACTGGATCCAAAAACAAGGCGGAGCACTCACCGGCATTCACAAAAAGCTTGACGACCTAGGCATTCCTGGTATGACATGGGCAACGAAGTGGTATCTCACACTCTTTCAATACACACTACCATACGAAGCACATCTCCGTATTCTCGACGTCTTCATTCTTCTTGGTGATTCGGCAGGTCCGAAGAGCAGACCAAATGTGGATGTATTGCACAGCATTGCTACGGCACTATTATTAGGCATGCGGGAACAGATTATGGCCCCCGAAGCTCAGTTTGAAGACGTCATGGGTATGTTGACGGGCAAGGTTCCGTTGGCTGGGGCTGTGAATGGTGCTGAAGGTGGAGTTGGTATGGATGCCATGATGCATGTGGCGAAGCTGGAGTTCAAGGCACGAAAGTATTGATTGTTATGAATGTTATGATGTTTTATGATTAACGATGGCAATGGGACTATTATTTGGGGAGAGTCGTGGGCTGATGCTATAATTATGTCGCTTTGTAGAGAGCAATCAAGTCAAGTTGCCGCAACCTCGCGCTCCTGTCTTCAGTTTTCATTTCGTCTTCAAGCGTGACGCGTTCGCGTTCTGAAACTGAACTCATGTTTCAGATTTCTGCAACTTTCACGATCTTCCTCTTCCTTTGACATGTGAGCATCGTCGATGCTTTACTTCCTAAGGACTAGTCCATGCTGAGCTGCGCATGATAAGTGGTACATCCCTGAAAAATGGCAAGCACTGTGACTGGATCGCCTCGAAAGCAGTGATCGCTCTGCCAACCTATTCAATCCACTTGCTACTCCCTAAAACGCAGAGTTCTCCTCCACCATGGTGGCCGGTGATAGGATTGAGAAGATATTGACTCCACGTCCACACACTTTGACAATAGCTGGCTGGCCAACGACCTTGAACGCTCTCGCCTGGTCCGCCGATGCCTCTATCGCCATCGCTCTGGACGACTTTGTGGAACTCTTAATTCCGAAAATCGACTTGCAGCATCTTACCTCGGATGCCTCACTTTTAGGCCCACCGAAAAG
>Ga0160427_10000635_pt1 | contig 21071 bp, 17 predicted proteins | sample SolpanmetagenomL_FD_108194 | JGI IMG/M metagenome (GOLD analysis project Ga0160427, IMG submission 108194) | Solar panel surface microbial communities from Lawrence Berkeley National Laboratory, California, USA - L | ecosystem: Engineered > Built environment > Solar panel > Unclassified ...
GCCTGGATCATGGGGAGCGCCGCGAGACGCCGCTCCTCAAGCTGAGCACGCGTGTATTTCGAAGGTTGCCAGGATGCCATATCCTGCCCAGTTTAACAACCTGAATTTATGCCCGTATCAATAGCGGGTGGCCGATCTGATCACATCTTCTACCACATCAGCTATTGCCTGCATATCGGCGACAGTCAATGTAGGGTGAACCAGAAACATCAGTGAGGTTTCGCCGAGCTCGCGGGCCACCGGCAGCCGCTCTTTGGGACCGAGGTCTGCCTGGACGAAGGCCTGTTCCAGATAGATTTCCGAGCAGCTCCCGCTGAAGCAAGGAATTCCCTGGCTCGTGACTTCATTCATAATTCGGTCGCGTGACCAGCCATCGCGCAGCTGATCCGGTCTGACATACGTGTAAAACTTGTACTCAGCATGAATGCTGTAAGACGGCACCTTAGGGACACGCAAGGCTTCGAGAGTTGAAAAGCGCCGTTGCAAGACTCCGGCATTCTCAACTCGGCGGCGCGTCCATTCAGGCAATTTGCGCAGTTGAATCCGCCCGATGGCCGCCTGTACTTCGAGCATCCGCCAGTTGGTACCGAAGGATTCATGCAGCCAGCGAAACCCTGGCGCGTGTTCACGGTGATATACGGCGTCGTAACTCTTTCCGTGGTCCTTGAATGCCCAGGCCTTCTTCCACACCGCCTCATCGTTGGTCACCATCAGGCCGCCCTCACCGCCTGTGGTGATGATCTTGTCCTGACAAAAAGAAAAGCAGCCGATATTGCCTATACTGCCGACTGGCTGGCCTTTATAAATTGCTCCCTGGGCCTGGGCGCAGTCCTCGATCACGTATAAGTGATGCTCGCGGGCTAACGCCATGATCTCGTCCATTTCACACGGCCAGCCCGCAAGATGCACCGCGATGATGGCCTTGCTGCGCGGGGTGATCGCGGCCCGAATGGTGTCTGCGGTGATATTGCCGCTGTCACGGTCAATCTCAGCCATCACAGGTACGGCCCCGCGCATCACGGCGGCGCTGGCCGAGGCGATAAAGGTACGCGGCGTGGTGATGACCTCGTCGCCTTCAGCTACACCGAGGGCATACAACGCCAGCTCCAGCGCTTGGGTGCCGTTGTGCAGGGCCACCGCATACTTGACGCCCAGCGCGGCGGCATATTCCTTCTCGAACTCGCGGCCTTCGGTGCCTGTCCAGTAATTGACCTTGCCGGAACGCAGCACTTCGGAGACGGCCTCGATCTCGTCGGACTCGAAATGCGGCCAGGGAGCGAGGGTACGATCAAGTTTCGTCAGAATGGTCATGGCTGCTCCTTGGCCTGTCTGGGCCGTGCGGGTATACCCACGGCGACACTACGGGCGGGAAGGTCCCGAACTACCACGCCGCCCGCGCCGACGGTAGCCCACGCCCCCACCCGGATACCGGGAGCTGCCACGCTGCCGATACCGAGGAAAGCGCCCTGCTCAATTCGTACCTGGCCGGCCAAGTGTGTTCCTGGCGCAACATGCACGTAATCTTCCAGCACACAATCATGATCCACTGTAGCGGCGGTATTGACAATAACATGCCTTCCTATGCTGGTGTCCGGCTGCACCACAGCTCCCGCAAAGACTACGCTGCCCCGTCCCAGTTGAACGGAGGAGTGCACCACTGCCTGTGGGTGCACGGCGCTGACCCAATCTACGGCAGTGTAACGCTCACTGAGCGTCTGGCGTACCTGATTATTACCGATGGCGAGAATAGCGCGTATCCCTGGCCTTTCCAATTGGTCGAGGCCACCTAGTACCGAATATCCCAGGAATGAGGTTCCCCAGCGGCTGGGTTGACTGTCAAGCAAACCTTCCACGGTTTCATGCGCTGCCGACAGCGTTGCCAAGACGACTTTGGCGTGGCCGCCAGCACCCACCACTAACACACCGTTCACAGCTTGGGCTCTGGACTGCCGGTGAAGACCGGCATGGTCGCCTCACCGGCTGCGCTGATCCCTTCGCGCTTGAAAACCTTTTGTACCGTCGTCCATAGGATGTTCAAGTCGAGCCAGAAACTGTGGTTGTCCACGTACCAGACGTCTAGCTTGAATTTCTCTTCCCAGGAAATCGCGTTTCTTCCATTCACCTGTGCCCATCCCGTAATTCCAGGTCGAATTTCGTGCCGCCGCGTCTGCTCCGGTGTATAGTGGGCCAAATACTCCATCAGCAGCGGACGTGGGCCAACAAGGCTCATCTTTCCCTGCAGGACATTGTAGAGCTCGGGAAGTTCATCAAGCGAAGTAGAACGCAGGAAGCGGCCCAGTGGAGTTAGACGTTCCGTGTCCGGCAGCAGGCGGCCCTGAGCGTCCGTAGCATCACGCATGGTACGGAATTTGTACAGCGTAAAGGGCTTGCCACTCCTCCCTGGACGCATTTGCCTGAATAATACTGGTCGGCCGAGCTTTAAGCGTATGATCAGGCCCAGCCCCAACATTGGCAGGCCCAGCGCCACCAGCGCAGCAGCTGAGAGAACGATATCCATGCCACGCTTGGTACATGCGCTCCAGAGACTGCCGTACTTGCCTGACGTTGCCGCCGAAGCGGTCTGAGACTCCGTCAGGTGCATAGCCTTTAGCATCTGACGGTTCACCAACCCGCTGCTGTACTTCTCCCTCACCAGCCTGAGGCTCTCCTGACCCATCCGTGCACGGAGGGCAGGATCGAGGAGCTGCTCCATTGCCGCAATGAGCGCAGTCGTGTCGGCGACTGGGACTATCAAGCCGTTGACGCGATCCGTCACGGTTTCGCGGCAACCCGGCGCGTCAGTGGTAATGACGGCCCTTCCTATGGCCATGGCCTCTAGGACGGTACGGGGCGTGCCTTCACGGTAAGAGGGTAAGACGTAGACGTTGCTCTGTGCGAAGATTGGCCGGATATCCGGATGAACGCCCAGATACTCGATATTTCCTTCCTTCACCCAGGCCTGGAGTTCCAGCGCCGAGATGCTGCCCGGATTGGGATCGAGCGGGCCAGCCAGCAGGAAACGGGCCTCAGGATGCCGCCGGCCCAACTCACGCGCTGCCTGGACGTACTCCACGATGCCCTTTTCTCGTAGCAAGCGCGCGACCAGCAAAAAGACAGGCTCCTGTGGAAGTGGCGCCGGAGTGTAGTGCGCCAGATCGACGCCGCTGCCGTTCACGACCACCACCCGTGACGGATCAACGAGGTTGCGCTGCAGGAAGAGGTCACGGTCGTCGGGATTCTGGAAAATGGCGCGCCTGACGTTCATTAGGGCCGCCCGGTAGAGCACCCCGGTCAGGGCTGACAGCACCCGGCGCTTGAGGCTGTCGCCCTGGAAGCTGTAGCCCAGTCCGGTGATCAGCGCGTAGCGCTGCGCCTTGCCGGCCAATTGGGCCGCCAACAAGCCGTACGTCACGGGTTTGATGGTGTAGGCCAGCACGAGGTCAGGCTGGAGTTGCTGGAGGATCCGCGTCAGGGCCACCACATCCAGCAGGTCACGGCGAGGGTTCATCCCGGTGCGCTCCAGGCTGATCGAGCGGTAATGGATGCCCCAACGGGCCAACTGCTGTTCCACTTCCGGGTCTTCTCCGGGTGCCAGGGCAATCACCTGGTGACCTTCCGCCTGCAGGGCCTGAAGCAGCGGCCCGCGAAAATTTACGAGGGACGGCGCGTAGCCGGCAATCACCACGATGCGTCGAGGTAGGGTCACACCTGGTAGTACTCCCGGTACCACTGCACGAACCGGCCTACACCGTCCTCGATACTGGTCGCGGGTTTGAAATCCACGTCGCGCATCAGGTCGTCGACATTGGCGTAAGTCGCCGGAACGTCGCCGTCTTGGAGCGGCATCATGTTCTTCAACGCCTTCTTGCCGAGTTTGTCTTCCAGGACCTCGATCAAGTACAGCAGCGGTACGGGATTATTATTCCCGATGTTGTAGAGGCGATAAGGTGCGCTGCTGGTCCCGGGATCAGGTGCCGATCCACTCCAAGACGGATTGGGGACGGCGATGCGGTCGGTGATCCGTACCACGCCCTCAACGATATCGTCCACATACGTGAAATCGCGCTGCATCTGTCCGTGGTTGAAGACATTGATGGGCTTGCCTTCCAGGATTGCCCGGGTGAAGAGGAACATGGCCATGTCGGGTCGGCCCCAGGGCCCGTAGACGGTGAAGAAGCGCAGGCCCGTGGTCGGCAGGCCGTAGAGGTGGCTGTAGGTATGGGCCATCAGTTCGTTGGCCTTTTTGGTGGCCGCATACAAACTGAGGGGATGATCGACATTGTCGTGCACGCTGAACGGCATGCTGGTGTTGAGGCCGTAGACACTGCTGCTGCTGGCATACGCCAGATGCTGTACCCCAGAATGCCGGCAGCCTTCCAGAATATTGGTGAAGCCCACGATGTTGGCCTCGATGTAGGCCCGCGGATTTTCCAGGCTGTAGCGCACGCCGGCCTGCGCCGCGAGATTGACCACCCGTTCGGGACGGTGCTCCCCGAAGAGCTGCTCCATGGCGGCGCGGTCTTCCAGGCTCCCTTCCACCATCGTGAATCCCGGTTTGGGGACCAGTCGAGCGGCCCGGTCACGTTTGAGGTTCGGGTCGTAGTAATCATTGAAGTTGTCGAAGCCGATGACTTCGTCGCCGCGGTCGAGGAAGCGGTGGCTGAGCGTGGAGCCGATAAAGCCGGCCGCACCAGTAACGAGGATTTTCATCAAAGACTCCAGTAACGGCCAGGCGCATCCGTTTCAGCCAATGCCGATTTTACGTCGATGAGCACGCCGTCCGTCTTGAGCATCCCGGTCAGTTCTCGCCGTGGCCGCTGCAGAAACACCTGGTGCGGAACCGCCAGAATCAGGGCGTCGAGGTCCTGGAACTCACTCAGCCCGTTGAGCGTCAGGCCGTATTCATGGCGGGCTTCGTCGGCCTGGGCAAACGGGTCGTGGATCAGCGGCTCGATGCCGAATTGACGCAGCTCTTCCAGGATGTCCGGCACCCGGCTGTTGCGCAGGTCAGGGACGTTCTCCTTAAAGGTCAGTCCCAGCACGCCGACGCGGGCACCTTTCACCGGACGACCTTCGGCGATCAGCAGTTTGACCAGCTTCTGGGCCACGAACGCGCCCATGCCTTCGTTGACACGCCTGCCGGCCAGAATCACCTGCGGATAGTACCCGACTTCCTGAGCTTTCTGGGTCAGGTAATAGGGATCGACACCGATGCAGTGCCCGCCAACCAGACCGGGACGGAACGGCAGGAAGTTCCACTTGGTGCCGGCCGCTTCCAGCACGTCGAGCGTGCGGATGCCGAGCCGGTCGAAAATCAGGGCCAGTTCGTTCATTAGGGCGATATTCAGGTCACGTTGGGTGTTCTCGATCACCTTGGCGGCCTCAGCCACCTTAATGCTGGGTGCACGGTGGATGCCGGCCTTCACGACCGCGCCGTACACCTGAGCAATGCGTTCAAGCGTTTCGGCGTCCTGACCCGACACGATCTTGACGATGTTCTCGACGGTGTGCACCTTGTCACCAGGATTGATTCGTTCAGGGCTGTAGCCCAGCTTGAAGTCCTGATACTGTCTCAGGCCCGACACCCGCGCCAGCACTGGACCGCAGACTTCCTCGGTGACCCCCGGGTAGACGGTAGATTCGTAAACCACCACGTCTCCTGTTTTGAGGTACTTTCCGAGCATCTCACTGGCCTTGATCATGGGTGTCAGATCGGGTGAGTTGTGAGCATCGATGGGGGTGGGGACGGTGACAATAAACATGGTGCAGTCGGCAAGGTCCGAGGTGTTGAAGCTGTAACGCAAGCTGGAACCTTGCAGACGCTCCGGCAACACTTCTTCAGTGCGGTCATGGCCGCGCTGAAGCTCCTGCACACGGATTTGATGGATATCGAAGCCAAGGACATCGCCAAACTTCTCAGCTAGGGCCACAGCGAGCGGGAGGCCCACGTAACCCAGACCCAACACCGCGATCTTTTCATTAGTCACGATTCTTCTCCTCCTGCAACCATAGTTCCAATACCAGCAGGGCATACACAATGTAGGCCCAGTTGCGGTCGGTCATCACTTCGCGTCTCAGCAGGGCATCTATAAACCCGCCTTCAAGGTAACCACGAACCAGTGCCGTCGGTGCCCCCAGGGTGTCAACCAGGATTTCGCGCAGTTCACCGTTCAGCCAGCCGACCAGCGGGATCTCGAAGCCGCGTTTGGGCGCGTCGATCACTTCGTCGGGGATACGCCCTCGGTAAGCGTCCCGCAGCACAGCTTTAGGAATGCCGCCACGCACCCGGTAAGCATCAGGCAGGTGCCAGGCAAACTCGGCGACATGATGGTCAAGCAACGGCGAGCGGCCTTCCAGCGAGTGGGCCATGTTGGCCATGTCCATCTTGACCAGCAGGTCGCTTAGCAGATTGATGTAAACATCGGCTGCCAGTTGCCGGTCGAGCGCGCCGAGTTCGGGCCGCTGGAAGCTGGCGACCCGGTCTTCGGTCAGCAGCATTGGACCTTTCAGCCAGAATTGCCTTTTGTCGGTCTCGCGCAGCATATCGGTTGTCCAGGACAGGTAGCGCTCAGCGGGTGACAAGGCCAGACCGGAAAAGAAACGCGCCGCGAGGCCCAGTGGAGTGCGCCGCCGGGAAGCGAATGGCGCCAGGCCCGACGCCAGGGTCTTCCCCAGTTGGGGCGGTAGCCAGTCCAGCCTGGCGCTCCGTACCGCTGCGATGTAACGGCGGTAGCCGGCGAAGACCTCATCTCCTCCGTCGCCATTGAGCACCACCGTAACGCGTTGCCTTGCCAGGCGGGAGATCTCCAGACTGGGGATGGCGCTCGAATCTGAATACGGCTGATCGTATTGCCGTACCAGTTCCTGTAACCCCTCCAGCGGACTCGGCTTGATGTGCAACACCTCGTTCTTGATGCCCAGCGCGGCAGCAGTTCGCTGTGCGACTGGAGACTCGTCGAAGCCCTCACCTGTATTCACCGTGAACGTCTGAAGGGTGCTCCCCAGCTGCTGCGCCGCTTCATAGGCGACGACGCTGCTGTCGACACCTCCGGATAAGAAGACGCCTAAGGGCACGTCCGAGCGCAAACGTAAGCGGGTCGCGTCCGCGATCCGTGAGCGCACCTCTTCCTGGGCCTCCTGATAGCCCAATTGCAATTTGGGCTCAAATTCAGGTTGCCAGTATTGACAAATGTCCAGCTTTTCTTGATGGAAGCGCAGCCAGCTTCCCGGTGGCAGAGCATAGACACCCAGATAAATAGTACTGGGCTGCGGCACGACGCCCAGCGACAGATAGTCGTAGATGGCCTGCTCATTGATCTGCCATTGTTCGCCGGCAGCGCTTGCCAAAGGACGCAGCGCTTTGATTTCCGAAGCGTACAGCAGACCACCGGTCGCCGGCCGGGTGTAGTACAGCGGTTTTTTTCCGAAGCGGTCGCGGGCAATAAACAGACTGTCGTTGCGGGTGTCGTGAATCGAGAAAGCGAACATGCCGCGCAGGTCCTCGAGCATCCGATCGCCTTTCTCTTCGTAAAGATGAACCAGCACTTCGGTGTCGGAGTGGGAGTGAAAGACGTGACCCCGCGCCTTAAGATCTGCCATCAGTTCAAGGTAATTATATATCTCACCATTAAAAACGACAGCGACCGTGTGGTCTTCGTTATAAACCGGCTGGTCACCTTCTGTAAGGTCGATGATCGCCAGCCGGCGCATGCCCATGCAAACGTCGCCTTGCTGGTAAATCCCCTGCCCATCCGGGCCCCGGTGGATCATGTCATTCAGTGAACTCTGAATGGCCTGATTCGAATTGAAAAGAGCTCCGCCGAATATCCCGTTAATCCCACACATCGGTTTCCTAGTTCTTCTTTGAGGACGAATCGACCGCAGTAGTTGCTTTCGTGCTCCCGTTTCCCAGCAGCACATCTTCCCATTGGTCGATCATAACGTGCATCACGAAATTCTCTTTAACATGATGGTGCCCTGCAAGCCCCATCGCTATTCTCTGCTGAGGCTCAAGTTCCATCATATGCTGCATCGCTTGTGCCAATTCGGCCGGGTTGCCAGCCGGGACTACAAAACCAGTTCGGCCATCGCTGACGATCTCGCGCGCGCCTCCGACATCTGTGGTGACCACTGGCAGGCTGGCTGCGTGGGCTTCAATCAAGGCATTGGGTAATCCCTCAACCACGGAAGACATTACCACTGCATCTGCTTCTTCAAGCAGCAATGGGACATCATCCCGGTGCCCCAAAAAAATGACCCGGTCTTCCAAGCTCATTTGTTGTGCTAAAGCTTTAATGTCATCCAGCTGACGCCCCCCTCCTACAATCCACAGCCGCCAGCCGGACGGCGGAAGCTTTTGAACCGCCTTGAGCAGAGTTGGGTAATCCTTTTCTACGTCTGCGCGGCCCACTGCTAGCCATTTGAAGGTGCGCTTCTGCTCTGCCTTCAGTGGCTTCAAGAACTGAAGAGCCGCTCTCGGTTGTTGGGTTGGGCGCAGACGTTCATTGTCGAGCCCATTGTAGATCACTTGTATTTTTCTGGGGCTGACCACGTGTTCCCGCAATTGAACTTGAGCAGCCAGCTTCGAATTCGTGACTACTCTTGTTGAAAGGCCGTCCGTCAACGCTAGTGCCCGGTCTTGCCAGTGGGCTTGTGAACGGGCCGTACGCAAAGAAATGACCACGCGGCGGGCACTACTGAACGGGCCAATGATCCTAACGAGCAAGGCGCTGTGGACCATCCAGCCAACAAGAATATCTGGGCACCACCGACGTATCTGTCGCCATGCCCGCCACAGCAGCCGCCACAAGTTCTGAGGCGACATCGAGATTTCTGCATCTAAAGAGACCACCGAGATGCCATTGAGGCTCAGTTCATCCATCAACACCTGAGAGGCAGGTGTAAGGAGCGTCAGAACCTGAACGTTCCAGCCGCGTTTTTTGAGGCCCTGGGCCAGATAAGTCAGTTGGCGCTCGGCACCACCATTGCCTAAACCAGTTGAGACAAAAACCACCGAGCGGATAAGTGGACGCCGACTCGGCTTGATCATCCAGCACTTCCGTTATTGGCCTGGAACCACAAACACATTACGAGTACGGCCCATAGCTTGGAAGCATGGTCAAATCGACCGGACTGATGTTCAGCTAGAAGACTCATTACGCGCTTAGGTGATTGTATGCCGAGCTCAGTCAAGCGCGCGACGGTTACAGTTTCATAAAGTAATCCGCGTAACTCCTTACGGAACCAGCGGGTCAATGGAACCCCGAAGCCTTGCTTGGGCCGTTCGACCAACGCACGCGGCACACGTCGGTAGAGTAACTGCTTAAGTAGGAGTTTATTCTGAAGTAGCTCGTCCGGTAATCCTAGACTGAACTCCAGCTCTCGGTGGTCGAGGAAAGGAGCGCGCGTTTCGAGGGAGGTAGCCATCGCTGCGCGGTCTACCTTAACCAAAATAGCTTCCGGCAGGTATGTGGTGAGATCGGCGAGCATGGCTCGTCGCCGACCCGAATGGGAGGTGAGGTCCCAGGCCCGGTCGAACGCTGGAAGGATAGGAGCGGTACCAGTCAAAGCTTGTGCCTCCTGCGCTGAGAATACGCTCACCATACTCCGGTAAATCTCTTGCTGTGGCTGCCCGGCCAAGGCGGCCAAGCGATGTGCTCGGCCCGGCAAGAAGGGGTGCGCGGCTTTCAGGAGGGGGGTTACCGGTCCAAGCAAACTGATGACGTGGCCAAAGCGTTGCAGTAGATCATAACGAGTGTACCCGCCAAACGCTTCGTCGGCCCCGTCGCCCGTGAGGGCCACAGTTACCTGCCTGCGGGCTACCCGCGATACAAGGTGGGTTGGCAGGGCACTCGAATCGGCGAACGGCTCACCGTACATTCGGGGCACCTCCGGAATCAGATCCAGGGCGTTGCGCTCGGTCAGATACTCAGTGGTGTGGTCCGTACCCAGATGCCGGGCCACCGCCTGTGCATGTTCGGCTTCGTTGTATTCGGGGATCTCGAAACCCACGGTAAATGTCTTAAGCTTGGTGGGGCTCTGTTCTTGCATCAGAGCGGTGACCAGCGAGGAATCAACCCCCCCCGACAGAAAGGCGCCGAGCGGTACGTCGCTCAACAGTTGGCCGCGTACGCTTTGTTGCAGCAGGGCTTCCAGTTGCTCAAGTGCGTCTCTCTGAGAGAGCGGGGGTGCTGGTCGCTGCGCCAGAGCATAGGGGTCCCAGTAGCGCCAGATCTCGGTCTGCCCCCCAGCCCGCACACGCATTGCATGTGCGGGCGGTAACTTTTGAATCCCCCGATAAATCGAGTGCGGTGCAGGAATATACTGATAGTTGAGATACAGGCTGAGAGCTAGCGGGCTGATCTGGGTATCGACCCAAGGCACCAGTGCCAGAGCTGGAAGTTCAGAAGCGAAAGCGAAGCGCTCACCAGACTGCGCATAGTAAAGCGGCTTCTCGCCGGCCCGGTCGCGCGCCAGGAAAAGTTCACATTTCTTGGCATCCCAGAGCGCAAAAGCGAACATCCCCACGAGCCGCTGAAGGATATCTTCGCCCCACTGCTCATACCCACGCAAAATTACTTCTGTATCGCTTGATGAGCGGAACTGATGGCCCAACTGCTGAAGGTCCCGACGCAGCTCGAGGAAATTGTAAATTTCGCCGTTGAAGGTGATAACGCTGCGTTCCCCTTCAGTGGCCATCGGTTGGTGGCCATCTTTAGAAAGGTCAATGATCGCGAGGCGCTGCTGACCCAGCAGTAGACCTTCAGGACCCTCCCAGGTACCATTGTCATCAGGCCCCCTGTGCTGGAGGTGAGCGAGCATTCGATTTATAGCAGTTCTAGACTGAGGAGACCAGCATCCTACTATCCCACACATATTAATCTCCCCAAATTTAAGAAGTTGTCCCTAATATAGGGGAATAATCAGTATCGAATAAGCAGAGTACTTATAAGCAACGTTCATGGTTTTGTTAGTAGATTTTCGTATATCCTAAGAATTTCCTCGGGATCAAATTTAGTAAGGTCAGGTATGGGATGGCTCTCCTCTTGAAGGACTTCAATAATCGCCTGGGCTAGTGACTGAGGATTGCTAGGCTCGACTAAACGACCCGCACCAGCACACTCTATAATCTCTCTGGGCCCACCATTACAATCAGTAGAAACTACAGGTACATTGAGTGAAAGAGCCTCAACAATAACATTTCCGAATCCCTCAACTATAGATGACAGCACGAAAACATCGGATTTAACAATATACTTGTATGGATTGTCAACATAGCCGGTTAGTAGCACGTGGCTTTCAAGCCCTAGCTCGCTTATTAGGTCTTTAATATTATCTTCCTGAGATCCGCTTCCTAAAATAACTAAGCGAGCCCCAATAGACTCTCTAACTATTTTAAATGCGCGTATTAATGTAGGTAGATCTTTAACTTTTTCTAATCTTCCAGCAAATATAATAATCTTTGAGTTCTTTTGGTAAAACCAGGGGTGTTCTACTGGAGACTTAGATCTTTCAAGTATTTCGGAAAGGTTTAGTGGATTATATATGGTAATTATGGAAGATTCACTTAGGTCAGTGTTACTTGCTAGATCCTTTGCTACTGCTAAAGAAACAGTTACGACGAATACGTTGAATTTTGACAAATTTCTATAGAACCTAGCCATTACTTTGTTTTTTACCCCCGCATTTAAAAATAAATTTTGAGATACCGTTGAATGAACACTTATTACAACTTTACCTCTGTATCTGCTGATCAATGTAGACAATATTAAGGCCACATTAGAGTGATTGAGGCCGGACATAATTGATGTAGGTCTTTTTTGAACAAGGTATCTTGCTAAACTAATCACGCTTAGCATTACAGAAGGCCTTCTGAGATCAATTATATTTACATTGTCCCCAACTAACTCTACATAACTTCCCGTTTTTCTGGTTAGAATAAGATCAACGTTGAAGCCCTTTTTAGACAGATCGTTTGCTATATTAACAAATACTCTTTCTGCTCCTCCAGCATCGAGACTAGGTATAAACAATGCGATCTTTCTGTCATCGATATCACTCATATAGGTTTTTGAATCTTCTAGAGATTTTCTTGAGTTGAGGCGAAAGGAGTGAAGCTAGCGCCCATAATGCTGCTCCAGGATTCAAAATTAAGTACTTATATGTTTTAGCTGCTTCAACGCTTCCGTTATGCCTTTTTATGAGGAATCTTCGAGCTCGCGCTCTTTTTATGCTATTTCTCAATTCAGGCATTCTCATGAACATCAAATCTAATGCCCGATAATTGTCTTGAGAAGATTTTGAAAAATTTGTCACATTCCTATCGTGGCGTCGGTAGCGTGCATATACTCCAGGAAAGAATCCTATTTCTTCATCTAAAGTATACAACAACTCAACAAATAGCATCCAATCACAGGCGATCGGTATAGATTCCTCAAATTTAATGTTAAGTTCAGTTGTAGATTTAAACATTGCAGCTATCGGGAGAAAGAACATGCCATACTCTATAAGCTTGGAAGCATTTCCCTGAATAAATTTATTCGTGAAATAGTATGCCCTTTCCCCTGTAGTTGAATCGAAAGCTTCTGTTTGATGGTAAGTTATCGCAAATTCTGGGTGATTTTCCATAAAGAGCGCTTGATTTTTTATTTTACCTAGCAAAATTATGTCATCGCCGCCAAACAAAACGATGTATTTACCGGTGCATTTCGAAATCACTCTGTTGGAGTTCCCTGATATACCTAAATTGGGCAATTTCGTCAAGACCTGTAATCTTGGAAAATAAGTTTTTTCTAAATCGTCGAGTAATTCAGCAGTTCCATCTGTCGAGCCGTCATCTGCTACTATGACTTCAAGATTTTCGTAATCTTGATTTAGAGCACTCATCACAGCTTCTTTAATAAAATCTATTTGATTGTATGTAATGATTGCAATCGATACCTTAGGTACATGATTTTCCATATCAACCTCTATCCTATCTATGGATTTCATTGCAGCTAGACAGTCTGCTTTCCGAAGCGCTTTCTTCTATTGAAGAACCACACTCCTGCTCCCGTCAGGGCGGCGAAATCTATCACCGCAAGAATAACACTGAACACAAGACTCGGCTCTGCCAAAATATGAACAACAACAAGTAATATGGCTATAGCAATATAGAGCCAATTCGCTGCAGATAGATGCTGTCTTGTATGCTTCCAATACAAAAATGCCACAAAAGGAAGGTAAATAGCGTATGCTCCTACATAAGCCCATCCTATTGATGAAAACCCAAAGAATTGAGCAAACACAAAAAGTAAAAGCAGATAAACAATTATCCACATCAGCTCAGACAGAAAGATAAAGAATTTAGCATTTCCAGCTAGCAAAGTATAGGACAATGCCCATGATGCCAACTTGAAAATGTCGCCAAGAAACTGCTGTCGTGCCAGTTCGGCTGCTAATTTGAATTGGGCGCTGTAAAGAAGGGTGATAACTACTTCACTGAATAAAATAACTACACAAATCACTGGTACTGATAAGACTAAGAGCAGTTTAACCTGATCGCTAACAACCTTGTTCAATCTCTTGAAATCCTGCTCAGCCACTACACGACTCACACGCGGAAAAAACTCAACTGACATAGCACTGAGTAGTACACCGAGGTAAATCATTGTGATAGACCAAGCTGCTTGATATTGCCCAAGATTAACTTCACCGAATCGATTTTGCAAATACCAGCGAGCTATATACTGTCCCAGACTAGAAATGCCTGTTCCTGCAGCGAAGACAATTCCCAAACTCAACATTGCGCGCAATTGTTTCCATAGATTATTTAAAGAGTTTAAAGGTAATGATGCTACTGCTCGTCGACGGAACCACCATCCTAATACCAAGAGTACCAAAACGGGACTTAAGAGAGCAGTATATAATCCCCAAGTGGGTAAAATTAGCAATGTCGCTACTGTCAAGGTAGTACTAATTACTGCACTCAGACCATTCATCCATGCTATATCACGTATCTTTCCCAGACCGTTAAGAAGCGCAATCTGACCTGACGAGATGATCATGAATGCAACTGTGATCGCTACCACCCAACGTTCAAAGCCTCCTGAGGGCACACCCAAAAGTGGGGACAGGATAACAGTCAGGATTCCAACTATTGTGCCAAGTACGGCACTTCCCCACAAAAGGCTTTGTTGCGTTGGTATGGCCAGAGGACTATTGTCATTCATGGAAATGCGCTGAACACCGCTTGTTGGCAGTCCCATTCCACCCAATGTCGCTATAGCTGTTGAAAGTGAAATAAGCAAACCCAGCGACCCAACCCCACTTGGACCAAGTTCTAACGCGATCATCTTTTGGCGCAAAATCCCCGCGAGAATGGTTACGACAGAAGTGCTTACTAGCATAGCAAGCGCCCGAAGGATCGAGTTCAACCGCGTACCATTACTCTTTGAAGGAATTAACAGCGTCAATCACTTGCTGCTCTTGATCCAGTGTCAAATGCGGGCCAATTGGCAGACTCAAAACATGCTCATGTATTGACTCTGAGATAGGGAAGGCACCTTTCGCCCATCCATTATCCTTATATGCGCCCTGTAAATGCGGGGGCAGGGGATAGTGAATTAAAGTTTGAATCCCCTTTTCGTTTAGGGCTTGTTGAAGAGCATCTCGTCGCTCGTGCTGAATTACATAAAGGTGCCAGACAGGTGATGTACCATTCAGGACTACTGGAATCTCAACGCCTTGTAAGCCATTGGTGTAGTGCGTTGCTATCTTTTGTCGCACAGTATTTGAAATGTCCAAGTGACGCAACTTCACACGGAGCATAGCAGCCTGCATCTCATCTAACCTGCTGTTGACTCCCTGGAGTTCATGCACATACTTCTTGTGAGAACCGTAGTTGCGAAGTGCTCTTAAGGTTTGAGCGAGCTGATCGTCATTGGTTGTGATCGCCCCCGCATCTCCAAGGGCACCAAGATTCTTTCCTGGATAGAAGCTCCAGGCTGCCGCACCGCCGATTGCACCAACGTGTTGGCCTTTGTACAGCGCTCCTTGAGCCTGAGCCGCATCCTCCAAAACAAATAAGTGATGTTGACGAGCAAACTCAAGGATAGGAGACATATTGGCTGGTTGGCCATACAGATGGACTGGAATAATGGCACGGGTGCGCGAGGTGGTTGCTGCTTCCAAGCGATTTGGGTCTATGTTATAGGTCTGGGGATCTGGTTCCACTGGAACAGGGGTTGCACCGACTTGGGTAACAGCTAACCAAGTCGCAATATATGTATTACTTGGAACTAATACCTCGTCGCCAGGTCCAATTCCTACTGCACGAAGTACTAAAGTTAAAGCATCAAGTCCATTTCCGACGCCAATACAGTGCTTTGCACCTATATAGTTCGCATACTCTGCCTCGAAATTCTCCAGTTCAGGGCCGTTAACGTACCACCCACTATCTATGACCTTTTCGAGAGCAGCTTGCAATTCGACTTTAATATCTAAGTTAATATTCTTCAAATCTAGAAAGGAAATCAATTCTCCTATCATTTTACGTCTCCTATAAACTCGTCGTAGTTTCTGTAGTAATCTTCCTCAGTGTAACGCATTGATGCCAATACCAGACATACTGATCCTGAAGAAAAGTTTTCTAGTTCGCGCCATATAAGTTTGGGCAGATAAAGACCAAAATAAGAACGGTTGAGCACAAAGCTCTTTTTCTGAAAGCCATCGTCTAAGACAACCTCAAAACTCCCTGAGACGGCAATGATCAGTTGCTGCAACTCGCGGTGAGCATGTCCCCCACGGGTCTCCCCACCAGGAACATCATAAAGATAGTAAACTCGTTTTATATCAAATGGGATGTGTTGTCCTTCTTCGATAAAAGTAAGGTTGCCTCTTACATCTTGAATTCTAGGTAACCTGATTAACTTAACTTCATCTATTGGGCTCATTTTTCTTTGACCTCCGATGAATTTTTTGCTCTAGCGGGACTCCCTATTACTAGAGTATTATCTGAAATACTTCTCGTTACAACCGAACCTGCACCAACAATAGCGCTCCTCCCAATAACGATATTTGGGAGCAATATTGCACCCGCCCCTATTGCTGCAAACTCTCTAATATGTGGACCGATAATTTGGCTTTCCTCGTACCCGGATTGGCCGATTTTATTGTCGTTCGTTGTTAAAACTCCACCAGAGATAAAAACATTGTCTTCAATGATCATATTTCCAGCCAGCCAAGCATGATCCATGATTTTAACGTGGCTACCTATGGTCGTGTTATAATTTACTGTGACATGTCTTCCTACTACACTTGCATTTCCGATGATACATTGTTCTCTTACTGAAGCTGCATCCCCGATGAGACAGTTTTTACCTATCTTGACATCAAAGTAGATTACTGCATGTGGTCCGATGGAAACATCGTCGCATATTTCAATTCTCTTCTCGAAAACGGGCTGACGCGCAAGAGCGCCGGCCCCTTTTGGCTCCTTTCCCAGATAAGCCCCCGGAAAGATCTCCACCCTATCTCCTATCACTACACCGCTCTCGATTACCACATGAGAATGTATGACTACATCGTGGCCGATGATCACATCGGAGGCAATAACACTATAAGGGTCAATTCTTACTCTCTCTCCGATGTTATGGGTTAAAACAATTGCAGATTGATGTATCATATGGGCCACCCTATAGATTTTAGCGTGTGGACTCAGTAATTACCGGACCGAATCGAGGTTTATCGGTTGTCTGCATAGTATAGCTAGATCGAAGCACCTGACTTTCGATCGAATATCTTAAATGTGCAAACAATAGAAATAGAAAAGGTAGGACTTGCGCTTTCAAGCGTTCGAGCGCTCCTAAGTTAGATGCATTTGCGAAAACGAATGACCACATCAAGAGTGCAGTGATTGAAAATAGAATGAGTCCCCAGTCTACTTTTACTTTTGCGGTATTAACCTTGAAAATCAAGTTTATGAGTGTGTAAAGATAAAACATTGAAGCGATACTCGCCAATAAATCGAATATGTTGCGGACTCTAAAAGGTAGAGGTGAAAAAAGTACTAAAAGTTTTTCTGGGGGCGTCAAATTTACAGCGCTTCCTCCAAAAAAAAGTTGCTCATTCAGTAGATTTAATCGGTCACCGACTCCGCTTGCACCTTCAATACCGACATATTGATACATCTGTTGAATGCCTATAGCCAGGCCTATAAATAAACAAGGAATGACAACTAGGACACTCACAGGCAAATTCCCCAGACCTCCAGATCTAAATTTCATAAAGTAATCCACTATGAGAACAACAGCGTGAGGGAATAAAAGTATGGGTGCCATATATGGCCTTACTACAATAGAAAGGATTCCCGAGATAACTACAAAGATCAACCACGACCCTACTTTTCCCTGACGGAGCTTTATAATAGCAGAGATGCTTAAAATCGCTGCGCCAACACATATCATGTCTTTAGAAAGCAATCCGCCCCATAATATAACATTTGGAGAGAAGAAGTAGAAGGCGAGGAATATTTTATTGTTAACGGGAGAATTTTTAAGTGATGGCGTAAAGATAAGTATTAAACTACTGAATAGCCAAGCCAAGCCCAATATAGATACAGGTAGAGTCGATTGAGCTATTGCGGAGAGATAATTAACTGCGCCAGTTCCAAGACCGGTCCAAGCGTTCTCCAGAGTCGTGCTTAAAAGTTTGCCCGTAGAATAGTAGCTTTGGGTGTCTGATACATAAGAGGCGCGGGATATGTAGAAAAAATACCCAAGCGAGCCAAAAATATGTGTAGCTACCGCAAGCCATGCCCAAAGCCCAATTCTAGCAGACAATAAATACCCACTCATGAGGAGTAGAACGATTGCAAGAACATCTCCTGCAAACTGAAGTGGAATAAAGGTAGTAAGCAGTAGGGCGGTGAGGGCGAAAAAAATAAAAACCAACGGGTTAATAAAGCTGTTTTTAAGTCGCACTCCCTATTCTCCTCTGGGCTTATAGGCGTAGTTGTAATAGTGATAGTCAGCACCATTCATCTTGCTAACCTTATTGAGTACTATTCCTGTGACGTCTGCTCCAGCGTCATTAAGTCGGCCGATTGAACGCTTCAAAGTGTTACGGGATACGAAGCCCTCGGCAACAACCATGATTACACTATTTGTGTAAGGTGCGATTGCAAGAGTATCAGCGAGTGCAAGGACTGGTGCTGAATCTATAAGCAAAATATCATAAACCTGTTCGAGCTTGGTCATGAATGAGCCGATATCTGTATCGAGCAGTGTCTCTAGGCTACCGCGTTTACCAGCGCCGGCAGGGAGAAGATCTACATTATTGGCGACTCTATAAGTTTGTACCCAGGACGAGTCATGGAGGGCGGCAGCAGTATCTCGTGCAGGTTCTCCATTCCTTTCTTCACCCAATGCGGTTTGCCACTCCGGTATAGGGGTGCTTATCCTCCAAATAGAAGCCTGAGAAGCACGGCGAAGATCGGCATCGATAATAAGGACCCGTTGCCCACTTTGACCCAAACCCTGGGCAAGCGCAGCCACAATGCTGCTTTTCCCCTCACCAGGAATCGAGCTTGCGACGAGGATCCGGGGGTGAGGGATATCACGGAGCAAGGCCATAATATTGAGCCGCAGAAACCCGATCGCCTCATATGGACCTTCACTCTGAGAAACCTTGATAAAGCCCTGTCTCGAAATGTCCAGTTGGCTGGCTTTTGGAATCTGAGCCAAAATAGGAAACCCGAACCCTGCAAGGTCATCCTCGTTGCGTAAACGACGATCATTAGCAACCAGGAGTCCAATAAAAAGAAGCCCTAAAGCGCCGGTAATGGCACCTGTAGTGGCGGCCTGTCTCAGCGGACGAGGCTCAATAGGATTGAGTGGTGTCGTTGCGCTGGAAATCCGACTCAAGGCTCCCAAAGCGGAAGTTTCTAAAATGGTTACACGGGCAAGTTGAGCGGTAAGATCACTACGGGTCGAAAGTAAGGTGGCACGTTCCAGTTGATCAACATTTGGAGAAGCCAACTGGCGACCTGTCTCTTTGAGCTGTTGCTGAAGACTCCTCCGCGCGCGAGTGATATTGAGCGTTGCACGTGATACGTCCCACGAAAGGAGTGCATTAAGAGCGTAATTTGAAAATTTTCGCGCTGTTTCCGCAGTTCCAGCCTGTGCTACTATCTCATAGAGATCGTCGGAATTATTGCTGCCAGCGCGCGTAATAACATTTAGTGGATAAGCCCTGTCTGTTTGCAAGGAGAGATTGAGTCGTTTTATTAAGTCTTCCCCTTCTAATTTGGGAAGATTTCTATCTGTATTAATTTGCTTGATGATATCAGCGACAACATCTGGCGAATGCATAGCCAGCTCTACAGCGGCTGAAGGTAAAGCGGGAGCAGCAACCAGAGTATTAGCAAGGTCACGGGTGACCGATGTGTTCGAGGTGGCCATCAAGTAACCACGTGCCTGAAAAACTTTGGGCTGGTTGGCAGATAAGAAATACGCGGCTACACTGGCCAGTAAAATTACCAGAATAAGATAAACTAAATTACGACGGAGACCCACCCAATAACTTCTTAGGTCCAATTCGGAAAAAACATCTGGCGTCTTTGTCATACTTACTAAAACCTCCATTTCCGTATGAATTTGGATCAAAAAGATCCATCGTCTTCTTTTGATAACACCTGCTCTTAGCATCAGCAATTAAACATTATAGAGTCAGTGTATTAGATGGCTATTGTTTCTCGGGGATAAAATCTAACCCTTTGACGAGCATTTGACGTTGCTGTGTTACTTTAAAATAGCCTCCTTCATAATCAAGAGTGACTCTTTCCGGTGAACCGATTTTTATATTAACATTTTGTCGACCTCGAATCTCCCGACTGAACAACGGCACTTTACCCTGACGTATTGTCAGATGAGGGCCATGGCCCCCACCGATGAGGCCCCACAACTTCAGCTCTAACTCGCCGACACCGCAGCTTGGGAGAGATAGCTGAGAGTTTGATGAGAATAATCCACTCTGGTTTTTGTCGTCCCATTGTACTCCGCGAGTGACTCGAATCTCTGGCACTGCTGCACAAGCGGCAGCGCCTCTAAGATGCAAAGAACTCACAACCAGATGGCGCGTTTCGAGCACATCATAATCGTTAGCATACGTGAGCGTGATTCTTTGCCCCTTTATGATGTTCAGTTGTGCTGTTTGGGGAGTATTGAACTTAAACTCAACGTGTTTCGTACCGAGCTGGCCGAGAAGCAGGACGGGCTGATGATAGGTATCATCTCCTGCAACTTCTATGCGTACCTCTCCTGTTTGGCAAGAAACGAAAGACAGAGCAGCAAAATTAGGGAGTGTTGTGATTGCTGGCAGTGATTGACCATTCCCCAAGTCCCAGAAGAGGTTGCTTGCAGAGGGAAGCACGCAGGAATCATGGCTGGGTCGCGAAGAGATCACGTCGACCTCAGGTGGTGTGAGGTGGTGTAGCGCGCTGAGCAGACTCCAGCTATTTAATCCACTTAATATGGTGATTCCTAATAGGAGAGCGCCAGCACTCATGAGTCCAGGTCTCATCGTTGCACCTATTTCACGGACCAGCTATAACTTATCAATGGTCTCAACTCACTCAACGTCTCCTGACTCTTTAGAATGTCAATTTGAATGTCGAAGTGCGAAGACTTAGGAGAAACATTCTCGGGAAGCCGAATCCACAGCGGATTTGATATACCAGCCTTCAAGTCTATAGATTGGACATGGACGATTCTGCATATGGGGTCGCATATGGACTCTGCGAGCCGATAAGGCTCCGAAGTCGATGACTCTAATACCAAATAAGTCAGATAGGGTTCCTTACCACGTAACTCCGATGGAGAAAGAAGTGTAACAATAGACGGCACATGTGTGGGTAAAGGCGCTGCTGCAGAAATCCATAAGGGAAGACCAACAACGAGCAAGATGATTCCTCCAGTCAATATCAACCCTATAGGCTCTGCCAATATCTGGTGCTGATTTTTAACTTCAGCTGTTTTCGTTTTATGGACTGCTTCTGCGTATTCGCTGGCCGCTATCCCAGAACAAATTAGAAA
>Ga0160427_10000636_pt1 | contig 21062 bp, 18 predicted proteins | sample SolpanmetagenomL_FD_108194 | JGI IMG/M metagenome (GOLD analysis project Ga0160427, IMG submission 108194) | Solar panel surface microbial communities from Lawrence Berkeley National Laboratory, California, USA - L | ecosystem: Engineered > Built environment > Solar panel > Unclassified ...
CGACCGCTACTTCCAAATTGTGAAGTGCTTCCGCGACGAAGACCTGCGCGCCGACCGCCAGCCCGAGTTCACGCAGATTGACTGCGAAATGGCCTTCGTGGAGCAGGAAGACATCCTCAATACCTTTGAGGGCCTGGTGCGCTACCTGTTTAAGGAAATCAAGAACCTCGATTTTCCCACCGTGCCCCGCATGGAGTACGCCGACGCCATGCGCTGGTACGGCAACGACAAGCCCGACGTACGCTTCGACATGAAGTTCGTGGAGCTCAATGACGTGGTGCAAGGCCAGGGCTTCCCGGTTTTCGACAGCGCCGAATTGGTAGTGGGCATCAACGCCGCTACCTGCGCCGCCTACACCCGCAAGCAGCTCGACGAGCTGACCAACTTCGTGAAGCGCCCGCAGCTCGGGGCTACCGGCCTCGTGTACGCCCGCGTCGAAGCCGGCGGCGTGGTGAAGTCGTCGGTTGATAAATTCTACTCGCAGGAAGAGTTGCAGAAGTGGAAAGCCGCGTTCAACGCCAACGAGGGCGACCTGCTGCTCATCCTGGCTGGCCCCGCCGACAAAACCCGCAAGGCCCTCAGCGAGCTGCGCCTCGAAATGGGCCAGCGCCTCGGCCTGCGCGACAAAGACACCTTCGCCCCGCTGTGGGTCGTCAATTTTCCGCTGCTGGAATACATCGAAGAGGAGGGCCGCTACTTCGCCATGCACCATCCCTTCACCTCGCCCAAGCCGGAGGACCTGCACCTACTCGACAATCCTGACACCATCGGCCAGGCCCGCGCCAATGCTTACGACCTAGTTATCAATGGTGTAGAAGTGGGCGGCGGTTCCATCCGCATCCACGACCGCGCCGTGCAGGCCCGCATGTTTTCGCTACTCGGCTTTTCGCCCGAGGAGGCGCAAGCGCAGTTTGGCTTCCTGCTCGACGCCTTCGAATATGGTGCGCCGCCCCACGGCGGCATCGCCTTCGGCTTCGACCGCCTGTGCTCGCTCTTCGGCGGCGCCGACAGTATCCGCGACTTCATCGCATTCCCCAAAAACAACTCGGGCCGCGATGTGATGATAGACTCGCCCTCACCGATTTCGGATAAGCAGCTGACGGAGCTGAGTATCAAGACGGCCGTGGTGGCGAAGTAGAACCTAAAGTAGTAAAACAGAAAAGGCGACTGAGATATCAGTCGCCTTTTCTGTTTTTATAGCCACTCCACATTCTCCTTAAAATCTACCGGGTACATATTGAGGTACTGCACGATGCGCGGGTAGCTGCCGCTATTAGCGCTGCTGCCGTGGGGCAGGAAGTGGTGCCAGATAACCATATCGCCGGCCTCGGCGGCAATGGGCTGGGCCAGCCCGGTCAGGTCGATGCTGCGCGGGTCGGTGCCGGCAGGCAGGCCAGCCAGCCACGACTCCAAATGGCGGTGGAAGCCAGGTACGCAGCGGAACGCACCCTGGTGGGCCGGCGTGTCGCAGAGGTAAATGAGGCCCTGGGTGCCGAAGTGAAACGGGGGGCGCAGGCTCATATCCCAGTGCAGGGGCGTGCCCTGGTGGCGGTAAGTAGCCGTCTCGGGTGGGTTGAAGCTGGTGCGGTCGGTGGTGGCCCAAAGGTCGGGCGTGCCCCAAAGCTGGGCAAAGGCTTTCTGGATGCGGAGCGAGCGCCGGTTGGCCAGCAGCGTGGGGTGATGGTAAAAATCCATCATCATGCCCTGGCCGATGGGCTTCTCGTACCATGTGGCTGATTCCTGCGGGCTCATATCCAACGCTTCCCACACGGCAACCTCGGTGGCTCGGGCCTGCTCTTTGGAAATGGCTTCGCGCAGAATAACGTAGCCGTGCTCCTGCCAGTGGCGCAGGTCATCGGCGCTTAGCACGTCGGAGCTGGCGTCGAGGGCGCGCAATTGGGCGGCCACGGCCTTGTCGTAGGGCTGGCCGGTGAAGGCGCTACGGAGCCGCCCAGCTTGCAGGGCGGTAAGTTGCCCACCATTGCGAGCCAGCACCCATTCCTCAAATTCGGTCAACGAGGGGCCAGCCTGCATGAGGTAGCGCAGGGTTTCCTGCAAGGGGAGGCCCAGGCCATTGAGGAGTAAGTTATCAGCGCGCCAACTGTGTTCAGTAGGAGCAATGAAAGTGCCGTTGCGCTTAGCCAAGGTTTGCTCCCAAAAACGCTTCAGGTGTGGGATGTCTAGCCGCCCCGGGTTAGCAGATTTGAAGAGCGTAAGTAGATTTTTCATAGTAGTAGCATTGTGAGGCAGAAAAGTACGGTCAGTGCCATAAAAAAAGCGTCCCCTGCCGAAACAGAAGACGCCCTTTTTATGGCAGATAATTACTAGAAGTTCCGCTCGCCCGTTTCGCGTTTGCCCAGCATGACCGAGCCCACCATCGCGGCAAGCAGCAAAATGGACGCCAGCTCAAACGGCAGCGAGTATTGTTTGAACAGCACAAGGCCTAGCCGGTCTACCATGCCCACTTGCGAATCAAAGGTCGCCGCGTTGTAGCCCGTGGGCTGCACGTTGTGCAAGGCGGCCACCATAATAAGCAACAGCGAACCACCAGCGATGGTAGCCGCAATTTTGGCCAGGGCCGGCTTATGCGGTTCGGTGTCCTCGTTCAGATTCAGGAACATAATCACGAACAGAAACAGTACCATGATGGCTCCAGCATACACAATGATGTTTACGGCAGCCAAAAACTGCGCGTTAAGCATCAGGTAATGAGCTGATAGCGTGAAAAACGTGAGAATGAGAAACAGCACGCTGTGCACCGGGTTTTTGGCTAGCACCACGCCAAATGCACTTAGCAAGGCCACAAACGCGAGAAAGAGAAAGAGGGACATACAGTAGCGCAGACTTAGCAGTCCGCGTTTGGACGATGAGAAAAATAGTTGCCGTGCAAATGCGAACTGCTAAGTCCGCACTACGTTACGTCGCTTGCATTTGGCCACGGAGCTTATCGGCCTGCTCGGGCGTGAGTTGAATGCCGCGCTTCGAGCGGTTGTCTGGCGACACAGGCTCAACTAGGCGGTCCTTGCCATAGATGAACTCGTCGCGCTCGTAGCGGGGCGGAGCCATTTTATCGGCTTGCAGGTACACGGCAGCCTTCGGGCAAGCCTCTTCGCAGAGGCCACAGAAGATGCAGCGCAGCATGTTGATTTCGTAGCTGACGGCATACTTCTCCTCGCGGTAGAGGTTTTGCTCGCCCTTTTTACGCTCGCCGGCTACCATCGTGATGGCCTCAGCGGGGCAGGCTACGGCGCACAAGCCGCAGGCCGTGCAGCGCTCGCGGCCCTGCTCATCGCGCTTGAGCACGTGTAGGCCCCGGAATACAGGCGAGAACGGACGCGTTTCCTCAGGATAGCGAACCGTAATTTGCTTCTTAGTCGCAGCGCGGAAAAAGTGCTGCATCGTAATGGTCAGGCCCTGAAAAATCGCCGGCAGGTAGGCCCGCTCGGCGAGCGTCATCGGCTTCTTTTCCAGTTTCTTGGCGCGGTTGCTTAGCGATTGCATAAGGTCGGTTGGGTAGGAGGGAGGGCTGGCGGCATGGGCCGCTTACCACCACTGCTTGATTTCCGGGATGATGCCGGTAGTGATGAGGCCGCCCGTCAGTAGGATATTGAAGATGGCGAGCGGGATAAGAATCGTCCAGCCCAGGCGCATCAACTGGTCGTAGCGGAAGCGCGGCAGCGTCCAACGCACCCACATGAAGAAGAAGATGAACGAGAAAATCTTAGCGAAAACGGCCACCACGCCCAGGATGGCAATGGTATTCTGCGCTGCATCGAGCGAGAGCCCCTGTGCCGTGTGCAGCCACTCGCGCAGTTCGTACTGGAATGGAAAGTTGAAACCACCGAAGTAAATAACGCTCATCACGGCCGAGGCCACGAATACGTTGATGTACTCAGCGAAGAGGTAAAGGCCCATTTTCATGGAGCTGTACTCGGTGTGGTAGCCGCCCACCAGTTCGGTTTCGCACTCGGGCAGGTCAAAAGGCGTGCGGTTGGTTTCGGCGAACGCGCAGACGATGAAGATGATAAAGCCCAATGGCTGCTTCACGATATTCCAAAAGTGCCACTCGCCGGGTACCGACTGCTGCAAGGTTATATCGCGTAGCGACAGCGAGCCCGACATCATGAGTACCGCAATCAGAGCCAGGCCCATTGCCAACTCGTAGCTGATGTTTTGTGAAGCCGCCCGAATAGCCCCCAGCAGCGAGAACTTGTTGTTAGAAGCCCAGCCACCAATCATGATACCGTATACACCTAGTGATACGATACCAAACACGTAGAGCATGCCCACGTTGATTTCGATGCCTTGCAGGTGCACAACAGTTTCTCCGAACTTGAGGAAGCTACCAAACGGGATAACGGCCGACGACATGAGCGCCGTTATCATAGCCAGGCAGGGGCCAAAGATAAAAAGCGCCTTGTTGGCACCACTAGGGAAGAATTCTTCCTTGGTGAAAAGCTTCACGGCATCGGCCAGCGGCTGGGCCAGGCCGAAGGGACCGGCGCGGTCAGGACCCACGCGGTCTTGTAGAAACGCAGCGATTACACGCTCGGCGTAGGTGCAGTACGTAGCAATCAGCAGCGACACGCCAAACACTACCAGCACAACGAGGCCTTGCCAGCCTAAAGATTCGAGAGACATAAAGTAATGAATAGCAGCTTAGAAAGACGTGCCGTTAGGGCCGCCCAGCTTCAGCGGTGGGTTGCGCTCCAGCTCGCGCACTGTGCTTTCGGGCAAGTCGGCAATGACCTGGGCATTGAGAACCGGCAGCTCGTAGTGGTTGGCCGAAATGACGGAAGAGCGGTCAATGTGGGCCGGGCCTTCGATAACCCAGTCGGCAGTTTCCTTTTTCTCGAAGCGGCACTCGTTGCAAATCCACTCCTTTACTTCACCGTATTCGTCTTTGCGGGCGGTTACGCGCAGTACGTCTTTGCCTTTGTACCAAAGCGTTACATGACCGGTACACTTCTCGTGGCTACAATCGCGGTGGGCATTCACAGGCTTGGTAAACCATACGCGCTGCTTGAAGCGGAAAGTCTTGTCCGTCAGCGCACCCACCGGGCACACATCGATAACGTTACCGCTGAAGTCGTTGGAAATTGTATTTTCGATGTAAGTGCTGATTTCAGCGGCGTCGCCCCGGCCCAATACACCGTGCACGCGGCCATCGGTAAGCTGGTCGGCCGTGTACACACAACGGTAGCACAGGATGCAGCGCGTCATGTGCAACTGGATGTAGGGGCCGATGTCGATTTTCTCGAACGTACGGCGCTCCTCTTCGTAGCGCGTGGTGCTCACCCCGTGCTCGAAAGCGAAGTTTTGCAGGTCGCACTCGCCAGCCTGGTCGCACACCGGGCAGTCGAGCGGGTGGTTAATGAGCAGCATCTCCACAATGCCCTTGCGCACGTCGAGCACCTGCTGGCTGGTCGTGTTTTCGACCACCATGCCATCCTGCACCGGCGTGATGCACGAGGCTACGAGCTTCGGCATGGGGCGCGGGTCTTTGGCCGAGCCAGCCGCCACGCGCACCAAGCAAGCGCGGCACTTGCCACCGCTACCCTTCAGGGGAGTATAGTAGCACATGGCGGGCGGCACCACGCTGCCCCCGATTTTGCGGGCTGCGTTGAGGATAGTTGTGCCGTCGGGCACTTCTACCTCAATTCCGTCGAAGGTTATTTTAGCCATTATCTTTTTCGAAATACAAATACTAGAGGCGCAACTCAGGCTACGCCATTACCAGGTTGCCCCGGTACACGGCACCGGGCTGGGTAGCCTCTTTGGGGTGCGTCACGTGCCACTCAAACTCGTCGCGGAAGTGGCGCACAGCAGCGGCCACCGGCCACGCGGCGGCTTCGCCGAGCGGGCAGATGGTATTGCCCTCAATCTGCTTGGCTACGCTCACAATCAAGTCGATGTCGTGCATCGAGCCGTGGCCGTGCTCTAAACGGTGCAGCACTTTTTCGAGCCAGCCGGTGCCTTCGCGGCAAGGAGAGCATTGGCCGCAGCTTTCATGGTGGTAAAAGCGCGAGAAATTCCACGTGTTCTTCACGATGCACGTCGTTTCGTCCATCGCAATAAAGCCGCCCGAGCCGAGCATGGTGCCCGTCACGAAGCCGCCGTCGCTAAGCGACTCGTATGTCATCAGGCGATTTTCACCAGCGGCCGTTTTGAGAATCAGCTCTTTAGGCAAAATCGGCACCGATGAGCCACCGGCAACTACCGCCTTCAACTCGCGGCCTTTCCAAATGCCACCGCAGTACTCGTCGGAGTAGATGAATTCTTCTACCGGTACACCCAACTCCAACTCGTAGATGCCGGGCTTGTTGAGGTGCCCGCAAGCCGAGAACAATTTAGTGCCGGTGCTTTTGCCCACGCCAATTTTAGCGTATTCGTCGCCACCCATATTTAGGATAGGTACGACGGTAGCAATACTTTCCACGTTGTTAACCACCGTAGGGCGGGCGTAAAGCCCCTGCACAGCTGGGAATGGTGGCTTGTTGCGCGGATTACCCCGCTTGCCTTCTAGCGATTCCAACAAAGCCGTTTCTTCGCCGCAGATGTAGGCGCCACCACCCGGATGTACATGCAAGTCAAGCGAATAGCCTGAGCCCTGAATGTTTTCACCTAAAAAGCCCGCCGCGTATGCTTCAGCAATAGCTTTTTCCAGAATACGCAGCACGTACAAAAGTTCGCCGCGAATATAGATGTAGCTCGTGCGTGCCCCTAGCGCGTAACTGCCCGCAATCATGCCCTCGATGAGCAAGTGCGGCAGCTTCGACATCAGGTAGCGGTCCTTAAAAGTGCCCGGCTCCGACTCATCGGCGTTGCAAACGAGGTAGCGCGGCACGCCTTCGGGCTTAGCCAAAAAGCTCCACTTGAGGCCCGTGGGGAAGCCGGCGCCGCCGCGCCCACGCAGGCCCGACTTCTTCACCTCTTCTACTACTTCCTCAGGCGTCATTTTTAGCGCCTTTTCTACGGCGCGGTAGCCGCCGTGCTTCCGGTACACGGCAAAGGTTTCAATGCCTTCGACGTTAACATGTTCGGTTAATAGCTTGCGTCCCATATCGTTAAACTAGTCGCTATTAGTTATTTTGTAGTGAAGTGGGCAAGCCATTCTCTTCCCAGGGGAGGATGGGCCGATGCACCAGGCCGCGCAGCTCGTTGAGCATGGCATTCACGTTCTCCTCCGTGTCGAGCGACTCGTAGTACTTCTCGCGCACCTGCACCACTGGAGCAAAGCCGCAGGCTGCCAAACATTCTACTTCCTTAAGCGTGAAATGGCCGTCGGGCGAGGTGCCACCCACTTTGGCGCCGGTAATGCGTTCCAACTGAGCCGTTAGCTCGTTGGAGCCGCGCAGCATGCAGGGGCCAGTGCGGCAGATTTCCAGCACGTGCTTGCCCACCGGCTTGAGGTTGAACATAGTATAGAACGTGCTCACCTCGTAGACCTCAATCGGGCGCAGGCCCAGCGTTTCCGCCACCAGGTCCTGCACCTCGGGGCTCACCCAACCACCAAACTCGGCCTGCGCAATGTGCAGCACTGGCAGCAAAGTGGACTTCTTACGGTCGTCGGGGTAATGCGTGAGCAGGCGTTTTATTTCGGCCTGGGCAGCGGGCGAAAACTGGGGTTTGGCAGCGGCGGTAGTCGGCTCCATATCAGGTACTTTCAACTTAAAAACTAGGCGTCTAGCTCGCCGGCAATCACGTTCATCGACGACAAAATCACGATGGCATCCGAAAGGCTCGTACCCACTACCATTTCCGAATAGGCTTGGTAATAGATGAAGCACGGGCGGCGGAAATGCAGGCGGTAAGGCGTGCGCCCACCGTCCGAAATCAGGTAGAATCCTAGCTCGCCATTACCACCTTCCACTGACTGATACACTTCACCAACCGGCGCGTCAATCTCGCCCATGATGATTTTGAAGTGATAAATCAGCGCCTCCATGTTTTTGTACACGGCCTGCTTGGGAGGCAGGTAGTAGTGCGGCGCGTCGGCGTGGAACGGGCCTTCGGGCAGGCGGTCAAGAGCCTGATTAATAATGCGCAGGCTCTGCCAGATTTCCTCGTTGCGCACGATAAAGCGGTCGTAGGTATCACCGTTGGTGCCCACCGGGATGTCGAACTCAAAATCTTCGTAGCTCGAATACGGGTTCATCACCCGCACATCGTAATCGACGCCGGCAGCCCGCAGGTTGGGGCCGGTGAAACCGTAGTTCAACGCCTTTTCCGCCGTAATGGGGCCCACGTTTACCACGCGGTCCATAAAGATGCGGTTGCGGTTGAACATCGCCTCGAACTCCTTCATCACCGCCGGAAACTCCTTCAGCCACTTGCGCAGCTTTTCGATAGCTACTGGCGAGAAGTCGCGCTCCATGCCGCCCACGCGGCCCATGTTGGTGGTCAGGCGTGAGCCGCACACTTCTTCGTAAATCTCGTAAATCTTCTCGCGCTCCTGGAATACGTAGAGGAAGCCAGTGAAGGCGCCCGTATCTACACCCAAGATAGAGTTGCAGATAAGGTGGTCGGCAATGCGAGCCAACTCCATCATTATCACGCGCATGTACTGCGCACGCTTGGGTACCGTCACACCGAGCAGCTTCTCCACCGTGAGGTGCCAGCCGATGTTGTTGATGGGCGATGAACAGTAGTTCATGCGGTCCGTCAGCGGCGTAATCTGGTAGAAGGGGCGGCGCTCAGCAATTTTCTCAAACGCGCGGTGGATATAGCCGATAGTCGGCACGCCCGAAATGATGCGCTCGCCATCCATTTGCAGGATGTTCTGGAAAATGCCGTGCGTGGCGGGGTGCGTCGGTCCCAGATTAAGGGTCGTCAGTTCCTGCGAGAAGTCGTTGAGCGTGGGCACGAGCTGGCCACCCTGTTGCTCCTGCGCTTCCTCAATAATTTTGTGGGTGCCTGCCAGGGCGTCATTTACTGCCATTGAGACTCACCCCCCGGCCCCTTCTCGGGTAGAGAGGGGGAGCCTGACGACACTGGGAGGATTTATATGTCAGCTAGTTATAGTAATGCTTAGCGACCGAAAAAGAGGTCGGTTTTGTCTTCGCGGGTACCGTCTTCCACCGGGTACTGCCGGCGCATGGGGTGGTAGTCCATGTCCTCTACATTCAGGATGCGGCGCAGGTTGGGGTGGCCGGTGAAGATGATGCCGTAGAAATCGTAGGCCTCGCGCTCCATCCAGTTGGCGGCGGCGTAGAGGTCCGTAAGCGTTGGCACCACCGGGTCGGCCAGGGGGAAGAAGATTTTGATGCGCACCCGGATGTTATGCACCAAGCTGTGCAGGTGATAAATCATCCCCAGTTCCTGGTTCAGGTTTTCGGGATAATTGATACCGCACATGGTGGTGAGGAAATGAAACTTCAGCGTCTCATCCTGCTGCAAGCCAGCCACAATCCGGTGAATGTGCTCGCGCTTGGTCGTCACGGTGAGCAGGCCGTAGGGCTCGTGCACATCGGTGAAGGTGGCTTCGCCAAACAGGCTATGGAGCAAGGCCAGCACCTGCGCATTTTGCTGGGCGGTGGGGTCTTGGGCAGCAGCAGTTTCCTGGGCGGCGGTCGATTCTTCTTTGGTCGGGTCGGCCATTGAGGGGCGTTCGGCTAACGGCTTACTTGATGTTATAGGAGGCCAGCAGGGCCTGGTATTCGGGCGAGTTGCGGCGGCGGATGCTCTCGTTCTTGGCGAGGTCCTGCACGCGCATCAGGCCGTCGAGCACCTGCTCGGGGCGCGGCGGGCAGCCAGGAATGTACACATCGACCGGGATGATGCGGTCAATGCCTTGCAGCACCGAGTAGCTGTCGAAGATGCCGCCCGAGCAGGCGCAGGCGCCCATAGCCAGCACCCAGCGGGGCTCGGCCATTTGCTCGTACACTTGCTTCACGATGGGAGCCATCTTTTTGGCGATGGTACCCATCACCATCAGCAAGTCGGCCTGGCGGGGCGAGAAGCTGGGGCGCTCGGAGCCGAAGCGCGAGATGTCGTAGTGAGCGCCCATGGTCGCCATGAACTCGATGCCGCAGCACGAGGTGGCAAAAGGCAGTGGCCACAGGGAGTTGGCGCGGGCAATGCCCACTACCTTCTCCAGGGAAGTAGCGAAGAAGCCCGCACCCTCAATACCCTCGGGGGCCGGCACGGATTTAATTTCGGGAACGCGGGTATCAACCATGATAATAAGTCAGTTTAGGCAGCCTGCGCAGCAATAGCGGGCTGTTTTTCCAACACCGGCTTTGCAACGAAAGTTTGGCTAGGAACAGCTTCGTTCCAGCGCAGAATCCCCTTTTTGATAACGTAGCCGAAACCGGCCATCAGAAGGGTCATGAAGATAATCATCTCCACAAAACCGGCAGTGCCAAGCTGGCGGAAATTCACGGCCCAGGGGTACATGAAGATTACCTCGACGTCGAAAAGCACGAAGAGGATGGCGGTGAGGAAATACTTGACCGAGATGGGCGTGCGGGCGTTGCCCACGCTCTCGATGCCGCACTCAAAAGAGGCGTCTTTTACCGTGCTGTGGCGCTTGGGGCCTACAAGGTGCGAAACAATCATGGCGAAGGCCACGAAGGCCACGGCCAGCCCAAACTGAATGAGGATGGGCAGGTAGTCGCTGGGCTGGTACGAAGAATTAACGGCGAGTAGCATAAAAGTCAGCTAGTTAGGCAGCGGGCGCAGGGGCGCGGACAGGCAAAGGTACACCCGCGCCGGGCTGGGCGAAAGTGAAAAGTGCCCCGTGGCTGCTTAGCGGGGGCTTTCGGTGGGTGAAGGGGCTACGCCGGGCGCGCCGGGCTCGCCGGTGGACTGGCCATTCATGGCGCCGTCGAGGTTGCCGCCGTTGAAGTAATTCTCGGTGAAAATGCGGTAGCGGTCGAATATGGAGCGCACCGAGCGAACGAGCACGTACTCGCCCCGGATGCCCTCGGGCACGGTCACGCCCGAGGCGTAGCCGTTCCAGATGGCGTTGTCGGTCTTGGTATCGATGAGCGTCACCATGAGGGTGCCGTCGAGCATGAGCATGCGGGTGGGCTGGTAGGCGTGGCGCTGCTCGTCGGGCGTTTCCTCGTTTTCGGCCTCGTTATTTTTTACCCAGCGGGTGATGTCTTCCTGCACGAAGCCAGGAAAGCGCATGTCGCCCTCAAACAGCTTATAGCTCACCATGAGGTCGGGGCTGCGGCGCGAATACTTATACCCTTGCAGGCGCAGGCGCTGCTTGATGGCCTCGCGCAGCGACTCGCTGAGACGGGTGCTGTCGGCGGCGAGGCCATCGCCGCTCAAAAAGCCGTAGGTGCGGTAGTGCCGGAAGCGGCCCCGGTAGCTGTAGCTCGACTCGATGCGGGCATCGCGCGAGGTGAGGCAGCTCGACAGCGCCCCCAGGCTTAGCAAGCCGAGCAGCGAAAGGGTAGCGGTAAATTTCATACGTGTAGGGCTAGTGAATTCATTGAACTCTCTAAGCTACAGTGGAAAGGTGGATTTGCCGCTAGTGTTCAGCTTATTGCGCCGTGCGCTGGCCGTCGCGGCTGGGGCGCTGGTATATTTGAGCCTCACGCGCCGCCAACTTTTATGGGACAAGCCGAACTGCACCCACCTTCTTATACTCCCGAGGAATACTTTGCCCTGGAAGAGAAAAGCGAGGTACGCCACGAATTTTATGAAGGCGAAGTCTTTGCGATGTCAGGTGCCAGCGCGGCGCATAATGACATCGTCCAGAATTTCACGCTGATACTGCGGCCTAAGCTGCGTGGGTCAGGGTGCCGGCTTAAAATAGACGGTATGCGCCTGGCAGTGCGCGATGAGCACTACTATACCTACCCCGATGTGATGGTGAGTTGCCACCCCGAGGACCGCGAGGCTGGGCAACAGTACAAGTACCCGGTACTTATTGTGGAAGTGCTGTCGCCTGCCACGGAGACTTACGACAGAACGCTAAAATTCAATCAGTATAAGAAGTTGCCTTCGTTGCGGCATTATGTGCTGGTGTCGCAAAAAGCGTGGGTAGTAGAATGGTATCAGCTAACGGAGTATGGGGCTTGGGCACATACGGCGCTAGCGGAGGCGGCTGATTCTATCACAATTCCAGAGCTAAATCTGACGCTTGCGCTGGCCGAGATTTACGACGAAACGGGTATTGTGCCGATGCGGATTAATCCTGGTACTGGGCACGAATAAGGGCTATCTATTCAGCCGGCGTACTCGGTACGCGGTAAAAGCATCAAGTACTAGCCTGGGCTACCGGTACCCAGCCGCCTGCAACTGAAACAGTTCAGCGTAGCGCCCGCCCTTGGCCAGCAACTCTTCGTGCGAGCCGATTTCTTGGGCGCGGCCGTGCTCTACTACTAAGATGCGGTCGGCCATGCGCACGGTGCTGAAGCGGTGGCTGATGAGCACGGCGGTTTTGCCCTGGGTCAGCTCCTTGAAGCGCTCAAATACCTCGTACTCGGCGCGGGCGTCGAGGGCGGCGGTGGGCTCATCGAGGATGAGAAGCTGGGCCTCGCGCATGTAGGCGCGGCCGAGGGCGATTTTCTGCCACTCGCCGCCGCTCAGGTCCACGCCGCCGTTGAAGCGCCGGCCTATCATCTGGTCGTAGCCTTGGGGCAGCTTGGCAATCACCGAGTCGGCGAGGCTCTGGTGGGCGGCCTGCTCGATGCGGGGCTGGTTTTGGCGCTCCTCGATGCGGCCCACGGCCAGGTTTTGGCCAGCTGGGAGCTGGAAGCGCACGAAATCCTGGAAGATGACGCCGATTTCCTGGCGCAGCTCGGCGGGGTCGTACTCGCGCAGGTCATGGCCGTCGAGCAGGATGCGGCCCTCGCTGGGGTCGTAGAGGCGGGCCAGCAGCTTGACGAGCGTCGTTTTGCCGGCGCCGTTTTCGCCCACCAACGCCAGCTTTTCGCCGGCTTTCAGCTCAAACGACAGGTGGCGCAGGGCCCACTTCTCGGCGTTCTTGTACTTGAAGCCGACTTCCTCAAACGTGAAGCCCTGCCGGATGGGGCGCGGAAACGGCCGCACGGCTTGCCCTACCGTAGGCCGCACGATGCGCGGCGTAATCTGAAAAAAGTCAAAGAAATCCTGCAAGTACAGCGCCCCATCGGCCACCTGGCTAAAGCGGCTCAGGATGCCTTCGAGCAGTCCGCGCAGCCGCGCAAAGGAGCCCGCCAAAAAGGTGAGCTGGCCGATGGAGATGGCCCCGCCCACGGCCTGCCGGATGATATAGAGGTAGGCGCCGTAGTAGCCCGCCGCGCCGATGGCCGCGAACACCGTGCCCCAGCCAGCGCGCTTAAGGGCCAGGGTCTTGTTTTGGGCATAAAACTGGTCGGAGAGCGTGGAAAAGCGGTTTATCAGGAAGTCGGAGAGGCCGAATATCTTCACTTCCTTGGCCGTTTCGTCGCTGGCACCCGTCTGGCGCAGGTAGTCCAGCTCGCGGCGCTCGGGCGTCCAGGAGTGCGAGAGCGAGTAGCTGCGCTCGTTAAAATGGCTTTCACCCAGGAAGGCGGGCACTACGGCCAGCAGCAGCAGGCCCAGCAGCCAGGGCTGGAAGGCCACGAGGCCGCCGGCCAGCAGCACGAGCGTAACAGTGTCCTGGCCCTGGGCCAGCACCTGGCTCATGAGCACCGAGCGCGACAGCGTTTGGCGGCGCGCGCGCTCCAGCTTGTCGTAAAAGGTGCTGTCCTCAAATTGGTCAAGGTCCAACTCGGCGGCGTGGCGCATGAGGCGCACCGACGAAGCGTTGGCGAAGAGGTCGCCGAGCAGCGAGTCGAGCAGGGCTACGGCGCGGCCCAGCGCATCGGTGAGCAGCACCAGGCCAAATTCCAGGGCCACCAGGCCGAATACCGGTGCCACCACCCTGCTGGCCGCGGGCAGCCGGCTCAGCGCCACCACATCGTCTAGAATGAGCCGGCCGATGTATAGCATGGCCAGCGGAAGGGCCGCCCGCAGCAGGCGCAGCGCAATGTTGCCGAGCGTAAGGCTGGGCGAGGTCAGCCAGATGAGCCGCAGAAACGCCGGCAGGTGGCGCAGGGCCGACACCCGCTCGCGCACGCTCACGGCCGGCTTATCGGCCCCGCGCCCGTGGCCGGGCTTTTTAGCCGATATTTTTTCGAATAGAGAAGTTAACCAGGACATAGGCTGGCGGTACGGCACATTTGGGGCCGGGGTGGGGCCGTAGCCGTTTTGGCAGGGACTAGGGTAGGGGAAGTGCGGAGTAGAAGTTTTCAAGCACACTGCTGAAGAGGCGCTGTAAAGAATGGAGATAAAGCAAGGATTATTCTTTACAAAGGGTGTAAAGAATAACAACCAACTACTGCGTATTCTTTACACCCGCTGTAAAGAATGCGGGACTAGTTTCGCGCATTCTTTACTACTATAAAGTATGCCCCGCCGCTCACGCATTCCCGAAACCCTGTTTGCGCGGGTTCGCGCCTATTATGGCAGCACGCTGCGCGAGCTAGCAGCCTGCTTAGGCATCTCCGAAACGCTGGCGCACTACTACGAAACCGGCCGCCGCCTGCCCAGCCGGGCCGTGGCGGCGCGGCTGGCCCCGTTTATCGAACAGATGCAGCCTGCACCTGCCGAGGCCACTGCGCTCACCGGGCCGCCCGCCGGCCAGCTCGACCGCGCCCCGCTCGAAGCCCGCCGCGCCGCCTGCCTCTACCACGCCGGCAACCTGCGCTGGCAGCTGCGCCACCTGCCCGAGCAGGCGCGCACCGCCGCCCGCTGGGCGCAGGCCCTGCCGGCCCTGCGCGCCGCCCTGCCCCCTGAGCCCGCCATCCCGCCGCCCGCTGCCGACCAAGAAGCCCGGCGCGAGGCCATCCGCCTCACCTACGTGCGCGCCTGGCTCGACTTGCAGGCCACTGCCCTCGACCCCGCCGCCCTCAGCCAGTGGCACCTGCTGCACCTGCGCGCCGAGGCCCTCGAAGCCGAGGCCGCCGCCCTGGACGCGCTGCTCAAGTAATAGGTAATGGGCAATGGGTAATGAGCAATAGGTAATGTCCACTGCTCATTACCCATTGCTCATTGCTCATCACCCATTGCCCATTACCCAATAAAAAGCCGGACCTTTGCCGCACTTATGCTTGGTTCGTATTCGCGGGGCTTCTGGCTGATGTGCCTGTCGTCGTTTCTATTTTTCCTGTCCTTCAATCTGCTGCTGCCCGAGCTGCCGCAGCACCTGGCCGACCTGGGTGGCGGCCAGTACAAAGGGTTTATCATTGCCTTATTCACGCTCACGGCGGCCATTTCGCGGCCGTTTTCGGGCAAGCTGACCGACACCGTGGGGCGCATTCCGGTGATGGTGTTTGGCTCGCTAGTGTGCTTTCTGTGCGGCTTTATCTACCCGTGGGCGCTCACGGTGGGCAGCTTCCTATTTTTGCGGCTGCTGCACGGCTTCAGCACGGGCTTCAAGCCCACGGGCACGGCCGCGTTTGTGGCCGACATCGTGCCCGTGGAGAAGCGCGGCGAGGCAATGGGCCTGCTCGGCGTGACGGGCAGCCTGGGCATGGCCGCCGGCCCGGCCTTCGGCTCGTGGGTGGCCGAGACGTTCTCGCTCAACACCATGTTTTACTGTTCTAGCGCGGCGGCGCTGCTCTCGGTGCTGGTGCAGGGCACCCTCACCGAAACCCTGCCGGCGGCGCAGCGGCAGCGCTTTAGCTTCTCCTTGCTCAAGCTTAAGCTGGATGAGATACTGGAGCCGCGCGTGCTGGCCCCGGCCCTTACCACGCTGCTGTGCCTGTTCCCCTTCGGCGCGGTGCTCACCGTGATACCCGACCAAAGCCGCCTGCTGGGGCTAGCCGGGCCCACGAAGGGCCTGTTTTACGTGTGCTACACGGTGGCCTCGCTGCTGGTGCGGCTGGTGGCGGGCAAGGCCAGCGACACCCACGGCCGGGTGCCGGTGCTGCGCTGGTCGGCGGGCCTGCTGGCGCTGGGGCTGGCCGTGCTGGTGTGGTCGCCGTCGGTGCCGGTGTTTTTGCTGGGGGCCGTGATATTCGGCATCGGCACGGGCCTGAACTCGCCCACCCTCTACGCCTGGACCATCGACCTGAGCCACCCCGCGCGGCGCGGCCGGGGCGTGGCCACTATGTACATTGCCCTGGAAGTGGGCATTGGGCTGGGTGCCCTGCTGGCGGGCTGGATATTCGACAACCAACCCGCCCGCCTGCCCTGGGTGCACGCCCTGAGCCTGGCCTGCGTGCTGGCGGCCATCGGCTACCTGCTGCTGGGCGTGCGGGCCACGCCGCCCGCCGCAGCCCCCGCCCTGGCTGCCGAGGCCCTGGCCGTGGGGGCACCTGAAGAGTTGGTGTAGCCGCGACAAAGAAGCGGGGTAAATAGGTGGCGACCACCTATTTTTACCGGACAGCGGCCAGCTATATACCTCTCAGGCCGGTCTGCTACATCTTCTTGCGCTCATGACTCAAAAACTACGCACGATAGGGCTGGTGCTGGGGTGCCTGCTGGGGCTGCCGGCGGGTGCGGCCCTGGCCCAGCAAGCCCCGGCCACCCCAGCCGTGGAGATAAAATTTGGCAAGCCCGAGCCGGCCGATTTTGTGGCCAAAAACTTTGTGGCCGACAGCGCCGCGGCGGCCGTGGTGCTCTACGACTTTGGCAGCGTGCGCTTCGTGCTCAACGGCACCCGCTTTCAGCTGGAATCGGACCGCGTGACGCGCATCAAGATTCTCAAAAAATCGGGCTACGACGTGGCCACCGTAGAAATACCCCTTTACCACCGCGAGCAGTCGGAGGAAAAGCTGGTGGGCCTGCGCGGCTTCACCTACAACGAGGTGGGCGGGAAGGTGGAGAAAGTGAAGCTTGATGTGGGTACCACCTTCGTGGAGGAGCGCACCAAGAATGTGCGGGTGCGCAAGTTTACGCTGCCGGGCGTGCGTGAGGGCGCCGTGGTAGAGTATGCCTACACGGTAACGTCGGACTTCCTGTTCAACTTCCAGGACTGGACGTTTCAGCGCGAGATACCTACGCGCTGGAGCGAGTTTCGAGCCGTCATCCCCGAGTATTTCGACTACAAGATGCTGATGCAGGGCTACGTGCCACTGGCCCTGCAAACCCGCACCGGCACCCAGGTGCAGTACATGGCCCACCAGCGCGTGCAGGTGGCCGACGGCACCACGATGGGCGGGGGCGTGACCACGCACGGCGCCACCTCAAGCGAGAACATCGTGGCGCAGGCCACCAACTACCACTGGGCCATGCAAAACGTGCCCGCCCTGCGCGACGAGCCCTACATGACTACCATGCGCGACTACGTGGCGCGCATCGACTTTGAGCTGGCCGGCGAGCGCATGCCGGGCCAGGCCTACCACAACGTGGCGGGCACCTGGGAGCGCATCAACGAAGACCTGCTGCGCAACGAGGAGTTTGGCGGGCAGCTAGGCCGGCTGGGCTTTTTGGAGGCGCAGCTGCGGCCACTGGCTACCCAGTACCCCGACCCGGCGGCGCGGGCGGCGGCCGTGCGGGCCCTGGTGCTTCAGAGCATGAAGTATGACGGCACCAACCGCTACTCGGCCAGCGGGCCGCTCAAGCGCAGCTTCGAGCAGCACAAAGGCACCTCGGCCGATGTGAACCTGCTGCTCATTGCCGCCCTGCGGCAGGTGGGCCTGCCGGCCCAGCCTGTGCTGCTGAGCACCCGCGCCCACGGCCGCGTCAACGAGAGCTTTCCGCTGCTGGAGCAGTTCAACTATGTGGTGGGCGTGCTGCCGCTGGCCGACAGCACCGAGCTGCTGCTCGATGCCACCGAGCCGCTGCTGCCCTGCGGCGTGCTGCCCACCCGCTGCCTCAACCAGCTGGGCCGCGTGGTAACCGGCAAAACCGAGGCCGGCCGTTGGGTGAGCCTCGTGCCCAGCCAGCGCCGCAGCCACTACCAGGAAGTGAAGCTGACGCTGGACGCCGAAGGCAACCTCAGTGGGCAGGTACACGAGGAGCAGGGCGGCTACTCCGGCGCCGTGGCCCGCGAAAAGCTTCAGCAGCTGGGCGAAAAGAAATACGTGAGCACGCTGGCCGGCCGCCACGCCAACTGGGAAGTGCCCAGCTACACGTTTGCCAACGTGGCCGAAACCAGCCAGCCGCTTTCGCTCACCTACGCCCTGCGCCGGCCGGGTGCCACCTCGGGCACGGCCACCGAGCTGTACCTGCACCCGCTGGCTGGCTTTGGCGAAAGCCACAACCCCTTTCACCACGCCGAGCGCACGTACCCCGTCGATTTTGGGGCCGCTACGCAGGAGGTGATTATGCTCACGCTGACGCTGCCGCCCGGCTACACCGCCGAGCTGCCCAAGCCGTCCGTCATCGTGCTGCCCGATAAGGGCGGGCGCTACCTCTACGCCGCCACCAGCCCCACGCCGGGCACCGTGCAGCTCGTGAGCCGCCTCACCCTCGATAAGCCTACCTACGGGGCCGAGGAGTACGCGGCCCTGCGCGAGTTTTACCGCCAGGCCCTGGCCAAGCAGGCCGAAGCGCTGGTGCTGCGCAAAAACTAACGGCGCGGCGCCTGTTCGCCCCCAACTCTTACTCCTTTCTTTCTGCGATGAATTTTCTGCTACGTATCTCCGGGCTGGGCTGGGCTGGCGCCCTACTCGGGCTGGCGGCCGGGCTGGCCGGTCCCCGGGCGGCCACCGCCCAGGCCGTAACGTCGGCCAAGCCGGCGCCGGTGCCCATCCACTTCGGCCAGCCCGACCCGGCCGACTTTGAGGCCAAAAACTTTGTGGCTGACAGCGCGGCCTCGGCCGTGGTGCTCTGCGATTTTGGGGTGTCGCAGTTCAGCAGCACGGCCGGCGACTTGGTTATTAACACCGAGCGCACCACGCGCATAAAAATTCTCAAGAAAGCTGGCTACGACTACGCCACCGTGGAAGTGCCCCTTTACCACCGCGACAAGGATGCCGAGGTACTAAGCAACCTGCGCGGCTTTACCTACGTGCGCGGGGCCGATGGCAAAATCATCAAAACCAAGCTCGAAGCCGCCGACGGATTTGAGGAAAAGCGAACCGCCAACCTGAAGGTGCGCAAGTTTACGCTGCCCGCCGTGCAGGAGGGCGCCGTTATTGAATACAGCTACGTGGTGCGGTCCACGTTTTTTGCCAACTATCAGGACTGGACGTTTCAGCGCGAAATCCCGACGCGCTGGAGCGAGTACCGCACCAGCATTCCGCAGGTGTATCGCTACAACGTGCTTTACCAGGGCTACGTGCCGCTGACCGTGAACGAGGTGAGCGCCGGTTCGGTGAGCCTGCTGCTGGCCAACCGCCTGGATAGCGGCGCCGGTGCAGGCGCGGGCATGGAGGTAGGTACCACGGGCTTGACCATGACTACCGAGCAGCACCGCTGGGTGTTGCGCAATGCGCCCGCGTTTCGGGAAGAGCCCTACAGCACCATTCCCAACGACTACCTGCCCCGGATGACGTTTGAGCTAGTGGGCATCCAGATGCCCGACGCACCTTACCGCGACCTGACCGATAGCTGGGGACAAAAAAATAAGACGCTGCTCGACCACGAGTCGTTTGGCCAGGCGCTGGCCGATAGCAGGTTTTTGCGCCCGCTGGTGCAGGCCGCCGTGGTGCAAAACCCCGACCCGGCGGCGCGGGCGGCGGCCGTGCGCGCGCTGGTGCTCCAGAGTGTAAAGTACGATGGCACCAATGGCTACCTGGCCAGCGGCTCGCTCAAGCGCAGCTTTGAGCAGCACCGCGGCACGGCAGCCGACGTCAACCTGCTGCTGCTGGCTGCCCTGCGCGAAGCCGGCCTGCCGGCCGAGCCCCTGCTGCTGAGCACCCGCGCCCACGGCCGCGTGAGCCAGGAATACCCGCTGCTGGAGCAGTTCAACTACGTGGTGGCCCTGGTAGCCTTGCCGGATGGCAAGGAACTGCTACTAGATGCTACCGAGCCGCTGCTGCCCGCCGGCGTGCTGCCCACCCGTTGCCTCAACAAAATTGGCCACTCGGTGCCCGCCACCGGCGACGGCCGCTGGGTGAGCCTCGTGCCCAGCCAGCGCTACACCCACTACCAGGACGTAGCCCTGGCCCTCGACGCGGCCGGCAACCTCAGCGGGCAGGTGCGCGAAGAGCACGGCGGCTACGCCAGCCTCGAAGCCCGCGAAAAGCTTCAGCAGCTGGGCGAGAAAAAGTACGTGACGGAGCTGGCTGCCACGCACCCGGGCTGGGAGATTCCGAGCTACGCCTTCAGCCAGCAGGCCAGCGTGGGCGAGTCGCTGGGCCTGAAGTACGAGCTGCGCCAGCCGGCCGCCACCACCGAGAAAGCGGCCGAGCTGTATGTCAACCCGCTGCAAGCCTTTGGCGAGCAGCATAATCCGTTTCGGCACGAGGTGCGCAACTACCCCGTCGATATGGGCATGCCGCAGCAAGAGGTCATCCGGCTCACGCTCACGCTGCCGCCCGGCTACACCGCCGAGCTGCCCGCACCCGCCAGCCTGGCCCTGCCTGACAACGGCGGCCGCTACGCCTACGTGGCTAGCAGCCCCGCGCCCGGCACGGTGCTGCTCATGAGCCGCCTCACCCTCGACAAGCCCGTGTACAGCGCCCCCGAATACCACGCCCTGCGCGAGCTATACCGCCAGATGCTGGCCAAGCAGGCCGAGGCGCTGGTGATTAAGAAGGCCGGTAGCTAGGGCTTAAATAGCAGATAAACAGATTTTAAGTAGTCGTCCCCATGTTCCTACCCATCTTCGCCTCGCTGACGCTGCTAGCCCCGCCCGCGCCCAAGTACCCGGCCGATGCCATTGCCCCGGCGTTGCGCGAAAATGCTCACGCCGTAGTGCGCGCCTACGACAAGGTAGTGACCGTGAAGTCGGCGAGCCAGCTCGTCGAAACCGTGCACCGCGTGGTGACGGTGCTCGACGAAGCCGGCAGCGAAGACTACGGCCGCGAAATCGTGTACTACGATGCCCTCAACCGCATCAGCTACCTGCGCGGGGCCGTGTACGATGCCCAGGGCCACCTGCTGCACCAGCTGCGCGCCGCCGAGGTGCACGACCAGGGCCTGGGCAGCAGCGGCGGCAGCCTCATGACCGATACCCGCGTGCGCTACGCCGACCTGCGCCAGCC
>Ga0160427_10000637_pt1 | contig 21059 bp, 20 predicted proteins | sample SolpanmetagenomL_FD_108194 | JGI IMG/M metagenome (GOLD analysis project Ga0160427, IMG submission 108194) | Solar panel surface microbial communities from Lawrence Berkeley National Laboratory, California, USA - L | ecosystem: Engineered > Built environment > Solar panel > Unclassified ...
ACCATGTTCGCCGAGTTCAAAAAGGCCGGCATCTACGACATGCTCGCCGCCCAATCAAAGGTGCACAGCGGTGGCGTCAGTTTCCGGAAACCGAGCGATCAAAGCTTGGTTGAGCGGATTCCGGCAGTGCCAGGACGACCAGGCCCGATTGTCGTGCCGCAGAAACAGTTCACGGAGACGTTGATTAGGAGGTTGGAAGGGTTGGAGAAGGGGCGATTGTGTTTGGGGACGAAGGTTGTGGAGATTGAGGAGATGGAGGGCGGTGAAGGTGTGCTTGTTGAGGCTGTGGAGGAAGCTTCAGGGGAGAGGAAGAAATTCAGAGCGAAATGGCTTGTTGGTGCGGATGGCGGGCGGAGTTTTGTAAGAAATGCGATGGGCGTGAATTATGAAGGCGTCTCGCTGCCGTGGAAGCTGGTTGCCGCAGACGTCGTGTTTCCGTTTCAAGAGTATGGCTTTGACGGCGCGAACTTCATGTGCGATGATACTGATTTCGGCAATATTGCTGTGACGACGGAAATGGAGGATGGGAGTTGGTTGTGGCGCGTTGGATGTGCGTTTCCGAGTAGTATGAGCGATGAGCAGGTTATGGAAAGCTTGCCCGGCAAGTTTGATAAGATGTTTCCGGCGCCTGGGACGAAACACGAGAAATACAAGTTGGTGAATGCGGCGCCGTATCAGGCATCGCAGCTTTGTGTGCCGCAGTTTAGAAAGGGACGGATTTTGTTGATTGGTGATGCTGCGCATTGTAAGTCAAGTCTCCTCTTCATCACCACCACAACCACCCTCATCCGAACACATCTCAAATTAACATTTTGAAATCCAGTGGCAAACCCCTACTCAGGCCAACTAATGTCCTGCGGCATCTTCGACGCCGCCTCCCTCTCCCTCGTCCTGAGCGCAACCCTGCAACGCTCCGCCTCCGAGAATCTAATCGACGCCTGGGCCGCAGACCGTCTCGCAAAGTTCCACAAAGTCATGAACCCGCTCTCCATGGCCTGCTTCAATGCGGTTAGTAACAAAGATGCTGATGGTATTGCTACGCGACATCCGTTTTTGAAGGCGTTCAAGGCTGGACCTAGTGGGGGTCCGCCACCGACGTTGGAGACGGATGTTAGTAAGCTGGAGGGGTGGGTGGAGGCGGAGAAGGGGGTGGAAGCGGAGGATGAGAAGATTGAGTTGATTTGGTCGAAGGCGTAGGGTGGGAAGATATGTGAGCAGGGATGTGAGGACGAAAGAAGGTGGTTCGAAGGTGAATGTGTGGTGTGATATCATGTCGGTGAGGAGGGTACATAGCAGAGGACTCGAGAAATGAAAAGAAAGGAAGTATAGATTTGTATATACATGTTAGAGCCTGGGAAGTCGCTTGGTACAATTGATTCATCTCAATATAATGCTTAGATCATGATTCTGCACACCATCATCTTCTGGAGAGTGTCAACACAAGACAACCCAACTCAACAGAACTCAGATACCATCTAAACACCACCTTCCCCTCATCAGCCGCCTGCACCACCTATCATCCACCCCCCCTCCCTTCCTATCACAATCATCTTCACAAATCGCCAGCTCACTTACTCAATCTATTAAAATGCTTCTCTCCATCTGCCCTTCCAATACATCTCGATTGTAAGCCTTTCATCATATACCACAACACAACCCAACTCACATTCCCCAACCCAACTCACTTTCCCAGATCAGAAATCACAAGATGTTTGGACTTACTTACATCACTCGTCGCTAAGAGACAGTTATTGAAAAAACTAGCCTATCCAAGCGTAAGATTTCATGTCGGAGAGTCGTGAGGGACATCGCTTGGACACCAATCTCATTAATCAGATCCTGTCCCAAATCGCATCCCGAAGGTGAGGTGGGTCCAATCAATCCATCGTCAGGTTACTCCAGACAAAACTTACACTGCCTTTCAGTGGAAGCATGACGGTTTGAAGTAACACTTAAAGGCGAAACAAAGTATCACAGACTCTCTCTAGTAGATGACGTGATATTGTACAAGCAACTCGAGGCTGACAGTTTCGCTAGATTTGGCCTAGAGAAGGGAAATAGCTGTATGATTGATAAGATGAGACGAAAGGGCGAGGCTGAAGGTAGACAAATAACTTTGCGGATTTTCTTCAGAAGAAGCGAATAGATATCCATACAGCTACCCTCAAACACACAGAAAGGCGAAAGAAACAGAGAAGCCCTTTTTTAAACTTTTATTGTTTCTGCTCTGCCAATTCTATACTCCAGTCGTATTTTGTTCTTTCTGGGATGATCTATAGGTCGGATAGGACGGATCGACGCTAGCTAGCTTTATTCTTTCGGGTCGGGAAGAGTGGTGGTGGTGAAGAGGGAGGAAAGGAGGAGGATGAAGAGAGAGAGAGAGAAGGGAGGATGGTGGTAATGATGAGAGCGGGATAGCAAATTGGAAAGCTCTGTTGCAACTTTGATAGCGCCTTTAATCTTGTTGCTTTGCTCTGCGTGTTACGCACGACTTATCTTCGCCCTTGCGTGACTACTGTTCATTGCACGGTATCTTCCATTTGCCGTGCTCCTTGGTAATCATATATTCGTAGGCTCAGCATCATCGTTGCCTCTCGTCAATTTGGTCGTTGGCGCCAGCCAATTAGGTGCAGTCTATCTCCTCTTCAGAATCTACAACCACTTTCTCCTCCTGTCCTTGTAACCACTTCATCACATAACAACACTAACTTGTCTCTCCCTCCCCCTCGCATCTCCACCACACCAACACCGCCCCGCCCCCTCTCGATCAACATGCACAAGCACATCCATATTTCGCTCCTTCAGGAACGACTCGACGCGGCGACGAACGTCTTCTAGATCTGCCGTCACAGCGGCCATGATGTGGATTACGCCGGAGATTTTGTGGGAGGAGTCATGGCTGTGTAAGGTGAGGGGAGTGATTGGAAGTGGTGGTGGTGTGCCTGGGGAGGAGGCGAGGGAGGTGGTTCGGTTGGAGGTGTGAGACACGTTGCGGCTTTGTTGGGGTGTTGCGTGGGAGTGGTCGTGCTGATTGTTGTCGTGAGAGTGGCTGTAGGAGGAGTGGTGCGAGTGCCCGTTTTGTGCGTGGTCGTGATCGTGGTTGTGAGTGTGTTCGTGTACATCCTTGCACTTTTCGTCATGTTTGTGGTCGTGAGTATGGCCATGGTCGTGTTTGTGATCATGACTATGACCATGATGATCATGAGCTTCGACATCTCCACCAGCTTCTTCAATCCAGAATCGCGGCACACTGTAGCCTGCTACTCCTCTGAGACCACTCACTTCACTCAAAACATCGCGTACCCTGAACTCGACATCGGATGGTATGGTGAGAAGCAATTTCTTAGCGCTGCCCATGACGAGAGGCAAGCTGGCAGCGATGATGAGGCCAGCAATGATGAATGAAGCAATGGGATCCCAGTAAGATGCACCAGTCCATAACGTCAGAGCAGAAGAAACAATGACTGCAGCAGAACCCATGGTATCAGCGAGGACGTGAAGGTAGATACCAGCCATGTTTTCGCTGGAATGTCCTTCGTGATGATGTGTTAGTGAAGTGCTTCGATGGTGGCCTTTACCAGAGTGTGAAATATCGACTTGTGGTGCATGGCTATGAGAATGATGGCCATGATCGTGACCGTGATCGTGACCATGATGATGATGTCCGACGAACTTTAGGCCTATCAGATTGACAATCAATCCCATGGTCGAGACCACCAACAGCTCCTCCACACGCTGCAATTTGACCCCATCAAAGATTCTTTCTATACTCCCGTACATGAACTCTACACTGACAAACATCAAGAAGATTCCATTCCCCAGACCAGATAGCGTCTCCACTCTACCATAACCATAGGGAAATCTAACACTAGGTGGCCATTTACTCATAACCGCAGCGACCAGACCAACGATAAGACCAACACAATCGAAGAACATATGAATGGTATCTGAAAGTAATCCAAGTGAGCCCGAAAGATAAGCCCAGACTGCTTGGATGAACATGAAAGTGAAATTGATAGACATAAAGTAGACAATATGACGGGATTCGGAATCGAGAAGGATACTGTGTAATGTTGGATAACCTTCGCTGATGTGTAGAAAGTATTTAGTTATTTTTGATACCTCAATTCGTGTGTGTTCGTGGTCGTGTGTCTTCTTGGTGTGTGTTGTATGTTCGTGGTCACGAGAGTGATCTGAAGTATGTTGTGGCTGACTGCTGTTTGACCAAAGTCTCAAATCTGTACGTAAGGCGATGTAGCATAGCGCTGCTGCAACGAGTAGAGTTGGACGAAATAGGGAAGCACGAACGCCATATACTAGGCCAAATACAGCGCAAAGTGACAGGCCTAATGCTGTACCAGTCAACTGCCGTGACCTAAGAGCCAGAGGTTGTGCTAGAAAGTAAAGCGCTGCAGCTGATCCGATTGATGCGGAAGATATCATTAGAGCAGCATAGCTGATGGAGGGCGCCACATTTAAGACGGCAGACATCGCTACAGTTGCTGTTCCCAACACTGCACCTGCAACAAGAGTGTAATTGATATCCTCACTACTGCATATCAATGGTGATACAAGTGAATGCTCTTTCATTGCATGGCTGGCTTCCCAGCCAGATACCCCGGAACCTGCACCAGCTATTGATGTCAAACTCTGACTTCTCGCCAATGAAGTAGTCAGTTTGGAATTCCCTGGCGTGCTGGAAGGTAGTGGTGGTTGCAGGAATAATATCGACTTCCCTAGTGCGACATATCCTCGTACCATATTTGCAGGTTCGGCATCAGTTCTCAACCATAACACGTCGGCAATCAGACTTAGCACAAACACTAGACACGTCCACTTGCGTGTGGTCAGAGCTCTTTTCCACGTCTTAAAATTGGTCTGATCGCCTGCGCGTGAGTCTGGTGAGATCAATCCAGCAGTCACGGCGCAGAGTAATATCATGCCAGTACGAACTCCTCCAATCTCGACGGTGGCTAGGAATGGCAGTCCAACTCCTACCATCCGCAGGAGTAATCGCCTTAGATTTTGTACTGATATTGTCCTACTGACACTCGCTGAACTCGTAGATACATCTTGTGGTTTACTCCGTTTGTCTGCTGCTGCTGTATCGTGTATTATGCGACCTATCAAGCCTACAAGCAGCAATGTACCAGCTGTGAGAGCGCATGCGTGGATCAAGCTTGAGCTGCTTGTTGGTACTGGCAATGCAGTTGACGCAACTTCTTCCAATATTTCTTCTGCTGCTTCCAAATTTGTAGAATGCTTGGCATGATTCGTTCTCATCTCAGGCGCATTGAGTAGTGAGGAGAGGAGATAAGGTAGAGGCAGAAGTATAGCTGTGAGAAGCTCTGTCGGTAGAGCATGTCTATTGCGAGGTGTGTTAGTTAGTAAGTGTCTCCATCTTCCATGCACACACAAAGAATGTTGCACCCTGCTCACCTCAAGGACCTGTTCTGACCTCCACTTCCAACCAATCCATTGATACCTTTTGTTGTCGAAAATCCATAACCATTCTGACTGCTCCCGCGCAATTGCGATGGGCGACCAAGATCAGACTCTCCTCTTGGTCGACCGGTAGGCATGTAAGCGTCCGCCTCAGGCGCCGAGTTGGCCAAAGACAAGGAGATGTGACGAGTCTGTTTTTCGGGTGTGTATTTCTCAGGTGTGTATTTGGTGGTAGTAGTGTTCAACGAGTATGGTGCACTAGAATATCGGCGGGTTGCATTGAGATCAAAGGCTACACGACTTCTTGACTTTGGAGGGAGGGCGCTCGCGGGATTTAGATAAGGAGGAGGCGATGACGAGGGAGGTGAAGGCGATGGCGAAGATTGCTGATTTTGCAATTGTTTCAGATTGTGATCATGTTTGTTTTGGATGATCAGGGGTTGAGGTTGGCCAAGAGGACTAGCTGGACTAGCTGCTTCAAGTGGCGGCGGTAGCATCTCATACATGAACAAAAATGAACGTACAGCTGATCTATAACGAAACTACAACACGACGCACTCAGTCGCATCCTCCTCGCCTCCGTCCAACTCAAATCTCCATACTTTGCAGCTCGTGCCGGCGAGTTTGAAAGATCGCGTTCTCCCTTGCTTTTTCACTCGCGCCAAGCATGCGCACGACTTGGGCCAATAGGAGGTCGTCCCGTATTTGTCCACTCCAGGTGTTTCAGACATTCATCGATGTTAGCTCTTCGCCTAAAGGTTACAAATATCTGCAAGAATGGCGTCATCTCTGTACTTCTGGATATTGATCGCTCCCCTCCTACTCCTCTTCACAGTCGTCTTCTTCCTCATCTTTTTTGCACCATCTCAGTATGACCCTTACAGCCCTGATCTTGTAGATGCAACCCAAGAAAACGATAGTGGTCAATCCGTATCGATCGATCCAAGGCAATACTACGGTCGTTTTGCAGGGGTGCCAGACAATGTCAAGTTCGCACTGAAAAAAGAAACATCTGTGCAAATCGTTGTTCTGGGTGATATTGGACGCAGTCCACGCATGCAATACCATGCTTTGAGTTTGGCAAAACATGGTGCCAGAGTTGATATGGTTGGTTTTGTCGGTACGTGCAGAATGTATTTCATTGCAACAATAAAGAAAGAGAGAAGAAGAAGACAAAGCATTCTCTATACTAAACCAACCAAAAACAGAATCAGAAGCCCACCCTTCCCTCCTCAGCAGTCCCCATATCACCCTCCGCCCACTCCAACCACCACCCGCTCTCCTACAAACAACCAACCGTCGTCTCTTCCCACTCCTCGCCCCCCTAAAAGTCCTCTGGCAAACCCTAAATCTCTACCGCACCCTCTCGAGCCTCAAACCCTCCCAGTACCTCCTCGTCCAAAACCCACCCTCAATCCCCGTCCTCGCAATCGCAAAACTAATCTGCCTGCTCCGCAACCAGAAACTAATCATCGACTGGCACAATTTCGGCTGGTCAATCCTGGCTCTCAAACTAGGCCGCTCCCATCCACTTGTGCTCGTCGCAAAGGCATATGAGCATGTGTTTGCTCGCTTGGGGGATGTGCATTTTGCTGTTACGAGGGCGATGGCGGCGTTGATGAAGAGGGAGATGGGTATCGTTGCGTTACCGTTGCATGATAGACCAGCGGCAGCGTTCCAGCCATTGGCGCCGGAGGATAGAGGCGCGGTACTCCGCCGTCTTGAGCATACTGCAGCGCACGCTGAGCAGATTGAGCGAGGGGAATGGAAGCTCATTGTCAGTTCGACATCGTGGACTGCAGACGAGGACTTCTCCCTTTTACTCGCTGCACTCGTCGGGTATTGCAAAAACGCAAAAGCAAAAGCGAAACTCCCCTACATCCTCGCAATTATAACAGGCAAAGGTCCCCTGAAAGCACACTACCTCTCCCAAATTGCAGCACTCCAACAATCCAACGCACTCCCGCGCGTCACAATAGCAACAGGCTGGTACAGTACCTCAGACTACGCCGCCCTTCTCTCCGCCGCAAATCTAGGCGTCTCACTCCACATGTCCAGTTCCGGTGTTGATCTACCCATGAAAGTCGTCGACATGTTCGGCGCCGGATTACCGGTGGTGGGGTACAGCAAGTATGAGTCTTGGGGCGAGTTGGTGAGAGAGGGAGAGAATGGGAGGGGTTTTGGGAGTGCGGATGAGTTGGAGGAGTTGTTGGGAGAACTCTTTGCGGGAGGGGATACGGAGAGTTTGAAGAGGATTAAACAGGGGGCGTTAGAGGAGGGGAGGAGGAGGTGGGATGATGAGTGGGATGATGTTGCTGGAAGGCAGGTTTTTAGGGTGTGTTGAGGAGGGAAATAAGGAGGATGGAGGTGAAGAAAGTAAAGAGGGTGTTGTTTTTGGTTATTCGCGAGCTTTTTTCTCAAGCGATAGCTTAGAGATTGATGATTGCATTGGGCTTGCTTTGCTGGACGAGCACTCACAAGCTTAGTTATCCTGGCATATATTGATATACACATAACAAACTCTTTATGCAAGACACTTTCCGTCCAGGACAAACAACATCAAGCTGAGATACAGTGTCATATTGGTGCATAAGAGACATATATCCCTGGCAGTGTACTACTTGCCTATCGCTGCATAATTGCAGAGTGCCTGAACAGCCATGAGGGCAAAGCATGTTTCGACCAAGATCTACTCCAGCTTTAGAAAACCCCTTTGTGTAACGCAAGCAGATAACTGCTGTTGTTTCGAGAGACCCCTGAAGCAGAGTATATGCTTACATGTGGTGTGGTCTGACAGTAGGTACCCAAGGGCGATGCTACCCTGTTTGTACCCGTGGCGAAGATGTCGAACGAAAAGATCGAAAGCGGAAGTCGTGGCATCAGATCAAGTGCCGGTTGCGAGGACGGAAGCTACATGTGCCGATGGAAGCCACGTTCGCTCGGGTACTGGTTAGGTCAGGTAGGTGGTATCATATCTTCAGGTCGACAGGTATCTTGTTGGATGCAGTTATTGGATGAGCTGAAAGCTGAAAGTTATGGTATACATACGGTGTGTATTCGAGTGGAAGAGGTAGAGAGGTATCGTTTGAGGATGGGTTAGCGCCTTTAGCGCCTAGTGTTCAGCCCGACCCCACATTGACCGGCATGCTTCTAGAAGGCTAGCAGCTGTTAGGCGCTGTTAGCAGCTGTGAGCATCATGTTTCATCCTTCAAGATGTATACTGTATAGTCAGCTGAGCATCATCTTGGAACGCTACCGTAGAAGTTGGTTCTTTTGTAGGTTGTCCACGCAATCTAGAGCTGCAATGCCGGTGGTTTTGTTGTCCGACCTGCGTCCAGGCGATCTCCCACATGCATATATTGCATTGCCGACGACAGCCTCATGAAGCTGTATGGATTTGGCGTTTGTGGTTCGAGAACGTGCTGTAAGTAGCGTTGCTCTATTCTCTATTCGTACTCGGTATAATGCACCATCTTTTAGACGGCTACTGCCGAGACCTTGTTAAGTGTGAAACACGCTTGTGTGGGCGTTTGACTTGTCCTAGCTGTAGTAGCTGACATACTATGTACCGCTATGCATATCAACACATCATCTGGTTCATGTAAGCGCATCCATTCGTCAGCCATGACAAATAAACGATACAACCGAAGATTAGTGTGCATCGAGTGTTTCATCGATATAGCGAATATGGTCTGTGATTGGCCTAACTTGCCACACCTTGGTCTTATTGTCTTATTTGAGTCTGAGACCAGATGTGAGTGCGGGGATCGATGACGGCCGCTTGCAGACGGTAAGTCGAGTATTGTGATCGCCCAAAGCGGGCTGCGACAAATTGTAAATGGGCTGTTGTTGTCGGGAGGCTGAACTGCGACGACGCCATGGCCAAACAATGAGGTTGGATTGGGTAACATGCTCCAGTTAGTAGAATGCTAGGCCTGTTTGAAATACGCCCCTGGATGGATTTAGGAAGGAGGGGTAGCATTATGATAGCGTGGAGTTTGCCTCGCGTGCTTTTGCCCACTTCGTCCGCTTAGGCGTGATCGTCGTTGCCCAATCTTGTCACGCCTTGTCTGTACCGGAGCATGATGATAATCTGTTCATCTATCTCAAACGCCTTTGTCGTCAGCAGCAAACACTCTGTCAGCCACTAAACTACCACTCGCCATACGCCGCCCGAGGGATCCCCGTCTTTGCTGCCAATTGCGCGGCTGCTCCTGCTGTCCTCCTCCTCCATGTTCGTGACTAGATCGGTACGCAAGCATCTGCTATCGTCACTTGTCAGCACATCCTTGTCATCCCTCCCTCCATCCTTGCCGACTTGTTTCAGGACAGCAAATCACCAACAGGCTTTATGCACAGTACCAGCACCACATAGCACGAGCTACAGAGGTCGTGGCGTATGACTAGCCTCGCTACATTTACAGCAAGCTTCACGAGGTCACGTCCAGATACACGCGCACAGATCTGTCCGCTACACATTCGAATAAGCTGTCTTGATCTTCCATGACAGAAAGCAAACGCGAAGGTAAATGGGCGCTTCTCGTATTTCTCTTTTAAACTTTCGCTACTGCTCTTGTCGTGTTGCCCACGAGGATTCTGTCGCCAGTCACGTTTGATATTGTTCAAGATGAAAGCTTCAGCCGTGTTTCATATCTTTTGAGATCTGCTTCAAGTCATCGTGTCACGCGGCTTGTTCGCGACTGGCTTGCTGACCTCATCTGCCTCGACCCTCGCTGCCTTGATTGATGCATGCGCTGTCAGCACACCTCTTCGCGCATTACACAACACCATCACCAAAACAATGCTAACCTTGGTGCCGCATAAACAGGTAGCTCGTCATCTGCCTCAGACAAGGCATGATTCCGTCATCAGCCCTCACCTCCTTCGCCCACCATCAGACCACCGCTTTGTCTCATTCTCACATGGAAGCCCTCAAGTCCTGAACCACAACTACCCAATTCAAGGAATGTCACATCCGCATCGCGGTCTACCGCCATCTGCCTCTCTGTCAGAGTCGGTCAGACAACAGGCCCAGTTACCACAGCCGCCTCCAACTGCTCAGCACGGTTATGCGCCGATACAACCTCAACCAGCATACACAACCACTCGAGTCGAAGAAGAATCGCAATATGAAGGATATTACGCGGCAAAAGTTGAAGAGCACAAGAGGTATCGCGAAGAGGAAAAGACACGTCAACAGCAGATACGGCTTGAACAAAGAAAGATTGAGCACGAAATGCTGAGAGAATGTCTAGATCGTGGTGTTCCTCCACATCTGATACCCGGTCTATTCACAGCTCTTGATGGCGCTAGATTGTCGGGGTCGAGTCCCGTACAGCAGTATTACACAGCACAACCTGAATATGCTTCTGCTGGTGCTCAACCTTCTCGAGGTTCCCCACCCGAATTAAGACGCGAAACAAGAGCTATACCTCAGCAGCATCCAATGTATTATCCTCCACCAGGATCTGCCATTCCACATCCGGCCACCTTAGCTCAACAGCCACCACCTGTCTTCAACCCTTCCAACGTCTATCCCACACCAACCACGCACTCACCGAGGGGGCCTCGACCAGGAGTGTTTGCCCATCCGCCTGCAAGTGGTTCCGCACTCCGGCATCCTGTTTCATCCTCGCTACCACGATTAACGACCAATGAAGCACAAGTACAACAACCTGCTACGACATATGGTCAAGAGCGAGCCTCACCATCTCCATCCATAAGTTTCCACCACTGGCAACCTCCCACAATCTCGACCGCACTACGAGGAGAAACGGCCAAAACGTCACCTCGACAACCTGGTCCATCTAGTGCTGAGAGTGTAGCAGTAAACTCACCACGTAAGCGAAAAGATACTCGACCTCATCAGCCGGCACCACCACCTGCACAACACTTTGTCCCTCGAGAACGGTCACCAATGTCTGAACGACCTGCATCGTCACACGGTCGAGCACCTCAACACTCAAGACATAGTAGCGCTGGCCAGTTTCGTACTCGAGCATACGATCCAGTCAGAGCGCAAAATCCTACAAGGTCGACTCCTGATGCGCCAGAGTTTCGTAGGCCTGCTACAGCTACGACAGATCAGAGTAGTAGTGCGCATGAGGCAGAACAGAGCAAGACGGATGCCAGCCCGAGATGAAAAAGGATGCAGGGAATGGGAAACAACAATGATGCGACATGCTTGAGCACAATACAAGAACAATAGTGGTGCAAAAGGCATGCACTATATAGAAGGTGAAAATGTCTGACTTTTGCGTTTTTACGACTTTATGACATGTGTTATGTTTTGACGGCTGAATGTTGATCTGAATATAACATGACGATTATGAGGGACAAAGGATGGATGTCTATAGGAGACGTATGCTATTGGGCAGCAATGATATTGCCAAAGCAGAGGAGCAAATGGCATGTATATAGCTGAAGATTCCCGATAGATCCAAATACATCTACCAAGATCCTCATTGCTCTTACAATACACAATAACCTTTACCAGCAGCGCATGACCTGTCAACCAATTTCACGTCCTCGATGCCATTGTCAATGGCCCGATAGCTTGCGTACTGCAGAGGCAACGTTAAGATCTCGGGGGTTGGTGGCGATAACCGTAATGATTATGTTTCTTGATCTTTCTTTTCACCAAGCACACAGAATACAGAGGAGGAGTTGATAAAGAGTTACATGATGACTGGGACGCTATGCTCGCTGCTCGGAACAGTACTGTCACCAAGCCTCGCCTGCAAGATCATGCCTTATCAGAGGGATAGACCTCGCGGCGCGTATCCGTGCCAGGTGCCCGTCGTGGTCGATACGATAAGCAAGACGGAGGAGCAATAGCCGGATGGGCCACACACGTGTCTGTTAGACGATATGCATGGAAGATCGAATGGAGACTTCAATCACAATGTTTAGGAACGTCAAAAGCAGTCGTCCTCATGACGGCCGTACAACAGCCTATACCAAGCTTCCTCAGCAGCTTGGGCAGCATTTCCTCAAAATGCATGGCGGAAGTGAGACTGGTACATCTGAGAAGCAAGCAATACCACCCCAGGAGCCAATGCACGTCCTAATTGCTGGTGCTGACATTGTAAGCTTGACAATCGCGTAAAGGTGTCGCGACAACGGAATTCCTTTCACCATTTTCGAGCGCGATGTGACTGGATCACGAGCACAAGGTTGGGCTCTTACCTTGCACTAGTGCTTGCGCAGCTTGCAACAGCCTATAGTTGAAAAGCTTGCAGCAGCATTGTCTAGTGTGATTACTCTTCAGCTAACATCTGCCAGGCTAATAACACTAACAGACCTAATAGGCGGTCGTCGATCCCTACCTCAAGCAAGACGCCGGTAATTTCCTCTTCCTTGACTACAAGACCGGCGAGACACGTTATAAAATTCCTCCAAGTAAGCGTCGTCTTCGCCTCTATCGCTAGTAGCTGCGCGACCTCCTTGCTACTAGCCTCGACATTAAGGAAGGCGAGAAGCTCAAAACGATTGGGGAACTACCATTGAGAGGTGTCAGGTACATTTCAAGATGGAGCGCGCCAGGATCGATGCTTGTAGGTGCAGATGGAATCAACAGCGTCGTACGCAAGCATCTTATGCCGGACAATTAGAAGTTGGCGTCGCTACCAGTGAATCTAATTAGTGTCATTCACCGTCTTACGCCGAAGCAAGCTGCAGCTGTGCGAGCGCTGGATCCGTTGTTGTTCTAGGGCTTACATCCCAGCACAGGAGCGTCCCTATGGTACAGTTCTCAGGTAGATTCGAAAGTACTCAGGTCGAGATGGAAGCAGGTACTAACAGCTTTTTGTCTGGAATGTTCCGACGAGCCCGACGGGAGAAGATCGTACGACGTGCTTGTTATTCAAAGTTGGATTGTAAAAGATGAGGTTGCGGATGCAGTTGCACCTACGCATGCTGAGCGGATCGCTATCATGAAGAGAGCACAAGGCTATACCGAGCCACTGGCCAGCATCGTTATGGACATACCAGATGACTTGGCCTATACTACACCATTACGACTCGCTGACTTTCCCTGCCTGGATTGGAACAACCGGGGCGCGACTGTGACACTTGCTGGAGATTCCGCACACGCAATGACCATGTTTGTCTTTCTCAAGTCATGCTTGTGTAGTCACCACTAACAGACATATAGGTACCGGGGCGAAGGCGCCAATCACGGCATCCTAGATGCAGCCCTCTTCGTGGACCAATTGAAGAAGATTCACCAGTGTTCGATGTCGCAAACAGAGGCCAGTGATGAGTACGAAGCTGAGATGCGGCCGCGCACTCATGCAGCTGTTTTGAAAAGCAGGCAAGCGGCGTTGGGTGCTCATGATTGGGCCTCGTTGACGGAGGATTCGCCTGCAATCGGCGCGAGGTTTGCGCCTGTCACTGCCTGATCGAAGGTGTTCGATGGCGGATTTGATCTTGTTTCATTTAGAGCATTCGTGAAAGTCTAGCATTAGTAGCTCATCAAACCCCGTGGCTCACTCCATTCTTCCCTTCTCCTCGAGTATAGCTATATCATAGTCGAAACTTGTGACATGGCTCTGCACAGCTCTATCCGCGGTGGCATAGACCACATGTGGAACATAACAATCTCCTGGAATCGCGGAAACCTTCTAGCGATGCCATGGACTCGGGTCTCTCTCGCATCCGAGCCGAGGTAATGATCTGTGATGAACCGGATCGCGGCCCATAAGCATCCGCTTAAAGGCCAAGACTTGAGCTAGAGCTTGCGGTGCTGTGTTGATGTAGCTCGCGCCGCAATACTTCACGTACAGAAGCGGCATGCGTTAATGACCAGCTGCCTGACTGCACTTGCCATCGTCTCACACGCTCTGTACTGGTTGTGTAAACCTGGACTGATCATGATCTAACCAGTGAAGCGCTCTTTTGTCGTCTTGCTTGAGGTTGATGACCATACCTAATTTAAAAAGCTTTCCACGATGGCGCCTCCTCGCACAGCATCTTGCTCTTGTGGCCACACCACAGCATCCACAACAAACATATTAATGGCCAATGCTCAGATTCAGGGACAGTCGCTGTACAGGATCGACATACACACCCATATAATGCCTGAAATTCTTCCGTGCCGTCGAACCGAATTGCCATGATGCCAACACACGGATTGCGGAGATAGATCCAGTTGGCGTAGACGTACAGGTGCTTAGTGCAGTGCCTATACTGTTCTTTTACGACGAGGCGGCCGAGCCGGTGGCTATTCTAGCGCGAGAGCTGAATAATCACATTGCGAAACTATGTGCAGAGCATCCGACACGTTTCATCGGACTTGCTACAGTGCCATTGCAGGATGTGACGGAGTCGGTGAAGGAGTTGCATAGAGCGAAAACTACATTGGGCATGAAAGGTGTCGAAATTGGAACGACGATTGGTAATCGCAATTTGGATAGTCCGGAGCTGGAGCCTTTCTGGAAGGCGTGCGAAGACCTGGAGATGGTGATATTTGTGCATCTGCTAGGCTATGCTCTCCCAAAGAGAATAGGAACAGATGGGAGAGGTATTGGGTGTCGTGGCTGGTTGGAATATAGGCTGTGATGCCTTGCTGTAGTAGGTACAGTTGAGCGAACTAACCGACCTGCAGGCTTGCCGAAACGGCTCTCGCAATACACGCCATCACCTCTTCTGGTCTTCTGCTGAAGTTCCCGAAGATTCGATTCTGCTTCGCACAAGCCGGTGGTGCTTTTCCTGCCTTGTTGGGTCGTATTCAACACGGATTTGATTGTAGACCAGACCTTGTAGCTGTCGACGCAGGTGGGATTACACCCACCGAGCACTTGAAAAGTGGAAAGAACATTTGGATCGATAGTCTGGTGCATGATCCCGATCTATTGGAGTACTTGTGTAAGAAGATTGGGTCAGATAGGATCGTGGTGGGCAGTGACTATCCATTCCCGCTGGGCGAAGTGCCCATGGCGGGTAAGATGCTGGCGACGCACGAACGTCTTGCTGAGTTCCTCACTTGGGAAGAGAGGGGGCAGATGTTGGCTGGAAATACGATCAACCTTCTGAGTCTTGGGCTAACTTTCCAGAAAAAATATAGACGTCGGTTAGCTGCTGTAATTGGACACGTGAGTACAGATAGTTAGCAGGGTTGTGAATAGGTCTTTCACTGCTCTTTAGCCACGCCATACGTGTACAGGTTTTATGGATGATTAGGGCTCTAGCCTACGTTCTTCCGGTCATGCTAATGGAGTGAATAAGATAGTAAGAGAGAGGAAGTCGATGTGGGTTAACATGACTAAGCAATGATTATCTAATCCACCCATTCAAGAACAGATCGAGCAACATGTATGTGAGAACCTTTCGTCCGCCATCACACATAACATAAACTCGTCAGGAAGCCTGTGATCAGCCCTTCTCCATGATGCATGTTTGACTATTCGAAACTACTTTGCATATTGCTAAGTGATCTGCTTCGCCAACTGAGGGCGTCCATGATCACAATACAAGTGCTGATGGCTCGCGAAAGATGGTGAATGTCCGAAATGCTGTCTTTTTCCGGTCTAGCTTGGGTGTATGCGGGCTAGAACTCCAAGCTATGTGCCGTGCCTTCATCTGAATCCTTCGAGTCGTCCAATAATGAATGCGATCCTGGGAAACAGAGTTCGTTCTACTGAGCGGCGCAGTAGTGAGTCCCTTCGTGTCGCACAGCCATGATAATGATGTTCACTGCCTCTTTCCGACTTCTTGTACTGGACTCGAGGGTTTTCTCTCCAGGAAGACTCAATAGTGCAACAATGTATCTAAGCGGACACGCTCTCTATACCCACGTTGTCTTTCTCTTTCTCTTGTCCACTCTCTGCCAGGGTGATGGCATCGGTACTCTTATGACCTACACTGGCAATACGTGCACGACTACCAATGGCACCTTTTACGGATCGCAGCTAAGGTTAGCACATTCCCTTCATACCAATCATTTTCTTCATTGACCCGTATTGCAGTCTTTGCCAACACATAACCGACTCGTCTGGCTTCTACTATGTCACCCATCAGTTTCAAATCACAAACAACATCTGCGCCGTCACGGTATACAGTGACATGTACTGCTCGGATGATGGAGCAGTTATCAACGCCAACACCTGCACGCACAGTAGTGTAGGTATTCAATCTTGGAGCGTAGATTGCTCTCCCGGTGATGCTGGCTACAGTAGTAAGGAGACTGCTGGAGGAGATGCACTACTCATGCTGACGCTGGTATCTCAGGTTCAGCCAAATCAGGATCGACGCCTTCATCCACAGCCGATGCAGCACCAGCCACATTACCTGCGACATCGAACACCGCTACGTCTCATACCTCCCTTACAACTATCGTCTCAGTGGTCCCGTCTACCGTAACATCAGCGACTCTTTCCTCCGCCACATCTGCTACAGCCCAATCAGCCAACAGTCCCACCGCAACCATAAGCTTAGCCAGTGCCAATAGCCCCTCAACGCCGACTGCAACACCACAACCCTCCCCAATCAATACATCGCTCATCGGTCAGATCGTCGGTCCAGTCCTCGGCGTCCTGTCTTCATTGATCGGTCTTGTCATATATCTGATGAAGCGAAGAGACAAGAAGAGAAAGAAAGCTACTGAGGCCGGCTCCGAACATGGAGAGGTCAACCTTCTGGGCAGGCCGCCATATACGGATGACGACGAGGCTACAAGAACCCAAATGAAGTCCTTGGCCACGACGAATGACAATGATGTACGTTGAGGATGTTGGGATGAGGTGCAATGAGACAATATTGTGGGGCTATTGTCATTATTGCTATTGAGCATAACTGGCAGTTAGAAGAAGGAGGTTCAATTTGTTAGACCCTAGAAGATTATCAGTAGGAGCTACTTCAAGCAAATATCCTGCCGACGACCAGCGTTCACACAGACAGATTCAGCCATATTAAACCCATATTAAGCATCCTTCGTAACCTCACTATACCATATTACAACATCCAGTCACATAACGAAAGCTCGCTAGCAAGCCATCGATCACCTCACCGCCTACTCATCCTTCTCTGCCTAACAACATCAGCATTCCAAACCCCCGCAAACAAATCGTCACATTCATCCTCGTCTTGACTGTCGAACAAGATTTCGCAATCGTCATCCTCCTCAGCATCGTCATTGTCGTCGTGGTTATCGTTCCGTTCGTTATTATCTTCTTCGTCGTCGTCTGAATCCATGCCGAAAACGGGCGTGGGTTCCCATCGTCGCCGGTTGTCGATGTTTGTGGTAGCGGAGGTGGTGGCGTTCTTCCGTCTCGCCTTGCCTTTTCCACCAATCTCAGCAGTCTTGCTTGCGTCCTCTTGGCTTGGCTGTTCGTCCCACTCATTGCTGCCAAGAGCTTCTCCTTCTTCACCATGACCACAATCATCATCCTCCAGATCATCCCCCTCATCCCACACAACGCCCCTCAACACCCTCCCCGTCTCCAAAATATACATACCCTCCTTATATTTCTGACTTGGCTCGACCGCATGCAGGTATTTCCACCCAACCACTGCATTGCAGATGCTGCAGGAGATGTCGGCGACGGTGTGCAGACCAGTGACGAGAAGGCGTTGGGTTGGGGCGTGGAGTGTTGTGTTGGGGAGGGAAGAGAGGTGATCGGGTCGGCTTGTGAGAGATGTTGAGGTGCAGGAATCGGGGGAGGAGGAGGAGGAAGAAGAGGCGAAACTGAATGTATACGCCAACGCGGTCGCAAGTGCTGAGCTTCTTCTCCGTGGTGGTGGTGGTGGTGGTGGTGGTGGTGGTGGGGATGATTGTGGCAGTGAGTCCACTCGTGGGGAGGAGACAGCAGACGTCCGTCTCGATTTGAAAAACACAGCACTTGCCGGATCAGGCGAAACAAGATATGCCCGTCCATGCCTCCCTGTAAACCCTTTACTGATGATTTGACTGGTCAATGCCAGCTCAGCTTTACATCTTGCACAGGAGATATGCGAGGTATGGCCGGCCAGGTAGGATGGTCGTCCTTGTGTCTGGTTGTTCTTTGTGTAAAGTGGGGAGGTGCTTGGAGTGGTGGAGTAGGACGTCCCAGGCGTCAGGGGCGAGCTGTTCGAGGGTGAAGGGAAGGGGAAGTATGTGTTCGAGAAGCTTGGGGAGCCGGGGCTTGTGCTGGATTGGCGACGCCGGAATGAAGGGGAGGGAAGGATGTAAGCTTGGTGATGTGGTGGAATTGGTGTTGGTGGCATTTTCGAGGTCTGCGAGCTGAGCGATGCTGGAGCTGGAGCTGTAGACTATTGACTGAGAACTAACACGAAGGAGATGTTGAGAAGCAGACAGATAGATACAGCAAAGGAGGATAAGCTCGTTGGTGATCGGCATGCTCGGAAGGAGGGAGGGGAGATGGACATCACATGACCTTATCTGCCGCCCTTGCCTCAGCTCTACACTGATTCAATTGTCTCCCAGTGCACCTCACAGTACGTGGTTGGTCTCAAGATGTAGTTAAGAGCTCCTCTCTGGCCATACTGTACTTTCAGCTTTTGTTGTCGCTTTCCCGCAAGGTACTCACTAGTGTCTTGGCACCATACAGCTTACCCCGCCTTCACAATGGTAGAGACCAGTTGAAGATGAGGGCGCAAAATTCTGCTGGAAAGCACTTGTGGCATCATTTCGATCAGCTTGTAGCATTTATGTGGCTATCGTGAATATGCAGCAGAAGACCGACCTAACCTATCTAAGAAAATAGTGAAACATAACCATGCCTGCCCTCCACCCAAAGTCTAGTTCAATATCAATCTGTTCAGCCACGAAATAGTTCCCTGCTTGGTTTCCTTTGCTTAGATCAATCGCAATAGCCACTGCCGAGTTCGTGTTCCAGAATGTCCTCCCAACCCATATCCCTGCCAAAGAAACAACAAGACGCCTCGATTACCCATCCATAATTCCTGCTCAAGGATCACATACTCATTCCACTTCTTCTCCTCAAGCCAAACTCCTGCCCACTTAGTTCCCTCGCCAGCCTCAAACTCTCATCTTCCTCCACGGACTCGGCACTCGACTTCCTACCACCACGACCATTCGGAGATACGCCCACTCCACTCACACTCGGTTCCCGACTTGCGCTCCTACTAGGTCCACTCGATTTGCGTTGAGCTGGTTTAGCAAACATGCCTGCGTCTTTGGGCGTCTGTGGCGAATGATGGATCGTCGGTATGGGTTTGTGCGATGTGGTCTCATATGTTGAGGCTGAGAAGCGCTCGACTTGTTTGCGTTGCCGGGGCGTGCGGAGAGGGACAAATTCTTCTTTGACGAGTATGTTGGACGTGGTGTTTTGGTCAGGTAGTGGTTGCAGGATCGGCGACGTAGGATTGAGGTCGGTCAGGGGCGATGCGGACGGTGATGTGGATACGGTACCGCTTTTGCCACTTTCAGTGCTGGTTGTATTTGTCTGAGTTTGGTCGTTAAACGACGGTGTTCGTGATTTGGTGGAAGTCGTTATGCTCGTCGCTACGATCGGTAGCAGCTGCGTTGTGGTATCAGATGTGGTATCAATAGGCTGGTTCCAGACATTGTCGTCGACAGCAACAGAGATTTGTAGCTCATGTAAGGTTGGATCTTGCGATGGTTCGAGGACCTGCGAATCAGCATCGACAGTCCCAATCTCCATGCTCATACCTTGCACTTCAGAGACGTCTGATTCCCGCTTGATATTCTTGTTGTCCATTCTATCCAAAATACCTTCCATTTTCCGCTTTGCGCCCGAGAAGGATCCTCGTGGTACAGGTGCTTCTTGTGCTCGTACTGGGTCGATCTGCCCATTCTCGTCATGTATACATCTCCGCTTGGACTTCCTGCAATCGTCACAGGCCTTTGTGCGAGGGCGTTGTTGTTTCGAGGTAGATGGCATATCAATAATCACACTGCCTGGGCTTATGATCTCCTCATCAACCGGTTTGGCTGGAGTAATTGTTTCTGGCATCATCATCATTGCTACCGGCGCTGCTGAAGGTACGAAGTTCGTGAAGACTGATGTTTGGGACACTGGTTCCGCGCCCACAAACGTCGACTGTAACTCGGCCAAGCCGTCGGTAGGCTGTGGTGTCGACTGGATCATCTTGATGCCAAATCTTCTTGATAGGTCGAGCGAAAACTCTCCATCACCTTTGTGCTTACAACGAATCCTTCGCTTACGGCAGGCATCACAAGCACGTTTGGCTACACCATTGGTGTCCTTGCCCTGACCCGCTACAAGGTCTTCATCATTGACGACACCAACAGCAACAAGCACGGAGGCTGTTTCTGGCTGAGCTGACATTTCCTTGGGAGCCGGAGTACTCGCAGACTGCCGAGCTGATGTACGACGATCTGAATTGGTTTTTACTGTTTGACGTTCCATGCGCTTCAACGCAGCAGTCGTCATCTTCCTTTCTGGGGGACCGTTTTCGATATCAGCCAAGGTAGCATCTGGGTAGGCCCAAGATGGTAGTTCCTCATTGCCACGCTTCCACGCAGCCCATATCGCAAACGTCTGTGCAAGCTCTAGGGGATCACCATATCCTTTCGGCATGGAGCGCATAACAGCTTCTTGCGTAGTCTTGGTGATGCCCTGCACTTTGCCCATAGAGACCATGACTGTGCGAAAGATATATCGTAGCAG
>Ga0160427_10000638_pt1 | contig 21056 bp, 31 predicted proteins | sample SolpanmetagenomL_FD_108194 | JGI IMG/M metagenome (GOLD analysis project Ga0160427, IMG submission 108194) | Solar panel surface microbial communities from Lawrence Berkeley National Laboratory, California, USA - L | ecosystem: Engineered > Built environment > Solar panel > Unclassified ...
ATAGCAACGCGATTGAATGATGTAATTAACGAAGCGTATGGCCAGACATTGAGACAGTAATGTAGAATGTCGATCTTGGAGCTTGATTGAGTCAAGTGATGGTGTGACATATTGGTCAGCAAACTCACCAAATTCACCCATGGTATGATAGTCGAGATGATGATAAATCATAGAGATGATGCGAGCAGTTATCGGGCATGCTATAAACCACACCTCACCGCGGCCTTCTCAATGGCACGTTCGAGTTTCTCTATCTTCTCGTTGCACCTGATCTTCCAACCGAATTTTATCTATTTCTCGTCGCTCCAAATCCACCCATTCATGATGGTTCTCGACTGACCGCACAAACTCTTCATTGCAAAGACACCAATCGATTATACAGCTGTAAAGCTGGCCAAACAGAGATCGATTGCCAGATGAGACAGCTAGAGTATGCGCACATCGCCCTACTTACGTAGCGCCATATGCATCAGAGTACCGCATATTTCCATGCCGAAAACAGCACTTGAGAATGGGCCAGGGCGGAACACCTGCTGCACCCTCCCCATGGACTAGGATCAAAGCTGCAGAGCCGCTTGACATTTTAAAGTTATATAACAAACACACGCCGCATCCACTTAATTCCTCAGTCCCAGCGTCTTTCCATAGCACACCACGCTATCGAGCATCAACACTACATAGTAATCGCTTGATAATCGTGCTCCACCAGAATCCTCAACACCTTGAGAATTGCCAATGCAAGACCACATGATCTAATCTGTGAAGAAAGTCTTTCGACTGTCGACGTCTTAACGTCCGTTAGTTGGACCCAGCTATCACTGCTGCCTACAGGAACAGTCATGATAAAATGCAATGCAAGGGATACCTCAGCTTCGATGCGTCAGGTGCGTCCGCGCTCAGTCCTCACGTGCCGCAAAACACACCTTTTCCTAGTAACTACACAAGACTTGAGTATGTGTCTGGTGCTGGGACAAACCAGCTAAATGACAAAGCGAAAGCCTTGCCACGACACGCTAGAGCTGATTCAGACCAACTACAAACGAGTCTGAAAAGCTCAATATCCAGGCATGGCCCGTTACATTGCCCTCAGTTTTCGACAGCAAGGTCAACGGGGCCCCTCGGAAGTCCCTTCTTTTGCAATGAATGCTGTGTCCGGTGCCAGAAAGGTGCTAAGTAGCGTACAGATACGCCCTGGACAGGTCTTTCACACAACCGCTCCGAACATAACAGGACGGACCGGACCACCTTGAGGCGCAAACGTGCTCAATGTCGAGCCAGGGTCTCGACACTTCGCCTCGAGAGACCCAACTTTTCTGGACTCACGGCGACATAGAATCTTGGAACCTCAATCGGAATGCGGTTATTTCCGTGCTTGAGACACTATCTACGGTGCTTTGTCTTTTGTTCTATGAGGTAAACGATCCTTCGTTTGGAATCTGGTGGCTCGAAAGGAAAAGAGCAAAAGCAAACACTGCCCGTGGCTGGCCCCCAGATTGAATACCTTCTTCGCTCGGTCGCCTTTCAAATGTCAGCCAACAGTTGACATCGCTAAGTCTTGTGATACACATCCATCTGCTACGGTACCCCGAAAACCCAACATGGATTGCCGCGGAGAGAAATGCAACTGTGAGTGATTACTGTAATATTAGATAGCATCCCGCTTGTTAGGGCACCATATTGTGGGTCACAGGATGTCCTCGATCTTATGTGCGAACGTCGAGTGGCCGCCAGTCTTTGCTATCGTCGGTTCCCCTCCACTCAGTCCGTCAACATGCCCCTGCTTCGCGCGTTCTTCACGCAGTATATCATCATTCACAAAATCTGCAGTGTTGAATGATGCATCCTCTACTTTCTGGATTTGCACCAGTAACTCTGCTGTTATGCAAATTTCATACAAAGCCAAGAACTCAACGGTCACCCGCCAGACCGGTTTCAGTTTACCACGCCTGTCGTAAGGGTTTGAATGCCGTATCCATGCCGACCAAGACTGAATAACCTGGGATGCGGTGGGGATATCGGTCTTAAACCATTCAATATGAGCCTGGCAATGATGATCGCACCATCTCATAGCATGCCAGTGCTCCATCAGTCGTAAGTGGGTCAGAAGCTCGACCTGTTTTGGGTGACTTACGTCGCTAAAGCATTCCAACAGACGCGGGTTACCGTGTCCGCATTCAACCCACTCCTTAAGACGCTGATCGATGGGTCTGCTCGTATAACCGATTTTGATTATGCCTTGAAAGGCTTCGTCTGTGTAAGTGAAGATGTACACAGATCCAGCCAAGCTCGCCGAAGGCTCGACCGCTGAGAGCAGGGCTGAATTCAATGTGTCCCCTTCCCAAACGAAATGCTTCGAGAACGCAACTTTTTTTGATGGGTTGTGCCGCTGTCCGTAGTCGAGCGCTCGGTCTACGAACCAGACTTTGCGTAACAATGACCCGTAACGGAGCTTGGAAGGAACACATCCTCGACCTTGTCAGTCTGTGTACTCTCGAAGGGCGAGAGAGTCACGTGGTCGCCCAGCTCTTGCTGCCATCTAAGCACCAAGCTGTCGGCCAGCCCGCTGCCCCATATCTTATTTCGATGATGACGAGCACAACAGCTGTGTTCGGCTATTTGCGCCAACATTGTCGTAGTGGGGGAACTGACCGGTATCAATAGTGTCACGAGCTCGAGCACCGAGCGACTTTCTTTCGCCTCGATCGGGATCTTGCAGCATCTACTCTTGGCTGGCAGGTACCAGATGCATTGGAAAGCCAAGCGCGAGCCTTTTGCGTATATGCTCGAAAGCTGGCATTTGTTGCACAGTGGGCAGGATCGCCATAGTTATCGTTTTGATCGCTTTGATCGGCGGAGTGAGGCGCGGAGTGATGTATGCAGATGATATATGATGACTGCTATTCAACCTAGAAACCAGATGGACAGCGATAGGTGGGGGAGAGCACGACGCGTCGCGTCATGTCTCGTTGCGTAACGTCCCGTCACGTCACGTCAAGTCGCGTCTTCTCTGCATCACGCGTCATGAATATTACCCCGATACTATCTTCCATCTCTCACCCATCACTCAGGCAAGAGTAATGAATAGTGCGAACGAGGAGCTTGCAGGTCCAAGTGAAGCCTGTTCTCTCGGAGCGACATGCACAGCGAACCTTATCTGGGAACGTCACTTGACCGTCTTCCCCAGCTCGTATCGTAAGCACTACAATCTCATATCTTACCATGAGCATGTCAATCAGTCACCGCAAGCATTCCAGAGCCGACGCCGAGTTCATCGACGATGCACGCAACGCAATCCTCCTTCGATCTGACATCCATAAGTTCTTTGATGATAAGCGTATTGCCTTCGTTCCCAAGCCGTCCGAGTCGCCCCCCTCCACCTCTACACTCGTTGTACACGTCTTCATTCCCGACATCACGAACGAGCTCGTCGATCTCTACCATAACCGTTTCGTGCAAGCGTTGACTGGTATAAGCATCGAGTACTTGTTTGCAAGGTTCGCGTGGACTGTCTTTGACTTTCTCAAGCCATTTCTGCGACATGGTCAAAGGCGACGGCTATCAATCTACAACACGGATACGTGTGAGTCAAGTTCCCGTGAGGTTTCAGGAGAACTAGCCAGATCTTTCACATACCGAAGCCAATCAAGAAGTGTGAGTCCGCGGAAAAGGAAGCTATTTGCGGATTATGACGATGGGAGGAGCTTGGAAATGGAGGTAGACGGAGGCGACACCTTTGAAGAGTCAAGGGAACGGCGAAGAAAGCGCAGCTTTGATACCCAATCGCCTGTTACACCGATCTCGTCCTTTGGCTCGTCCACCTCCTCCCGTAGCTCCGAACTCGTCGGTGACCACGAGGCGTTAGGTGGTTGTAACTCCACCCGTACCTCTTACGTACCGTTATCGAAGAAGCGGAAGCCAGCTGAGGGTCATCCTGACTTCGCTTCGAGTAATACTACGGATTGAACCATAGAGTCAAAGCAGCTTGTGATACGTGTGGAGAGGAAACAGTAGTTTGGCGCGCATCGCAGCGGAAAGAGCAAAGAGAGCAGTGGCAGGTAAGAGGGAATGCTCGACAATCTGCTGATAGGGACGAAGGTTATTAAACGGGCCAGAATGCGGAGGTGAAGAGGGACACATGTACTCAGCTGGGACGCGTAAGAGAAGGAACAAGCTCACAGAGTTGAAACGTAACGTACTCTGGGGAGGGACTGAGATACAGTTCCCCTCGATCGCTGTGTTCCCTCTGATCTACGGGGACACGGCAAACTTTCAATCAAAGAGCAAGTTGGCAGAGTCACTAAGGGAATTGGCAAAATGATGCGTTTTTCAAAGGCCGTGTCTTACATTTGTTCCTACAATCTCAATTACCCAACATCTTGGTCACCCAGCATTCCAGTCACTCGATACTTCCATGACCCAGTATGCTATATAGTGTTCGCGCGTTTCGGCTATATTCTGGTAGCGCGAAGCTACAAGTCGATTACCCCCTCGACGAAAGAACACAGCGTTATCTTTAAGATAGTCTGTCTATTGGGCCTATAAGGAGTTATGTTTCGACGTGTTGCTAAGTCATATTACTAGGTCGGAGGACGCACCCTTGCGTAGGACGAACCGTAGGTACCCTAAACTCAAGCGATTCAATCCAGTTATCGCACCGGATTCTCTCGTAGCTTGATGCTCTTCATAATGCGCGACTATTCCTGAACACTCCTCTGCCCGGCCGGCTATCGAAAAATTACATCGTGTCGCGGTCTTCACGGCTGACCTGCGGAGGGCTTCATTCGACAGTATAATAGGCCTCCTCTACCACGGCACCCACATCAAGCTCTTCTCGCCCTTTGAATTTGTGGACCGATTGAATCTATGTTTCTGAGTCTTACTACAATGCTAAGAGCCTACTGTCAGCCTAAAAGCGTAGACTCATTGTCACACATTCATCTGATTCTCCTCTTGCTCGAGCATGCTCAATCCAGAACTCCGCAGAGTGACGTACACGTCTAGACGCTGCAAGGGTGTCATCGGTCAAGACCCCGGGCGAACCATGGTGATGAAGGTGCTCAAGACATCCTCTAGCAACGAAGTCGTTGCATGCAGCTCTGAGCATCCAGACATTTGCTGCTGCATCGGGGCTAATTCGCGTTGAGACTGAACATTTCTTTACTGAGTAACGACCCCAACTCCTCCGCTGTTTTCGCTGGGGGGTTGCGCTCGGGAACATTTCCGGCAGAGATAGTGAGGAGACTCGAGAAATTCTTCAGCATCTCTTATGAATCCACAAGGATCTCATTGAAATTAAATACCCCGTCGCGAGGAGGATCAAGTCCACTGAGTTCGGCAACCTCATCTAGTGCGAGCGGCCTAGATGCCCATACCGACCAGTGCAGGGTACGAAACGTATAGTCCTTGGCCCCATCACTGATTCCGCAAAGGATTCTGGCATAGGTCTTATCAAGGGTTCTTGGCATAAGTTCCGTTGAATCACGGTGTGATTCACATCCTTGTGGTGAGGGCCGCTCGGTCCACCCAGGTTTCCCACATCATAACTTACCCACCATGATTTAAGCTACGCTAGAATAGCAGCAGCGCCCAGTGACGCCTCGAGATACTGCTCGAAGGTCTTCACATAATTATATATGCTGCGACCGCGATGATGGTGGAGGCACTTCTTAGTCTTCTGCAGGTCGGTACAGTCGAGGTAGCGTCCTGTAGTCAGCATGGCGGCTGCTACACCAAGGATAACATCGACCGACACCTCGCCGAGCAGCACAAGATCAAGCGCAAACGGAGGACGGAGCAGACAACACATCTATACGCTCCAGGCCTTGCCGCAAGTAAAGGAGTCGTACCGCCGCCAAGTGGTAGTGCTCCGTTCCATGGTCTCCCAGTTCTGCAGGGCTATCAGTGTCGCGATTTATCCTACAGCTATATCTCTACAAGAAAGGACGGTATAGAGATACATTGTCGCGCTACTCACCGCTAGAGCTCGGAACTCAAGGGAAGGAAAGGTAAAGAGGAACGGAACGAACTTCAGCTAACCGAGGAACCCTACAAAAGAGTAGCCGAGCAAACCCTCTGGACCGGAAAGAAATTCATCGACTACTTCGTCGTGCAGAAATTGCGTGGAGACGGAGCAAGTCTGGTCGAGAGCGGAAGACGCAGAGAGGCAGGTAGACGCGGAGAGGCAGCGGTTGAGCCCAGCCAGGAGATATAGGACAATCCCAAGACACGCTACGATTGCGCGCAGAAAAGGCGGCAATATGTCGCTGGCGATTTGGTTAGCCCGAAAGGCATGGCCTTGTACTCGTAATTAGTGTCCATATCGTGTCCGGAATGCGGTCTTCCATTCTCACCTTTCTTCATTCTGATTAGGTTATAGGCTCCTCGCAAGTCGAGTTTGGTGAACCACTGGGCTCCTTGGAGTCGGTCTTGCAGTTCCTTTATGTTCGGCAGTGGATATCGGTTATCAACCGTGATATCGTTCAGTTTTCGATAGTCCACGCAAAGACGTAAGCTTCCGTCCTTCTTTGGTACAAACAGTATAGGGTATCCTGCTGGTGACTCGGATTTTTGTATGGAGCCTTTCTTAAGGTTCTCGTCCAGGTATTGTCGGAGTGTCTGTAGTTCTTTCTCCGATAAGGCGTAAATAGGTCCAAACGTGGGTTTCTTCCCTGGCTCCAATTTAATTTCGTGGTCCCACGGTTGATGTATAGGTAAAGCATCTGCTGACACCTCTTCCTCAAAGAGTTTCGCCCATTTCTTATACTCTTGGGGCACCCTAGAAGGCGTGTGTTTTCCTTCTGTCACTCTAGCTTCTTGATGCCTAATTAGCGGACGGTACGCGGGACGCTTCCCCGCTCAGCATAACCACAGCACGCCCTAAAGCGTCGATGGCATTCCGCCACACAGTAATAGAGTACCAATGTGTGCCCCATTCCCTTATTGTGGAAAATCATGTTCACGTATGTCGCGGAACGACCCTGCGCGATACGTTCACAGCTGAGATGGCCATCCATGGCGGGACGCGCAAGTACGGGCACAGAATGAACATATAATCTCCCTGGTTGTCGCCTTGCTTGGCTGCAGTTTCCCTTATGCATCTCCGAGTCACCTGCACATTCCGTTACCTTCTCTGTCTGACCGCTCCTTTCGCGTCTCCAGCATGTCGGTATCTTTTTCCAAAGTCTTGCATAGCATGTGCACGGTCATTCTGAGTTGCCTTTGCCCTTCGCCTTCTATCAGGGGAATGCATCCCGAACACCATTATACTGCGCCTACTACAACATCAGGACGTAAGGTGCATATAGAGAACGTGGACGGCTCTAACAATCTTGCGGCCTTGTCGCCCAGGAATAGTGTACGCTCCATCGATGAACCACATTGGCTTGCTCAAGCGATCCTCGATCTTCGACATTTCTAGGTAGCCTCATTCCCCTTTCGATCAACGCTATCTCAACGCTCATTCCCTTCACACAGGAGCCATCAGACCGTGCAGATCAACGGGTGAACTGTGGGACACGCACGAATCAAATCCGGTCAATCACATGGTCGCCGACCTCGAATGCGCTAGATTTCTTGGATCTTCGTATAACGGCGAGTCTCACGTGGGTGGATTACGAATGACTCCTTCACCTTTCACCGTACGAAGTCCGGATGGTACAACACGCGCTGTGACATTCGCCGCCTTCGATTGCCTTGCCGAGCCATCCGTAGTGTCGGCTGGACCATCTCGTACTTTGACAATTTATCGCTCTTCTCCGAGGCTCAAATATTATGTCGACGTCAACAGTGCGATATCTCATTCTACATATCTTCTACCAAGCGAAGCTGAACCCGTATAACGAATACTCCTAACTGATCCACCGTACACGAAGTACGACACGCAACTACCCAATCGCTCTAGAGTGCCTGCAAAAAGAGGAGGTTTCCACAACGGGCCTATTATATATTTTCTACTCTGGGTGTGTAGTCACAGACAGAGCCTCGAAGAGTAGAGCATACACTGGCGGTATAAAATGGTTATGATGGAGTTCAACTGGTAGCAGAGATCAAAACGCTACTCGCTAAAGCAGCGCCGCTAGAGAGGTCCATCTTCTGTATAATTAACTCTTTCCTGATACGTATTCTACCTTCGGCCTCTACTATTATCGCTTCCTCTAAAGAGATCGCCTCGCTGGCTGTCATCCTCTCCTAAGTCGAGTGGCCTTCCTTCCATGCAAATGATACAGCGGTCATGGTTACACGATTCACAAGTTGGAATTTGGCCTTGCTGAAATGTACTATCGTGCCCACAGGAACAGCAGTATTCCCCCCTCCTCCTCATCCTAGCCTCCTTTGAGACGTGCCTCTCCTGTTTCTGCCTGTTCTTATCCTTCGTGTCCGTTCGTTCTTTGTGATGGTCCGCCATATCGTTATCACTCTTGCGTTTCCTTAATGGTGGCTCTGGGGACGGTAGTTCAGATGCGGATGTAGAGTGTGCTATAAAGACTAAGCTTCTTAATTAAAGAAATGTTAGGCTCTTTATGTTCTGTCCTTGTGCTCACACCTTTATCAATGTCTCCTTCGTATCCTGCAGCACTCATATCCACCACTTCTTCCAATCGGGATGTGGCAGAAACCATCGTGAAGGTGTCGCTAGAGCCCGGAGTGAGCGTGGGTCGATAGTAAGACGATTTAGATAGGGAGGAGGGCAGGCAATCTACGAGAGCAAGCTATATTTACAACGAACTTGAGCGAATGCCAGACATCCGTGCTTAGATAGGTTGGATGCGTGTTTCGATCGTTTTAGATGCAGGTGCTTGTTAATTGCCTTCAAATCACCCATATGTACTAGATAACGGAGAGTCCGTAACACGCTCTAATACTAGGAAAGGTGCGCTATGCCCGGTTCCACACATGGCATGCGTTGGCACACTTCCTGCAACATCGAGCAAATGACCGTCCATGCCGCACTCAACGGGCTTGCATCGCCTTCAAAATTATATAAGTTATGTTGGTATCGTGTACCCGTAGTCTTCAGCCCCAGTACCTTCGTTGTGAGGACAGGCATTGATTTTCAATTAATAGGGTTCACTGACCGACTGCAGGATGGCAAAAAAGGAACGTGCATGGTCCCCCGTATGAGTTGCTAAGAACCGCGGCGCTACGCTGAGTATGAGCTGGCCCTTGCAAGGCCTCCGCGCTTTTTGCGCCACTCCAACCACATTATCTTATCGTCGAGGAGGTCCTCGAGGATCTTGTTGTTGTACTTTCCAGGACACAGCTCGTAATAGACTCCCGGTTCGGAGGTCCAAAGGGCTTCGTCATATCCCGAATATTGAGTCGTCAGGTACATCTGAAGTTCGTGAAACAGACGTGGGCTGTCTCTGATAGGGCTTGGTCGAGATGTTTGCAAAACTGTGTCGATTTGATTCTGTAACTGTCCGAACACGCAAGGTAGATCACACTTGCAAGCTATCCTTGCTATACCTCGTAACATGAAGGGTAGTGTCTCCTATCTTCGTTTAGTTTGGGACTGATGGCTCTGAATCGGTACGCTACCTGAAAATGCTGAAACTGTTCCTTGGTCAAACATTGTATGCCTACAGCGGAATGCTCGTCTTTGGCAGGGCGATATACGTATCTGATGTTGATAAGCTTGCTGGCACCAAGCGGCTGCCATATCTCGGTACGTCTCATCTCAACAGACAGTTAGCTGCTGCCTTCGATGACCATTATGTCCTGACCGGCGTACCTGAAGGTGAACAATGATAGCTTGTTTCCAAGACAGCCCGCGGATCTCGTGGATTTGGTCCAGCATCTGTTGAAAGCCGCAGACGACGACGAGGTCTGTCCATAAAGCAACCGAGAGGTCTCCCACAACGCCAACGAAAGTGTGCGGCATATGGTCGAGTAATGGTGGAGCTCCTGCTGGTGCGATCTTCTTTATCACTTGACGGACTCCACGAGCAAATTCACTCACTTTAAAGACGGTGAATGGCTCGAGGGGGACCCCGTACCTGTAGAGTTGAATTTGAATAGGTCTCAAGGGCGCAGGTATAGGGGAACATGTTACTGTCGCCATGTCAGAAGATCGAATGCGGGACACGGTGTCCAGGCAAGTAATATGTAGACGTACTGACAATGGTTGTATACTTTACTCTAGAGCACTATTCATCCCAGTAGCAGAGTAGGTCCGCATTGTCCGCCCGCTTGCATAGAGCAAGGAAGACGTCCCAGAGAAGCCGCTCCGTGGGGGAGGCTTTCGAGGTAGCAAATTGTAAGCGTTATGCCCCAAGACCGCAGCCGCAACACCGACAGTCTGACGCTTTTCGATGGTTTCTTGCCAGCCTCCTAAAGGATGCGCCATGTGTAGGCCCATGAATAACACGTGGTTCTTCGTCAAGACGATGATCCCTTGGTGTGGAAGACGTTGACGGCTTGAGGCAGATATTAGTCCGGAGCTAGAGGTGTACTGTGATTCATGCTAGGAAACTCAATCTCAACGTCCAGCCATGTAGTTTTTCCCCTCATCCTATCCATGAGAACGTTGGGTTTTCCAGGAATATCGTACCTTCGTACTTGAAGCTGGCCATGCGTTAAGGGTTTCTGCATCGGAAGATGTACCAATAGAACTGGTGGCGTCTTCGCAAGTCTTCTACCCATGCGAGCTGCGGTAGCAGGGATCTTGTTAAGCGGGAGGGAGTCTGGTGATGAGTAGGGCATTCGGGCCACAGGCCACTATGCGCATTGAAGTATGATCGTAGGGCAGTTACTCTATCTTGTTTGTCTGCTTGTCGTCTCAGGCTTACATGACCGAATAGAGCAACATAATAGTGGCCATTACAAAACGGCCGCCTTCTACCCCCCTTCTCATTCCTCTTCGAGTCTCTGCCCTCCGTCTTCTTCTCCACCCTTATCTGCGTCATCTTCATTGGATGCAAAATAGAGATCGTCTAAGCTCTCGCTCTCGCTTCCGCTTTCAACCAGATCAACGTCGCTTGCGAACCCCCAGGCTGGAATAGGAACGCGGCACCAGCCCAAAGGCATCCTTGAGTCCAGGCGGGACTCATAGAGGTTCTCTGCGATGACTCTCTGGACATGGGAACTTCGCAGGTCTCCGTAGATCTGGACCCAGGAAGCCAGGAATAGGCAGAGTCGTTCTAAATGCAATTCTAGTAGGCGTTCACGAGGCCGGCAAATCGAGGGAATATCAACCCATTGCACGTTGGCGTATCTCAGTTTTAGGCATCGTAGGTTGGGGAGATGTATGCACCGCAAAAGATACGAGCAGTCGCACGTTTCGCTGAAGCCTAGGTCCAAGAACTCTACATTTGTGAGCCTGTTCAGAAATGTAGCTGCTTCCTGGAAGGAGACGGCAAATGTAGCTGGCAGTCTCAGCTGGAGGGACTTCAACTTCCAGGGTTGCGGTAGGCTCCAGGGAGCAAGCTCTTCGAAGAGGTCGTCAAGTGATATCCCCAGATGTTGAAGACCCTTCTGGAAACCTGCAAAGATATGACGTCTCCACAAGCTAGAGCACAAGCGTGAGTGGGAAGGCTCACCCAGATCTTGAGCGTAGACAGCCGACTCAGATTAAGATTCGAGAGGTCCTGCATTTCTCTGATACCGAGAGGAATGGTGGACGACAGGTACGAAGAAGTTAGTGGAACGGGGTTTGTGATGATAGGCGGGCTACCGAAGTCAGCCTCGTAGGTGGAGTAGGTGGAGAGAGACTGTGGGGCCATGCCAGATCCGAGCATAGCGCGGATGACGGTTGGCCAGACTGGTATGCGGGCTTTCTTCATCCCAACTTTGATGTTGCGATGTCGAGTCGCAATCTGAACGTCGCTCAAAATCTTTGTCAGGCGTCGAGGCAGCGCTCTCTGGTAACTGCGCTCGGAGACTTAGTGATCATCGATCACAACAGAGCGACACGAGATCAAACCTTTGAAGGCCTGTGTAAGCTGGTCCTCGCTTTGTGCGTGGCTCAAAGTCCATTGGTATAGCGGTAAGGGATGGTCATTGAGGTGTGAGCCAGACTCCGCTGCGGTCTTAGGGCATACAGCTTACAATTTGCTACCTCGAAAGCCTCCCCCACGGAGCGGCTTCTCTGGGACGTCTTCCTTGCTCTATGCAAGCGGGCGGACAATGCGGACCTGCTCTGCTACTGGGATGAATAGTGCTCTAGAGTAAAGTATATAACCATTGTCAGTACGTTTCATATTACTTGTCTGGGTCGTGGAGCGGGAGAGCTGTGGCTAAGCTGCCGAAAAGTGCTATCGCAACGATTGCAGGTTCTTTTGAGCGCTCTCCGAACCTTTCAGTGACCTCGACTCCGGAGAAGGATGCAAAGGCAGCGCAGATGCTTAGCTTCTGGCGACGGGAAGGTTAGTCCCTGTACTTCGAGTAACAGGATAGGTGCTTAACGATTTAGTATTGGATTATCTGGTCCCTACCACTGCGCTGCCTCCTTGTCTCACGACGTGCCCGCAAGCCTTTGTCCTCGAGACGGAAATCGAAGACCTGAATATCAATGCTATAACTGTTGTCCCGCGGCATTACGGTGCGCTGTCATACGAATTCGACCCGCCCCTCCCACCAATGTATGAGAGTACATGTCCAGATCTTTTTCTCGATGCTGTAGTAGCAAATGGGCGCGACTCCGGCTTCGGTTCAGCGCATGAAGAGGAGGAATTCAACGCCATGGCTAATAAAGCATCGCCCTCCGCATGCAACATATATTGCAATTCCAACCCTCAGTGGCACAGCGGTGGCCAGCTCTGCGCCGAGATACGGACTCCAATTGTTGGTAGTGAGTCTTATAGGAATGATATACTGTTCGGTGGTGATATCGGTTCACTGGCCGGGAACGCCGTGGCATTGCAGGATAGCCCACCCTCTTGGTGCCTTCGTTCGGATTAGCGTAGACCATTTGGGCTCACCGATAGCTTGTTACCCCAGGAAAAAGAAGAGAAGCAGCCTCTTGCCAAATCTCATTGATCAAGCTGCGAACGTCTATCGATACCCGCCGAGCCAAGTGCAGTGTCATGGCTTGGTATTCACCACCCGTGCCCAGTACTTCAGCTAGTCTATGTATCAACCTTTTACTGTTTCCGGTCAAATCTGTAACACACCTATCATGCGGCATCGTTATAGCGAGGAATAAGGGTAGATATTGTCAGTCGATGGGTAATATCGACGTCATGTGACCTGCTCATCGGCTGGCGCTGAACTTAGCACCGAGCTTAATCTGACCTTAGGTCAACCGCTATCTGTTTCACGACCAGCGTCAATGCACTGAACAGGCACGCCTTTGAGGACACAAGGTTAATTCTTTATGATTGGCAAACAACTACACTCTTTACGAACGAGAGGAATGACGCCGAGAGAAGAATTTGCAGACCACACGTCTTAGGACCGCTACGTGAGTTTCCTCAATGCGATCAGCGACCGAAAGCGAGAAGCACCTTAAGACTCGTCTGGCTGCATCGTTAGCTAATACTCGTCGCAAGCAAGTCACAGGTGACACTCACCGCAACATCAACGAAGCCCTGCCACCAATTGTTGTATGCTTGGTCTGGGCCTGCACAGAGTACGGTCTGCAATGCTTCGATCCATACGCGGTCTTGATCGAGTGGGGCAGTCACCTCTTGAAGAACCCCTAACGAAGAGAGAGCGTTGGCGCAAAGCGCCCGAAGAAGCAGGCGGGTTCTGAACAGGTCTGCCTCGCAGATCGTAGCGAAGACACATAGTCGCTCGCTGGGGATACGGTCGAAATGAAATCGAACCATTTTTGCTGGTATGCTAATGAGCTCAGCTTCGTATCGCATCTCTCCGATAGCTGTCGAATACTGTTCGAACGCAATCCGGGACCAGTCATGCTCCTCTAGACACTCAAAGGCCCCACCGAACAGAGGTACCCTTCGTGACCGTTGACGCTCTTCCTCTTTGATCGTCGCCTTTAGCTTGAAGCATCTGACACGACCTCTTTGTCCCAGGTTCACCTCGACTAAATCCTGCCTTTCAAGTGAACAGGGTCTGCTGTCTATCAGCATGAACGTGCCCAATGCCGTCACATAGTCGTCCTCTTCGATGTCCGTGAACGAATCATCGATTTCTGTTGGCGAGGGCGGTGGTTGACGGGTATAAGGCCTCAATTGCCTCGACGGCTCGGTCTGGACGAGATTTTCGAACGGTTGGCTTTCGGTCATTGTGCTGCTCGATTGCGCAGACTCAGGAGTGCGCTCTGACGCTCGAAAGATGCGATGATTGATCATGGGAAGATGAGGCTTCTTGTATGTCTGCTGTGATATCGCGTCCTCTGCGAGAGCCTAAATAGTCGTATGGCTGTCACAAAGTAAGCGCTAGCGGCGAGCGCTCGTGGGGTTTCATGCTCAGTGAGGCACGGTCGCTAGAAAAGAGCATGAGCCAGCAGTAGCCACTTCGGGGAGGCGGGGCACGTACATCACGCCTTAGGATACGAGGTCTAATACTGGTTCTTAGACTAGTGTTGACTAGAAGGCTTTCTCATGTTGAAACGCAGCTTTATCACACCTTTGTTGCCTAAGCGCAGCTATATCCCACTTTTAAGATTGATACCGCAGATTATACTCGCTGCCACATGCCGCCTTGACAATGGCTTGGGTATCACGTGATAGGCCAGTGTCTGTGCGGCACACTTGACCGAATCGGATCAAATCATCCGCACATCGCGACCCCACCGTACAAAGACGAACAGTAAGCACATACGTAGCTTAATACAGACACCTCTACTTGATTCAATGCTATTCCCTCCGCATGTTCCGGACCCAAATTAGATCGCAGATCTACAGAATCGCATTGTACCCTTTAAATCCTTATCTTCCCCATTAGTGGAATTCAGCATGAACCAGGAAGTGGACGTGGAACATATTGCCCACGACGACGAGGCCTTGCGACAGAAAGCGGAGGAGATGGTAAGCCCCGATAGAAGCCCGGAGGATCTGCGCTAATAGAATTGCCAGGCAGGGCAGCCGCTTCAGCTTGAGCCGCTCCGCGTAGGCCAAGGTTTCGAGAAGGTTGATCCGTCAGTCCTTGTTATGCTTGTCAAGAGAGAGGGACAAGAAGGCGCGGTGCGAGCCTATGGTGAGCCTATGCTCAACATCGTCACCGGCGCGGCATACCGTGGCATGGTATTGATTAGTATTGGAGGTCGAGATTGCGCTCTTCTAGGCAAACCGTCGGTCCGGTACTTCCGGACGCGCCCACAAGGCTAGAGTTGAGTGCCAACAACTGTAAATCAATTCCAAGCTGCCCTGGAAGCTCTACGCGTAGTTGTACATGGGACTGCGCCTCGGGGTACGGAATGTTCGCGGTAACGAGGGTTGAGGCTTGCATATTGTTGAGGTCTACACCAAGACATACGCTAGCAGAATGTATTTCGGGTATATGTTGCAGGATATCAAGAGTCTTTCCTAAAACCCAGACGGGTAGAGGTAGCATCACTTGCTGTGTTTGTCCGGAGTTCGGAATCGTGCCGCCGAGGTTCGATTGGTTTTCAACATCAGGGTCTGATTGAGTGATGCTTGAGGATTCAGAGAGGCCAAGAGCGTCTGACAAGTAGGGCCAAAGGCTAGTAAGCGCAGGATGTTCCGGAGAGTGGAGTCCTGACCACCACTTGCATAACTCCATTCTGACTACCATTGAGGGGACCCTAATCTCGGAGAAGAATCGTGATGAGATAGCAAGGGCAAAAAGCGAGGCCAAGTATTGATCATCTAGCCAAAGCTCCTTTAGGAACTTGTGTAGTACCTTCTGGCGGTACAGTGCTGGTTGACTACCAACCTTTTTACAAGCTTTCGAAGCAAACTGATCGCGTCTCTCCTCGATCCACTTGACCGGACTTTCAGAATTGGCTATATCGCCTCGGGCGTTCTCGAGCCTCTGAATAAGGGATGCCATAGTATGGCGCTCCTTAGACTGCCTGTCGGTCCGTTTCTCCTTAGGCATCTCAACCGATAAGTGGAACGATGAATAGTAGGATAGTAGAGGAGTAGAATAGTAGGATAGCGAATTACTGGAATAGTATAATGGTGGAATGGTGGAATGGTGGAATGGTGAAATGGTGGAATGGTGGAATGGTGGAATGGTGAGATGGTGGGTGGGATTAGGCTGCAAGCGCCAGAACTCAATGCACAGCCCAATGAGATGTAAATCAAGGCTCAGTCTTCATGCAAAAGCCACAGCCATGCATAAAGCCACAGCCATGCATAAAGCGGCACACAACGGATACTGCCAGATACGTACTAGCTATACGTACGACATACAGGTAGTCACACTGGCTTGCGAAGACTCTATTCCAGCCGTGGCGAGCTTCCTCATTATCTCTCGGCAACATACATGACCACGAAAAATACCATAGCATATTGCCTAACGATGCCAGAGCCGCATGCTGTGACACATTTGCCGTAAGAGGAGTGGTTCAAACATCCTGCGTGTGTCTATGAGAGCTCTTGAGCATGACACGTCCCAGAGCATGCCTTTTGTCTTCTGCTGACGTCCACACGACCAAGTATGCAACTTTCTCGTGGTGGTGACGTCCTGGGAATATCATGCACCACGATCATCGTCTCTATCGCAACGTGATGACGTACTTTCATCATGTTGATCCTTTATGTCTCTGCCTGCCGTAGGTCCGCTTTACTCTCTTCTCATACTGATCCACGAATGCGGCCATTTTGCGGGATCTAAGGGATTTCTTGCTTCGAGTTCGTGTCGCTATCGGTTTCCCTGGGGAGCGAGTGTTTCTCCGCTTGAAGGTCATTGGTTTCGACGGGTTGGATCCTGGAGGTAGGGCTATGTACAGAATAACTCAGTACCCGCTCTGTGTTATCTCTAAAGGGACATTACCGAGCTTGCTGTGCGCTGCCTTGGAGACGTCCTCAAAACATTTGTACTGGCATTCCAAAAGGTCCAACGGAGGACACTCGGGTATTTCTCCAAGCTTCTCATACCAAGTGTCGTGCTCAACCGCGTACCAGTCACGGATGTGACCATTCAGCTTCGCAAAGTGTAGTTCTTCCCTTTTCCAATAGCTGCTATCTTCTATCCAGCTACGCGCGCGATTGTAAATGGAGGTGTTGTCTCCCGCAATCTGCAAGAAGATCTCTCGCTCGGATGTTGGCTTCATTAAGTCGTGTGGCGGTGAGGGCGATGGGGAAATGGGTCTTGCGGTACACAGAAGGGCTGCATTAACAGCTCTAAGGTTGAGTTGAGGAGGGCTACCAGAAGACATCGTCAAGTAGTGGTGTTGGAGGAGTGCAGTCAAAGTGGTGGTTGACCGTGTCGCCGTGAATCAGCGACCGGTCTCCGATATGATGACTAAACAATCACGTGACTTTATGCTCCAGCTTGCCCTATCTCTGCCTGTCGATTGGACCTGGAAAAAGGGCGCTTAAAGACGGGATATACCTTTATCTCGATCGTTTCCCCCGATTTTCTTCCTAATCCATTCCATCTTGCTTTTCTGAGCCGACGTTACCACATGGCTCTAATCAACCTTCGAACCACTTTTTGCGTTGTGGAGGCCATCAATCCCGCGGCAGAAGAAGCCTTCTATCTCCCACATAACGCCCAATACCTTATCGCGCGGGGCCTTCCAGAAAAGGGTGCGAAAGTGAAACGTCCAAGAACAACACGCGATACGACCCCAACGTTCTCTTACAAAGAGAGACCCAAGCTAGCTTTCAGTCTCGATGTAGAGAAGTTTCGTAACCCTAAAGAGCTGGGCGTGACTTTTGGTAGCGATGATCAGAAAGTAGACGTCGCGCTCGATGTCAACAACGAACAAGGAATTAGCTCTGTGCACTTTCGCGTCTGCTGGAACTGGAGTTATCCCGAACCTAAAGTCATGTTAGTCAGAAATTCCTCCCGCAACGGTACGCAAATCGGAGACCGGTGCCTCGACGCCGTGCTAAATAGCTGGATGCTGAACGTTAGCACACCAACGATAGTTGAGGCCGGGCCAGTACGCTTACAGTTTGAGATTCCCTGCCGCAATTCACAGGAAGATGCAGCTCTCATGCTCCAGTGGAAGGCATTCATGGAAGCGCTTTCCAGTGCAGCGCCGAACGTTGGAGCAATGCAGCTGCAAGACCGATTTGGAGTCACACCAACCCTACCTCAGCCTAAGAGACGGAAGACTAGTGGAAGTGCTGGGTTGACAACAGCGTCTACAGCAGAGCACTGCTCGAATCTTGAGCCCGTGGAAGAGCAAGTTGAGAAGGAACAGACCTTGACCGATCCACCACCAGGGAGCCTGACATCACAGGAGACTGGCGAAACCACCGTTCTAGGAGAAACCTTGTCCGTCCCTGCAGGCAGGATAACCGAACATTCCAACGCGGGGACTCTGAGACTGAACAAATTTTACCAGAAAGGCCTAATTGGGGAGGGGACTCTAAGACTGAGTGATTTCCACCACGAAGGTCTGATTGGGGAGGGAGCCTTCGCAAAGGTCTTCAAGCTCCGCGCACAGTCTACTGGGCAGGTCATTGCCTGCAAGCAAATATCCACAACAAAGACTCGGACAGACCTGCAGCGTGAAGCAATCATCATGAGACAGCTTCGACATCCACGCATTGTTGAGTACATCGATCTTGTTGAGGCACCCAACCACCTGTATATCTTGATGGAATACCACCCTATTGGCAGTCTCAAGGACTACATCGTGGACAGGGACGACATGCTCACCGAACCAGATTCGCGCGTAATCGCAGACCAGATCCTGGATGCACTCGAATACCTTCACCAGAACTCCATCATTCATCGGGACCTCAAGCCCGACAACATTCTTGTCTCTTGCCGATCTCCTCTAGGTGTGAAACTCTCTGATTTCGGACTATCCAGGATACTGGACTCTGGATCATTTAACAGGTATGCAAAGCTTATGACAGGGTCTCCCCTCCACCAGACTGACAAAGGTTAGTGAACTGACGTTTTGTGGAACCCCTGGCTACGCCGCACCGGAAGTGTATCCTCTATCTATCAAGGGCGCGTTTTATGAGCAGGCCGGGCCCTACGACTTTGCCGTGGACGTTTGGTCATTAGGGGTCCTTCTCTGGGAGGTGTTGTCCGGCGAGTCACCCTTCAAGACGAGGCGTAGAAAGAAGGCGAACTTCAACGCGATACTGAAGCAGTTGGACTACGGAGCTCTACGAAAGAAAGGAATCTCCAAGGACGCCACTAGGCTCGTAACACAGATGCTCGAGTTGGACCCTACAATGCGTCCTACAGCAAACCAGTGCAGGGAACATCATTGGTTTAACCCAGTTGCCTCTGGGCGATTGGCTTCAACGGAAACGAGCTCGTTGCAGACGGAGACTGAACGAGATGAAACGGACCGCCCTCATGATGATACGTCCAAGAAGCTGATGTCAGAGATACATCCGCCAATGATGAGGTAAGCTTAATTCTACAGAACTTCACGTCCGCGGCAGCTCAAACCTTCAAACAGCCCTTCCCTCCTCCGAGCGCTAGCTACATGACATACTACGATGTTTGCCACGCCCTTACTCCGGCTTGAATTCAGTGTCGAGAAGAGTGGTCTCATGATTGCTGAGCCTTAGCGCCTCCCTCACACTGTTCTTGAACAAGGGCGGGCCACAGACTAGGAAAGGTTAGCTGGATTCAGAGCGCAACAATGGAACGTACGTTCCTGAGACTTCCATATTTCCCGCTTCTGCGTTGCATTCACTTTCCATTGTCCAAGTCAAATCGAATCCACGTTAAGTTTTAAACAGACGTTCGGGACTTTCCACCACTCCTTTATCTGTGCGGTCCAAATCTCCCATTTTCCGAGGAATATACACCAAAATAGTCAGAATGTGCCGTTCCATGTCAAGCAGAAGAAGTTTTTTGAGGAATTCATTCGCCCAAAGCTCCTGGTCTGTGATATGTCAATGCAAGGTTATCAAAGGTAGGGGCAGGGTTGCGAATGTACCTTTGCTTTCAAGTATCCAAATCAAGGACAATCTTCGCACCCGAGCAGTTTGGTCAAGGTGAGCTTGCACAAGGTGTCGAGCGGAGAGCAGTTGGGCCACCAGATCTATTCCTCTTGCCATAAGAAGAACCTTGTCGAAGTTATTCAAGTCTGTATGTCCTCCGTAAGGTCCATCAACAATTGCAGGGAGTGGACGTCGACCGTGGCTGAGGATGTCGTTGCTGAAGCCTTTGTGCCTGTTCGAGAACAGAGTCATGTCCACGGCCATCTTGGATTCATTGACGGTAGTCCAAGCAACCAGGAAGGGATGAGACTGGACACACCCCAGCTTGTGTTTTGCGATGCTAGGTATTGTAAGATAAATGTATTGACCTGGCTTGATATGTCACGGTCTTTTCAGTGTGATGTTTATCTTGCTCAAACACGCTTTCGCGCAACAAGCGTCCACGGAGCGTCTGATCGTCGAGAGTCTCAGGAATCACTTGATAACTTCTGAAGTCGTTTCTGGCAGGACCCAAGAGTATAGCGCCTAAAAGACTTCTTCGTCCAACAAGAGGTGCTTGGTCGATCCAGGGCATGCATGACGCCTGGAAATCATGACTTGTGATATACCAGACTCCATCTTGGCGATTCATGGCATGATCAGCTGTATCCTATAGGAGACATCGCTGTTTTCTTTGGTGATATGTCGACATTGTGGAATCGGAGAAGTAGGCACACCCACAGCAGTCCTGACCCAATGTCACCTCGTGTAGTTTGTAGGTACAGCTCGTGCGGAACTGGTCGCTGGAAAATATTAAGGTCGCGGCGGAGAAGAGGTCTGCTATGAGCTTGTTGAACGTGGCCTTCACAAACCCATGAGACGTTCAGGTCGATGAGCCAAAATCGTGCGGCTACTCTGGTCGAGTCAGAGTCGCACTGGCTGCCATGCAATATTTGCAAGGCATTCAGGTCTTTGTTGCTGTACGGCCAGCGAGTAAAGACAGGCTGCTGATTCGCGCTTATTTTAGGTGCACATTGCCGGCGGTTACAGGGTTGGCCTCAAAAGTCTAGAGCCCCCACTTGGATGGTGTGCCAAACCTCGACTTTCCACTGACCGTTC
>Ga0160427_10000640_pt1 | contig 21007 bp, 23 predicted proteins | sample SolpanmetagenomL_FD_108194 | JGI IMG/M metagenome (GOLD analysis project Ga0160427, IMG submission 108194) | Solar panel surface microbial communities from Lawrence Berkeley National Laboratory, California, USA - L | ecosystem: Engineered > Built environment > Solar panel > Unclassified ...
CTGCAGGGCGACAGCAGCCAGTGGGTCATGCCGACCGGCAACTACGCCAACCACCGCTACAGCACGCTGGACAAGATCAACGCCACGAACGTCGCGAAATTGCGTCCCATCTGGTCGTTCTCGACCGGCGTCCTGCGCGGGCACGAGGGCGGTCCGCTCGTCATCGGCAACACGATGTACGTGCACACGCCCTTCCCCAACAACGTCTTCGCGCTCGACCTGAACGACAGCGGCAAGGTGCTGTGGAAATACGAGCCGCACCAGGATCCCGGCGTCATCGCCGTGATGTGCTGCGACACCGTCAACCGCGGCGTCGCGTATGGCGACGGCAAGATCATCCTCAACCAGGCCGACGCCACCGTGGTGGCGCTCGACGCCAAGACCGGCAAGGAGCTGTGGCACGCCAAGAACGGCGATCCGGCCAAGGGCGAGACCATGACCATGGCGCCCATGATCGTGAAGGATAAGGTCTATGTCGGCATCAGCGGCGGCGAGTTCGGCACCCAGGGCCGGCTGACCGCCTACAACCTCAAGGACGGCTCGGTCGCCTGGAACGCCTACTCCGTCGGACCCGACGACCAGATGAAGGTCGATCCGCAGAAGACGACCATGATGGGCAAGCCGGTCGGCGCCAATTCCTCCCTGCAATCCTGGCAGGGCGACCAGTGGAAGACCGGTGGCGGGTCGACCTGGGGCTGGTACTCCTACGACCCGGCGACCAACCTCATCTACTACGGCACCGGCAACCCCAGCACCTGGAACCCGGTGCAGCGACCCGGCGACAATAAGTGGTCCATGACCATCTTCGCCCGCGACGCCGATACCGGCATGGCGAAGTGGCTCTACCAGATGACCCCGCATGACGAGTGGGACTATGACGGCGTCAACGAGATGATCCTCGCCGACATCCCGGTGAAGGGCGCAACCGTCAAGGCGCTGGTGCACTTCGACCGCAACGGCTTCGCCTACACGCTCAACCGCGAGACGGGCGAACTCCTGGTGGCGGAGAAGTTCGACCCGGCCGTCAACTGGGCGACGAAGGTGGACATGACCACCGGCCGTCCACAGGTGGTCAACCAGTACAGCACGCAATTCAACGGCGAGGACAAGAACAGCCGCAACGTCTGCCCGGCGGCCCTCGGGTCGAAGGACCAGCAGCCCTCGGCCTTCTCGCCCAAGACCGGCCTGTTCTACGTGCCGACCAACCATGTCTGCATGGACTACGAGCCGTTCAAGGTCGCCTATACCGCCGGCCAACCCTATGTGGGCGCCACGCTGTCGATGTTCCCGCCGAAGGGCGAGACCAACCTCGGCAACTTCATCGCCTACGATGCGAGCCAGGGCAAAATCGTCTGGTCGATCCCGGAGCCCTTCTCCGTCTGGTCCGGCGCGCTGGCCACCGCCGGCGACGTCGTCTTCTACGGAACGCTCGAGGGCTACATCAAGGGCGTCGACATCAAGACCGGCAAGGAGCTTTACCGCTACAAGACGCCGTCCGGGATCATCGGCAACATCAACACCTACATGCATGACGGCAAGCAGTACATCGCCGTGCTGTCGGGCGTGGGTGGCTGGGCCGGGATCGGCATGGCCGCCGGCCTTGCGAATGACACGGACGGCCTCGGCGCCGTCGGCGCCTACAAGCAACTGTCCAACTACACCCAGCTGGGCGGCGTCTTGACCGTGTTCGGCATCGAATAAAGTCGCGCAACAATCCCCGGGCCGCGTCCGACGCGGCTCCGGGGGCCGGTTTGGAGACCCCACATCGATGCGTAACGGACCCGAGCTTGTCTTGTCGGGCGCACTCATCGCCCTGGCCAGCTGCTTGCCAGGCCATGCCCAGGCGCAGAATGATCCCGTCTACAACGTCCAGAACGGTGTGGTGGATCAACACATCTACAATGGCTATCGCCGCTACGGCCAATCCTGCCACCGCTGCCACGGACCGGATGGTGCCGGCAGCTCCTACGCCCCGAGCCTCACCGAATCGCTCAAGCATATCGACTACGACCAGTTCGTCGACGTCATCATCAACGGGCGCCAGAACGTCACCCAGGCCCAGAACAACGTCATGCCGTCATTCGGCACGACCGAGGACGTCGTCAACTACCTCGACGACATCTACGGCTACCTCAAGGCGCGATCGGACGAGAAACTCGGCCGCGGACGCCCGAAGCGCAGCGGCGATGAAGACTGAAGGCGTGCCGCCCGGCAGCCGCACCGCGTGCCGACGGCGTGTCCGGAGCGTCGCCGCCGGCGTCGTCGCGGCGCTCTGCATCAGCAGCCTGCCCGCCGCCGCGCAACGGGCAGAGCTGATCTCACAGACCGAGCTCCGCGTCTGCGCCGACCCGAGCAACCTTCCCTTCTCCAACCGCGCCGGGGACGGCTTCGAGAACCGGATCGCCGCCCTGATCGGCGCGGCGCTCGATCTGCCCGTGACCACCGTGTGGTTCCCGCAGACTGTCGGGTTCGTGCGCAACACGCTGCGCGCCCGCGAGTGCGACCTGGTGATGGGCGCCGTCTCGGGCGACAGCGTCATGGACAACACCAACGCCTATTATCATTCCGGCTATATGATCGTAACGCGTGCGGCCGATGGGATCGCGGCCACCAGGCTCGGCGATCCCGTCCTGGCCGATAAGCGGATTGGCCTGGTGGCGGCCACCCCGCCCACCGACCTCGCCCTCCGCCATGGCCTGATGCCCCGGGTGCGCGCCTACTCGCTGGCCGTCGACACGCGCGCCGGCAACCCGGCCCGGACGATGCTGCAGGATGTGGTGGACGGCGCCATCGACGTGGCCCTGGTCTGGGGCCCGGTCGCCGGCTACGCCATCCGGCACGACCACCTCCCGCTGCACGCCGCCTTCCTCCAGGCCGATCCCGCCGGCCCCCGCCTCGACTACCGCATCGCCATGGGCGTGCGCGCCTACGAGCCGGAATGGCGCCGCCGCATCAACCTGGCCATCCGCAGGCAGCAGCCGGCGATCGACCGCGTGCTGGCCGATTACGGCATCCCGCAACTCGACGAGCAGAACCAGCCCATCCCCGCACCGCCATGATCCGGCACAGCCGGCGCTTCCTTCTGCTAGCCGGTTGCGCGCCCGCCTGCGGCATCCTGCTCGGCGCCGCCGTCCCGGAGCCGAAGGCCTATCGGCTCGACGACTACCGCGCCCCCGTCCCCGACACGGTCCGCGGCGCGAGCGTGCTGCACGCCGCCGCGCTGCACGACCTGGTTCGCCGGGAGATGGCGATCCTCATCGACGTGTTGCCGGCGCCGCGCCGCCCGGCCAACATGCGGCCGGGCACGCCCTGGATGCCGGTCGTGCATCGGGACATTCCCGGCAGCCTGTGGTGGCCCGAGGTCGGCCGGGGCGAGCTGCCCCCCGAACTCGAGCAGCGGTTCCGGCACCGCCTGCTCGAGCTGGTCGCCGCCCGGCCCGGCCGAATCGTGGTGTTCTACTGCCTGCGGGACTGCTGGATGAGCTGGAACGCGACCAGGCGCGCCGCCAGCTACGGCATTCGCGCGGCGTGGTTTCCCGATGGCATCGAGGGCTGGGCGGACGCCGGCCATGCACTGCAGGAGCAGAAGCCGGACCTCGTGGAGTAGGCGGCTCCTACAGCTTGCTTGCATCCTGCAGCGCGCGCGCGAAGGCCCCGAGCCGCGCCTCCAGTTCGACCGGCACCTCGCACGCATAACGGACCGTCCGCCCGACCTCGTCGTAGGTGCGGATCAGGAACAGCCGCCGCGTCGTGAGCTCTTCGCGCGTCGCCGGCGGCGCGTCCGCCGGCAGCGCCCGCAACGCCGTCGTGACCGCCGCGACGGTGTCGGTCAGCTCGCGCTGCCGCCGGCCGATCCCGCGCAGCCGGTCGATGACGGTCGCGCGCTGTGCGTTGGTCTCCTCCACCAGGCCGGCGAACAGCGTCTCCGCCGCCCCCGCCCGCGCCGCTGCCGGCAGCCCGGCCACATAGGCCTGCAGCGCCTGCGACCCGGCCTCCAGCGGCCGAGACCGCGACGAGACCTGTCCGACCAAGGCGGCCACGGCCGGGTCGCCGCGCCAATCGGTGGCTTCGCCATGGCCGGCCCAGAACGTGCCCGCGGTCAGGCCGGGGACCAGGCGCTGGATGCAGGGCCAGTCCCGGTCGGCCGGTGGCGGCCCGGCCGCCCCCAGGACCACAGCCATTACCCACACCGTTACCACGGCCGGGCCCCTCATTCCGCCACCACCCGCCGCGCCATGAAGCCCCGCCCGGGATCGTAGCCGATGACGGCGGCCGCCATGAACAGCAGCGTGCAACCGCACACCACGGCGGCCGAGAGCGGGTCGAACCGACCGTACAACGCGAACCGGATCAGTTCCGTCGCCGAGGTGAACGGGTTCAGCCGGCAAACCCAGTACAGGAACAGGCTGCTTTCCTTGACCCGCCACAGCGGGTAGAGCGCCGAGGAGGCGAAGAACATCGGGAAGATCACGAAGTTCATGACGCCGGCGAAGTTCTCAAGCTGCCGGATCACCGACGACAGCACCAGGCCCAGCGCGCCCAGCATCAATCCCGACATCACCAGCGCCGGCAGCACGGCAAGATAGCCCAGCGGCGGCGGCTCGATCTCCCAGAACCAGGCGATGCCCAGGAAGATGTAGGCCTGCACCACCGAGACCGCGACACCGGCCAGCAGCTTCGACAGCAACAGGAACCAGCGCGGCAGCGGACTGACCAGCAGGGTCCTCATGCTGCCCATCTCCCGGTCGTAGACCATGGAGAGCGAGCTCTGCATCCCGTTGAACAGCTGGATCATCGCCACGAGCCCCGGCGCGATGTAGACCTCGTACGGGACATAGGTGTCGTAGGGCGGCATGATCGAGACGCCCAGCACGAACCGGAACCCGGCCGCGAAGATCGCCAGCCATACCAGCGGCCGCACCAGCGCGGAGATGAACCGGCCCCGCTGGTGCACCCAGCGCAGCCCCTCGCGCCGGACGATGCCGCCCATGCAGCGGGCATACCGGACCGCGGTCATGCCGCGTTCCCCACGGTCAGCCTCCCGAACGCCTCACCCAATGTCGATGCCGCTGCGCGGGCCACCAGGTCGTGCGCCGTCCCGTCCGCCAGCACCCGCCCCTGGTGCAGCACGATCACCCGGGCCCAATCGCCGGCCTCGTCGATCAGATGCGTCGCCCACAGCACCGCCAGCCGCCGTTCCGCGCACAGGGCCCGCACATGCGCCAGCAGGAAGGCGCGGCTCTCGATGTCCAGCCCGGCCGTGGGCTCGTCCAGCAGCAGCAGGTCCGGCTCGTGGAGCAGCGCCCGCGCCAGCTCGACCCGGCGCCGCTGCCCGCCCGACAGCGCCCGCACCCTGTCGTGCCGCCGGTCCGCCAGGCCCACATGCCCGAGTTCGGCCATCGCGCGGCTCAGCGCGTCGCGACGCCGCATGCCGTGCAGCGCGGCGTGATACAGCAGGTTCTGCTGCACCGTGAGATCGAGGTCGAGCGTCGGTTGCTGGAACACGACGCCCATCCGCGCCAGGGCCGCCGCCGGGCTGTCGACGAAATCGCGCCCGAACACGCTGATCTGGCCGCGCTGCGCGTGATACAGCCGGGTGATCAGTGCGAACAGCGTCGTCTTGCCGGCGCCGTTGGGTCCCAGCAGCACGGTGAAGTCGCCCGGCGCCACCGCGAACGTCACCTCATGCAGCACGGCCCGGTCGCCGAACCGGTGCCCCAGCCCGGCCACGCGCAACGCCGTCACTTCCGCCCCCTCGCCCACGAGCGGCGTCGTATCGACCCGGGCCTGCATCAGGGCGCCACCACCACGCCCCAGGGCAACCGCCCGACCGGCACCGATTTCGTCACCCGCAATGCGGCGACGTCGATCACCGACATGTCGTTGCTCACCCCGTTGGTGGTGAACAAGCGCTTGCCGTCGCCCGAGAGCGCCAGGTTCCACACGCGCTGCCCGACCAGCAGGTACTTCCTGATCTCGTAGCTGTGCGCGTCGACCACCGCGACGCGGTTGGCGGGGCCGAGCGCCACGAAGGCGGTCGCCTGGTCGGGAGTCAGCACGATGCCCACCGGCTGCACGGATTCGGCGGGCACGCCGGGAATGGCGAACCCGATCGTGTGCACCACCTGACGGCGCGCCGCATCGATGACGGAGACGGTGCCGCCCACCTCCGCCGACACCCACACCTGCCTGCCGTCCGCCGTGAAGCGCGCGACGCGCGGACGGCTGCCGACCAGCACGTTGGCCAGGATCTCATGCGTCCTGGTGTCGATGAAATGCGCCATGCTGGTCGTCTCGGACGTGTTGACCAGGATCGTGCCGTCCGGGCTGAGGCCCATCCCCTCGGGCTCGACGCCCACCGGGATCTCGGTCGTGATCCGCCCGCAGGGGATGTCCAGGACCGACACCAGGTTGTCGTTCTCGTTCGAGACGTAGAGCGTCGCGCCGTCCGGGCTGAGGGCGAACAGCTCCGGATCCGGACCGCTTGGCAGCACCCGGCTGACCGTGAGGGTCGCCAGGTCGAGCACCTCGATGTGGTCGCTGTCGCTGGTGCAGATATAGAGGCTCCGCCCGTCCTTCGACAGCACGATGCCCCGCGGCCGATCGCCCACCTTGACCGTCGCCGTCACCGCCAGCGTGTCGCCGTCGACGAGCGTGATCGTGTTGTCCTTCTCGTTCGAGATCAGCAGCCGCTCGGCCCGGGTCGCGCCGCCCAGGACAAGCAGCGGCACCGGCGCCACCAGCAAAACCCGAAGCAGGGCCCGCCCCCAGGTCAGAGCTTGCATGCCGTCTCCGGTCGATCGATGCCGAGCGTGTCCAGCTCGGAGGTCTGATGCAGGTAGCCGGGCTGCGGCGACACCGAGACCAGGCTGCGCGCGTCGGCCAGCAGCACGGGCTGCCGCAGCTGGCCGTCCCAGTCGCGGAAGCGCAGCCGCATTCCCTTGAAGGCGGCCAACCCGAAGGCGGGGCCGCGGATATAGGTGGCGACCCCGGTCTCGCCGCCGCGGCTGGCCGCCTCGCCGATCGCCCGCCCGGCCATCCAGGCGCCATAATCATGCGTGGTCATCCAGCGGCCGGCCTGCCTGAGGAAACGCGTCTGCAACTGCGTGGCGCCCCATTGCTCGAACGGCCGCGCCCAGGCCGCCGGCACCAGCCCATGTGTGCCGGCCACCGGCCGCGGGTCCGTCATGCGGAAGGCGAGGTCGTCGCCGAAGCCGTTCTCCGTGTCGGCCACGACGAGCACGTCGTAGGACAGGCCCTGGGTGAACCGCGCCACCTCGGCGCCGATGGTGAGGTGGCCGGTGTCGGTGCGCTGGGCGCCCGGCTCGAACGCCCAGGGCTTGTCGGCGACGATGCGGAGCTGGAACTTCCTGGCCGAGCGCCGCAGCGCGTCGGCATATGACCGGTCCGCCTCGGCCGGGCCGGTCACCAGCAGGAGGTTGCGCCAGCGCTTCACCGCCAGGAACTGCATCAGCGCGTCCGCCAGCATGGCCCGGCTCGGCAGCAGGTGCACGACGTTGGCCCGGCAATCGGCCCCGCGCAACGAATCGTCCTCGCTGGTGGCGTCCAGCAGCAAGGCCTCGCGCATCTCCGGGAGCGCCGACACCTGCAGCAGCAGCGGCGCCGGCAGGTCGGTGATGAACAAGCGCTGCCCGGCCGCGGCCATCTGCCGTGCCGCGGCCAGCACGCCCGCCGCATCGGGCTGCACGGACTCGTCGAGGCGGAACACCTGATGCGTGAAGCGGCCGGTGGTCTGGTTGTCGGCCATCCCGAGACGCGCGCCCTGCAGGCCCGCATCGGCCGGCGGCGGCTCGAGGGCGCTCGAGGGCGGCCTGTGCTGCGGCACCAGCGCCAGATAGGCAGCACTCACCAGCGCATCCGCCCGGGCCGCCGGGCTGCACAGGCTCGAGACCACCAGAAGCATGACCAGGCGTGGCGCCATCCATCCCCACCAGGGCAGCCTCGCCGGGCCGCCGCTTATTTGCACTGACGATGCGCCTCTTGCGCCCTAGAGTCAGCACCACCGATAGAGTCAGCACCACCGATCAGGGAGGGGTCTGCCCATGAGGTATGCCATCGCCGCCGTTTGGCTGGCGGCCACGCCGGCCCGGGCCGACCCGGTCAGCATAGCCGTGTTCGACTTCGACCTCGTCAACACCTCGCCCGCCGCCTCGACGCCCGAGGAGCTGGCCCGGCTGTACCGCCTGGACGGGCAGTTGCGGGACGGCCTGGCCGTCCCGGGCCGCTACCGCGTGCTCGGTGTCGACGCCGTCCGCGACCAGCTCGCCCGCGTCTCGTCCATCCGCGGCTGCAATGGCTGCGAACGCGACCTGGCCAGGCAGGTCGGCGCGCAGTACGCCGCCTATGGCTGGGTGCAGAAGGTCAGCAACCTGATCCTGAACATCAACCTGGTGATCGAGGACGCCGCGAGCGGCCAGGTGATCAAGGCCGACAGCGTGGACATCCGCGGCAACACCGACGAATCCTGGCAACGCGGGTTGCGCTACCTGCTAAACGAGCGATTGTTCCGGGACTGAAATCGCGGACGGGAAGGGAAACGATGCCGATCCATCGCCGCGCCCTGCTGGAGGCGTCGCTGCCGATGCTTGCCCTTGCCGCGCTTGTCCCCCCGCACCGGGGCCACGCGGCGGCGGCGAGGGCGGCAACGGTCCGGGTGGGCATCCTGCGGTTCGGCTCGGTGGCCTGGGAGATCGACGTGATCCGGACGCACGGGCTCGACCGCGCGGCCGGCCTCACGATCGAGACCACAGAGTTCGCCGGCACTCCGGCCAGCCAGGTCGCCTTGCAGGCCGGCAGCTTGGACATGGTCGTGCAGGACTGGCTGTGGGTGTCGCGGCAGCGGGCCGCCGGCGCCGACTGGACGTTCTCTCCCGTCACCTCGGCGCTGGGCGCGATCGTGGCGCCGGCGGCGTCGCCGGTCCGCAGCGTGGCCGACCTGGCCGGCAAGCGGCTCGGGATCGCCGGTGGCCCCATCGACAAAAGCTGGCTGATCCTGCGCGCCTTCGGCACCAAGGCGTTCGGGATCGACCTCGACCAGCGCTGCGACACGGTGTTCGGCGCCCCGCCGCTGATCCTGGAGCAACTCCGGGCCGGCCGCCTGGACGCGGCGCTGACCTTCTGGCCCTACGCCGCCCGTGCGGAAGCGACCGGCATGCGCCGCGTGCTGGCGATGGAGGACGCCATCGCCGGGCTGGGCGTCTCGCCGCGCACGCCCGCCCTGGGCTGGGTCTATTCCGAGCGCTGGGCGGCGGCGCCGGCGAGCGGCCTGGTGCCGTTCCTGCACGCCGCCAAGGCGGCCCGCTCCATCCTGGCCCGCTCCGACGCCGAATGGAGCCGCATCGCGCCGCTCACCGGGGCGGCCGGCGGCGGCGAACTCGCCCGCCTGCGCGACTGGTATCGCCGCGGCATTGCGGACCGCTTCGACAGCGAGGGCGCCGCCCACCTCTACGAGATCCTGGCTGCGCTCGGCGGCCCGGCCCTGGTCGGCGCTGCGCCGCATCTCAGCCCCGGCACCTTCTCGGAAGCCGATGACGGCGCGCCGACCTAGGGCCGCGCCGGCCCGCCTGCTTCGCATCGCCGAACGCGTCCTCCCGAGCCTGGCTTTGCTGCTGGCTTGGGAGTTCGCCGCGCGCTGGGCCGGCAACCGGCTGTTTCCGCCCGTCAGCGCCGTTATCATTACCCTGGCCGTCGAGGCCGCCTCGGGGCGGCTCGCCTACCATCTCGGCCTGACCCTGGCGCGGGTGGCCGCCTCCTTCGCCCTCGCCATGATCGGCGGCTGCGCGCTCGGCATCGCCATGGGCCGCTGGCGCCTGCTGGACCGGATGCTCGACACGCCGCTCACCACGCTGCTCAACATGCCGGCGCTGGTGACGATCGTGCTGCTCTATGTCTGGTTCGGGCTGAGCGAGGCGACCGCGATCGCCGCCGTCGCGCTCAACAAGCTGCCGAGCACGGCCGTGACGCTGCGGGAGGGCGCCCGCGCGCTCGACCCGGCCCTGGCCGAGATGGCCGCCAGCTTCCGCGTGGGGCGCTGGGCCGGCTTGCGCCACGTGGTCCTGCCACAGCTCTATCCCTACGGGTTCGCGGCCGCCCGCTCGGGCCTGGCGCTGATCTGGAAGATCGTTCTCGTGGCCGAGTTGCTGGGCCGCAGCAACGGCGTCGGCTTCCAGGTCCAGGTGTATTTCCAGCTGTTCGACGTCACCGCCATCCTCGCCTACACGCTGGCCTTCGTGGTGGTGGTGCAGGCGCTCGAATGGCTCGCGCTGCAACCGCTCGAGCGCGCGGCGAACCGATGGCGCTGATGCTGGACGTCGATGTGCGGCGCAAGCTGGCGCCGGGCCCGGCGCCGCGCCGGGTCGTCCTGGCGGACCTGCGGTTCACGATGGACGATGCCGAGATCGTGGCGCTGGTGGGCCCGTCCGGCTGCGGCAAGACGACGCTGCTGCGGATGGTCGGCGGCCTGGACACCGAGCTGGACGGGCGCATTGGCTGGACCGTCGGCGCCCGGCCGGTGATCGGCACCGTCTTCCAGGAGCCGCGCCTGCTGCCGTGGCGGACGGTGCGCGAGAACCTGGCCCTGGTCCGCCCGCCCGACGCCGCCTTCGCAGCCGGCCTCGTCGATCTGCTCGGCCTGTCGCACGCAATCGACCTCTATCCGCCCGCCCTGTCGCTCGGCATGGCGCGGCGGGTCGCGATCGCCCGGGCGGTGGCGGTCAAGCCGGCGCTCCTGCTGCTGGACGAACCCTTCGTCTCGCTCGACCCGGCGATGGCCGAGCAGGGCCGCCTCGTCCTGCTCGACGCCTGGCGCGCCCGGCGCTGCGCCGCCCTGCTCGTGACCCACGACATCGCCGAGGCCGCGTCCCTGGCCGACCGCGTCCTGCTGCTGTCGGCCTCGCCCACCCGGGTGCTGCGGATGGTCGTAGTGCCCGAGGCTCATCGCCGCCAGGGCCTGGCGGCGGGCGCCCGGTTCGCCGCTGCGGCTATTTGAGCGTCGCCAGATAGGCGATCAGGTTCCGCCGCTCCGTCTCGTTCTTCAGGCCGGGGAAGATCATCTTGGTGTTGGGCACCGACGCGCGCGGATCGATCAGGTATTTGTCGAGCGTCGGCTCGTCCCAGGTGACGTCGTATCCCTTCATCGCGGGCGAGTAGTTGAAGGTCTCGATGCTGTGCGACGGCCGCCCGACGATCCCGGCCAGGCTCGGCCCGACCTTGTTCTCGCCGGCCTTGACCGAATGGCACACCCCACACTTGTTGAACGCCGCCTTACCCGCCGCCGCATCGCCCTCGGCGCGCGCCGGCCCCGCAGGGGTCAGGAGGGCGGCCATCGCCACTGACATCGCCAACCTACGCATCGCATCGCCTCCATCGTTTCTTGTTGACTACCGTCAGCCGATTAACTTTTGATATCGAAACGTTTGATAAAACCGGCCTACTCCCGTGGATAAGCCCAATATGTGCATATTCTCAGCCGTTTCGATGCTTTTTCCGCTTAAAAGCTGCTTGCCAACCATGCCGCGAACCTGCCTAGCATCGCTCAATAAGATCGGGGGAGAACGGCGATATGGTGGTCATCGCGGTCATGTATGCGGGCGCAGCCGGCAGCAGATTCGATTTCGACTATTACCTGTCCAAGCACATCCCCATGGTGCGCGAGCGCTGGTCTCCGATGGGGCTGTCCGACCTCACCGTGCTCCGCGGGATCCCCGGCCCGGACGGGGCGCCCCCCTCCTACACCGCGGTCGCCCTGCTGACCTTCGCCTCGATGGATCGCTTCAAGGCGGCGGGCGAGGCGCATGGCAAGGAGGTGTTCGCCGACATCCCGAACTTCACCGACGCGAAGCCGGTCGTCCAGTTCAACGAAACGCCATGACACCGCGGAGCAGGCAGGCCTGCTTCGGCGGGCAGATGGGCTTCTATGCGCATGAGTCCGAGGCGACCGGGACGGAGATGCGCTTCGCCGTCTTCGTCCCACCCCAGGCCGCCCAGGCGCCCTGCCCCGCCCTTTATTACCTGGCCGGCCTCACCTGCACCGAGGAGACGTTCCCCCTCAAGGCCGGCGCCCAGCGCCTGGCCGCCGAGCTCGGCCTCGTTCTGGTCGCACCCGACACCAGCCCCCGCGGCGCCGGCATCGAAGGCGAGGATGCGAGCTGGGATTTCGGCACCGGCGCCGGCTTCTACCTCGACGCGACCGCCGCCCCCTGGTCGGCGCATTACCGCATGGCGACCTACGTCACCCTCGAGCTGCGCGGCCTCGTTGAGGCCGAGTTCCCCGTGTCGCCCCGCCGCGGCGTGTTCGGTCACTCCATGGGCGGCCACGGCGCGCTGGTGACCGCGCTGCGCGACCCGGCGACCTGGCACTCCGTCTCCGCCTTCGCGCCCCTCTGCAACCCGGTCGCCGTGCCCTGGGGCGAGAAGGCGTTCTCCCACTATCTTGGGCCTGATCGCGCGAACTGGGCCCGCTGGGATGCCAGCCTGCTGCTGCGCGAGCGGGCCTATTCCGGCCCCATCCTCGTCGACCAGGGCCTGGACGACCAGTTCCTGGCCGAGCAGCTGCATCCGGAGGCGCTGGAAGCCGCCAGCGCCGCGGTCGGTCAGGACCTGGTCGTGCGCCGTCACGCCGGCTACGACCACAGCTACTGGTTCATCCAGACCTTTATGGCCGATCACCTCCGGCACCACGCGGCGCAGCTCCGGCGATGAGGCCCGCCGCGATCCTGCTGGCCTCGCTGCTGGGTGCGGCACCGGCCGGCGCGGCCGAGCGCATGCTGTTCTGGAACCTGACATCCTCGACGCTCGTGGGTGTCGCACTCGCGCCCGCCGGGTCGTCGGCATTCGGCCCGAACCAGTGCGCGAACGACCGCGACGGCAGCGTCGACCACGACGAACGGCTGCGGCTGATCGGGGTCGAGCCCGGCACCTACGACGTGCAGGTCATCACCCGGCGGGGCCAGCGCTGCACGGCCCGCAACGTCGCGGTCTCAGCGAGCGGGCGCTACGCCTTCTCGCTGTCCGACGAGGACCTGAAGGACTGCCAAAGCACCAACACGCGCTAAGCCGGGCGGGCCGCGCAACGGAGCAAGAAAGATGACGGGCATCGTTGCCGCCGCGCGCGGGCTCATCCTGCGCGCCATCGCCGTCGCCGTCGCCGTCGGACCGTGTGGCGCCGTGCGGGCGCAAACGCCGCCTGCGGGCACCGCACTCGCATTGCCGGACGTCGAGGTGGTCAGCACGGCGCCTTTGTCCGGGTCCGGGATCGACAGCGCCAGGATCCCGTCGAATACGCAGGTGCTGCGGCGGGAGGACGTCGTCCGCACCGGCGCGGCCAGCGCGCTGCGGGCGCTCGATGAACGGGTCGGCGGCATTTCGCTCAACGAGGCGCAGGGCAACCCGTTCCAGCCGAGCCTGTCCTATCGCGGCTTCGAAGCGTCGCCCCTGGCCGGCAACCCGCAAGGCCTGGCGGTCTACGTGAACGGGACCCGCTTCAACCAGCCGTTCGGCGACACGACGAACTGGGACCTGATCCCCGACATCGCCATCGACCGGATCGAGCTGGTGGGGTCGAACCCCGCCTATGGGCTGAACGCCTTGGGTGGCGCCATCACGGTCAGGCTGCGCGACGGCTTTACCTATCATGGCGCCGAACTCGAACTGTCCGGCGGATCGTTCGGCCGCATCCAGGCCTCGGGCCAGTACGGCGTGCAGTCGGGCACCATGTCGGCCTACATCGCCGCCACCGGCCTGAACGAGGACGGGTGGCGCGACCATTCGCCATCCCAGCTGCGGCAGATCTACGGCGACCTCGGCTGGCGCGGCGACCGGACGGAGCTGCACTTCAACCTGCTCGGCGCCAGCAACATCCTGACCGGCAACGGCACCTCGCCGGTCGACCTGCTCGCCGTCAGCCGCAGCGCCGTGTTCACCTATCCGGACCAGACCCGCAACAAATACCTGCGCCTGAACCTGACCGGCACGCATGACGTGACCGACGACCTCTCGCTCCAGGCATCGGCCTATTACAGCAACCTGTCGCAGCGCACCGCCAACGGCAACGCCGCCGACGTCGAGCCGTGCGACACCAACCGGGCCACGCTGTGCATCAATGACGGCCCGCCGCTGACGACGCGGACCGGGTCGGCGATCCCGAACGTCCTGGTGCCCGGCTTGTTTCCGGGCGTGCGGGCCTTCCGCCGGGGCGGCCCCTATGCCGAGCTGGACGAAACGGCCACGGACACCAACGGGTTCGGCGCAGCGCTGCAGGCCACCTATAAGGCCGAGCTGTTCGGCCGGCCGAACCGCCTGCTGGCCGGCCTGAGCTACGATGGCGGACGGACCCTGTTCTCCGCCCGGTCGTCGATCGGAACCCTGACGCAGGATCGCGGCTATGCCGGCCCCGGCATCGTCATCGACCAGGCGGACGGTTCGATCGCGCCGGTGCGCCTGTCGGCCAACAACGACTATTACGGCGCCTACCTGTCCGACACGCTGGACATCACGTCCGCCCTGTCCCTCACGGTCTCGGGCCGGTTCAACGCCGCCCAGATCAACCTCGACGACCGGAACGGCCTCACGCTGACCGGGCGGCACAGCTACAACCGGTTCAACCCGGCGGCCGGGCTGACGTATCAACTATCGCCGGGCCTGTCCGTCTATGCCGGCTATGCCGAAAGCAACCGCGCGCCGACACCGGCCGAGTTGTCCTGCGCCTCGGCGGCCAGCCCGTGCACGCTCGCCAACTTCTTCGTCGCCGACCCCAACCTGAAGCAGGTGGTGGCGCGCACCGTGGAAGCCGGACTGCGCGGCAGGCTCACCGCCTTCGGCAGCGCGCGCATCGACTGGAGGGCGGGATTGTTCCGCACCGCCAGCCAGGACGACATCCTCTTCACCGCGAGCGATCTGACCGGGCGTGGCTTCTTCCAGAACGTGGGAGACACCCGCCGTCAGGGCGTCGAGGCCGGGTTCAGCGTCCGCCAGGGTCCCGTGAGCCTGTTCCTGGACTATGCCTTGACCGAGGCGACCTTCCAGTCGGCGTTCACCGAGATCAGCCAGTTCAACCCGGCCGCCGACGCCGACGGATTGCTGCATGTGCGCCCGGGAAACCGGCTGCCCGGCGTTCCGCTGCATCAGCTCAAGTTCGGCGCCCAATATGCCGTCACGCCGAGCTGGACCGTCGGTCTGACCGGTGTTGCCAGCAGCGGCCGGGTGCTGACCGGCGACGAGGCCAACCTCGACGGCCGCACCTCTCCGTTCGTCGTGCTCAACCTCAACACGAACTACCAGGTCACCAGCAATATCGAGTTGTTCGGGCAGGTGCGCAACGCGACGAACGCGAAGTACGCAACCTTCGGCAGCTACTCGCCGGTGTCGCTGGTGCCGATCGCGCAGGCCCCCGGCACGACCACCACGCGCAGCCTGACACCGGGCGCCCCCGTGGCGGGCTATGGCGGGGTCCGGGTGCGGTTCTGATGGCCATTCGCCGGCGCACAATGTTGGAATTCATTGACTCCGGCGAGACGATGTCTTCTAATTACGATACGACAACAACAAAAAAGGGAGATGAAGCATGTCGTGGAAACCCCCCAAGGTCGTCGAGATCGCGCTTGGCGCCGAGATCAACTCATACGCCTGCGCGGACGCCGCAAAGCCATAGCGTCAGCCCGACGTACGCCAGCGGCCCGCGGTTCATAGTCCGTGCTCCGCTGGCGCTTACGTCGCCTCGTTGCCTCGATAACCGCCCCTCGATGACCGTCCCTGGGTGACCTATGCGCGCGATTGTGCTGGGCGCCGCAGCCGGCGGCGCATTTCCCCAATGGAACTCGAACGGTGCCGCGTGCCGGCGCGCCCGCTCCGCTGATCCCGCCGCACGGCCGCGGACGCAGGCCTCAGTCGCCGTCAGCGCCGATGGCGCCCACTGGGTCCTGCTGAATGCCTCGCCCGACCTGCGCCAGCAAATCGAGCAAACCCCTGCCCTGCAGCCGCAGACCGGTCAGCGGTCGTCGCCGATCGCCGCCGTGGTCCTGACCGGCGGCGACGTGGATGCGATCGCGGGGTTGCTGACCTTGCGCGAGCGGCAACGCTTCGGCGTCTTCGCGACCCGGCGCGTGCACGCCGTGCTCGATGCCAACCCGATCTTCGAGGTGCTGGCCCGCGACGTGGTGTCGCGGGAAACCGTCGCCCTCGATGAGGACTGTCCCATCATGCTGCCGTCCGGAGCACCGAGCGGCCTGTCGGTGCGTGCCTTCGCCGTTCCGGGCAAGGTGCCGCTCTATCTGGAGCAGCCCGGCGAGACTCCGGCGCTGTCCGAATCCGACCAGACGATCGGCCTTGCGATCAAGGATGGCGGCGCCACGCTGTTCTTCATTCCCGGCTGCGCCGCGATGACCCCGGCCCTGGCCGACCGGCTGCGCGGCGCCGACGCCGTGTTGTTCGACGGCACGCTGTGGACCGACGACGAGATGGTTCGAGCCGGCCTCGGCACCAAGACCGGCCAGCGCATGGGGCACATGAGCGTCTCGGGCCCGAATGGCACGCTGGCCGCGTTCGACGGCCTGGGCGTCCGCCGGCGCATCCTGCTGCACATCAACAACTCGAACCCCATCCTGCTGGACGATTCACCCGAACGCGCCGAAGCGGAGGCCAGGGGGTGGCAGGTGGCGCATGACGGCATGGAGCTGCAGCTATGAGCGACCGCACGATGTCCGCGGCCGAGCTGCGGCAAGCGCTGCACGCCATCGGTGCCGAGCGCTACCACAACCTGCACCCGTTCCACCGGATGCTGCATGACGGGGGGTGTTCCCGGGGCCAGGTCCAGGCCTGGGGGCTGAACCGCTATTATTACCAGAGCCGCATCCCCGCCAAGGATGCCAACCTGCTCGCCAGGCTGCCGACGGCCGAGCTGCGGCGCGAGTGGCGTTCCCGGCTGGAGGACCATGACGGCAGCGGCCCGGGCCTGGGCGGCGTGGCGCGCTGGCTTCGCCTGGCCGAGGGCGTGGGCCTGGACCGTGCGTACGTCGAAAGCACCGACGGCATCCTGCCGGGCACCCGCTTCGCCGTGGACGCCTATGTCGCCTTCGTCCGCGACCGCTCGATCCTCGAGGCGGTCGCATCGTCGCTGACCGAGATGTTCTCGCCGACCATCATCGCCGAACGGGTCTCCGGCATGCTGGCGCATTACGACTGGATCACCCGGGACACGCTGGCCTACTTCACGCCGCGGCTGACCCAGGCGCCCAAGGACGTGAATTTTGCCCTCGCCTACATCGACGAGCACGCGACCACCCGCGCGCTGCAAGAGCAGGTGCTCGCCGCGCTCCGGTTCAAGTGCGGCGTGCTGTGGTCGCAGCTTGACGCGTTGGCCTACGCCTATGTGCAGCCCGGCCACATCCCGCCGGGCGCCTTCGTGCCGGACGACATGCGGTGACGACAGGCACCGTCGCACCGGTGCCAGCCTTCAACCGCGGCTTCCGCATGCGCTTCGATGCGGTGCGCAACGCCTGGGTCGTGTTGGCGCCCGAGCGCCTGTTCCTTCTGGATGAACAGGCGGTGGAGGTCCTGCAGCTGGTGGACGGCGTGCGCAGCGTGCCGGCGATCGTGGACACGCTCGCCGGCCGCTACGACGCCCGGCGCGAGACGATCGAAGCCGACGTGGCCGCGATGCTGCGCGATCTCGCCGACAAGGGAGCCATCCGCCTATGACCGGCCTCGCGCCGAGCACCGAGCCGGGCCCGCCGCTGGCGCTGCTCGCCGAACTCACCCATCGCTGCCCGCTGCAATGCCCGTACTGCGCCAACCCGCTCGACCTCGAACGGGCGGCCACCGAGCTGGATACGGCCAGCTGGCTCCGCGTGCTCGGCGAGGCCGCGGCGCTCGGCGTGTTGCAGGTGCACTTCTCCGGCGGCGAGCCGTGTGCCCGGCGCGACCTGTTGCAGCTCGTGGGGGCTGCGGCCCGCCACGGCCTCTACAGCAACCTCATCACCTCGGGCGTGACGCTCGACGCCACAGCGCTCGGCGCGCTGGCCGATGCCGGCCTCGACCACGTGCAGCTCAGCTTCCAGGACTCCGACCCGGCCGCGGCCGACCGGTTGGGCGGCTATCGTGGCGGGCACGCGCGCAAGCTGGCGGTCGCGCCGCTGATCCTTGCCGCCGGGCTGCCGCTCACGGCCAATTTCGTGGTCCACCGGCAGAACCTTGACCGCCTGCCCGACATGATCGCGCTCGGCGCGGCACTGGGCGCCAGTCGCATCGAGGTCGCGCATGTCCAGTACTACGGCTGGGCGCTGGTCAACCGCGACGCGCTGATGCCGACGCGGGCGCAGTTCGAGGCGGCGACGGCGACGGTCGAGGCGGCGCGCACGGCGCTACGCGGGCGCATCACGATCGACTACGTCGTCCCGGACTACTACGCCGCGCGCCCGAAGGCCTGCATGGGCGGCTGGGCGCAGCGCCTGATCAACATCACGCCCGCCGGCCTCGCCCTCCCCTGCCACGCGGCAGAGACCTTGCCCGGCTTCCGCTTCCCTTCCGTGCGGACGGCGTCGCTGGCCGACATCTGGCGCGACGACCCGGGCTTCAGCCGCTTCCGCGGCACCGCCTGGATGCCGGAGCCCTGCCAGTCCTGTGATCGCAAGGAGGTCGACTGGGCCGGTTGCCGCTGCCAGGCGTTCGCCATGACCGGAGACGCCGCCGCGACCGACCCGGCCTGCGCCTTGTCACCCGACCACCACCTGATGGCCGACGCGGTGCGCCAAGCCGAGACCGCGGCGACCGGCCTGGTGTATCGCCGCATCCACGCGGCCGAACCGGCGATATGACCGTGCGCCGCAGGCCGGCCATGATCGGCGCCGCCGCGGCGCTCCTGCCCTTCCCTGCGGCACAGGCCGGTCCGGGCGCTGGACCCACGCCGCTCGACACCGTCAAGGTGGCGCCATTCGGCACCGTCGAGGTCGCCCCCGGCATCCACGTTCGCCACGGCGTGCACGAGGAAGCGACCGCCGACAACCAGGACGGCATCGCCAATATCGGCTTCATCGTCGGCTGCTCCGGTGTCGCCGTCATCGATCCCGGCGGCAGCAGATCCGACGGCGAACGGCTACAGTCGCGCATCCGCCAGGTCACCGACCTGCCGGTTCGCGCGGTCGTCATGACCCACCTGCATCCCGACCACGCCTTCGGCGCCGGGGCCTTCGCCGCAAGCGGCGCGGCCTTTGTCGCCCATGCCCGGCTGGCCGACAGCCTGGTGACCCGCGGCGAGTTCTACCGGAACCGGCTGGCGGACACGCTGGGCCGCGATGCGGCGGGAGACTACGCCAGGCCGACCAGGCTGATCGAGGCGACCGGCGTGATCGACCTCGGCGGACGCCGCCTGTCGCTCCGCGCCCATCCGACGGCCCACACCGACAATGATCTCTCGATCGTCGATCCGCAGACCCGGACGCTCTGGGCGGGCGATCTACTGTTCATCGATCGGGTCCCCGCCGTCGATGGCAGCATCCTCGGCTGGCTCCGCGTGCTGGACGAGATGACGACCTGGCCGGTGGACCGCGCCGTTCCGGGCCACGGCCCGGCCGCGGTGCCCTGGCCGCAGGCGCTCGCCGCCCAGCACCGATACCTCACCACCATCGTGCGCGAGGTCCGCGGCCTCATCCGCCGCGGCGGCGACATCGAAACGGCGGTCGCGACCGTGGCGCAATCCGAGCGCGGCCATTGGCAGCTGTTCGACGACTATAACGGCCGCAACGTGACGGCCGCCTTCAAGGAATTGGAGTGGGAGTAAGCCGATGAGAGCATTGCTTCTCGCAGCCTTCGTCGCGTCGTCGGCCCTGGCTGGCCTGCCAGCGCGGGCCCAGGAGGACGAGGCCGCCCGCGCGGCCAGGTGGACGGATCTCAGACACGCCATGTTCGGCGATCGCACGCTCGGCCCCGCCGCCGGCGTCGTCGCCCTGGAGGCCCCGGCCCGGGCCCAGGACGCCTCGCTGGTGCCGATCTCGATCAGCCTGGCCAGCCCCGGCCCGGCGCCGGCCGACCAGATCAAGGCGATCTACGTGCTGGTTGACGGCAATCCGTCGCCGCTGGCCGGCACGTTCCATTTCGGCCCGGCCGCGGATCCGCACAGCCTCAGGCTGCGGGTGCGGGTCGATCAATACAGCTTCATCCACGCGGTGGCAGAGACCGAGGACGGGCGGCTGTTCGTCGCCGAACGGTTCGTCAAGGCCGCCGGGGGCTGCTCGGCCCCGTCGCTGAAGGACCCGAAACTGGCGATGTCGCGCATGGGCCAGATCCGCCTGCACCTCGCGGGGGAGGCGCCCGTTCGGGACGGCACCCCGGCGACGGCTCAACTGCTGATCAGCCATCCCAACAGTAACGGCATGCAGGTCGATCAGCTCACCCACAACTTCGTGCCGGCCCGCTTCATCCAGGACATCCAGATCCGGCAGGGTGACACGCTGGTGCTCCGGCTCGCTGCCGACATCTCGCTCAGCGAGGACCCGGCCCTGACCTTCGGCTTCGTCCCGCAGGGCGCCGGGCCGCTGCGGATCGAGGTCCTGGACAGCACGCAGGCCGTATTCAGGCAGGAGTTCCCGCTGACGCCGGATCGGAGCTGAATGTGGTCAGTGACGTCGTAACGGGAAACGAACATTTGTGCTTTCGTTCCGGGTGCCGGGGCGCCGAAGGTGCGGACCGGGATCAAGCGCCGGAAACCTGGCCCAGGAGGACGCGATGAACGACATGATCAGGATCCACCCTGCCGTCGATGACGGCATGGAGCCGGCGGGAGCCGGTTTCCCGGGCGGCACGCTCGTCTGCAAGTGTGCGGACCGCCCGGTGAAGGTCGCCGTGGCGTCGCAGGTGATGCACAACCATGTCTGCGGCTGCACGAAGTGCTGGAAGCCGTCCGGCGCGGTGTTCTCCATGGTGGCGGTGGTGCCGCGCGACCGCGTGACGGTGACCGAGAACGCCGACAAGCTGGCCGTGGTCGATCCCTCGGCGACCA
>Ga0160427_10000641_pt1 | contig 20999 bp, 23 predicted proteins | sample SolpanmetagenomL_FD_108194 | JGI IMG/M metagenome (GOLD analysis project Ga0160427, IMG submission 108194) | Solar panel surface microbial communities from Lawrence Berkeley National Laboratory, California, USA - L | ecosystem: Engineered > Built environment > Solar panel > Unclassified ...
TCAATCGAAGAAGGAATCAGTCCAAAGCCCACTTGGCTTGGCAGCGCGCTATTGATGTGGCGGTCTGAACTTTAGACCGCCACTGGGTAGATTTGCCTTGGTTGAGGTTAAGTTGCCAGAACCCCTCCCCGATATTTCTAACGTACCTCACTCTTACGCCCGTGAACGTCGCCCCGGCCCCTTCGTGGCAGAACTGGTGCCGCCGATCGGCGCGAAGGCAGCCCCGACCGCTCGACCTGCGCGTGGCCTTTCGCAACGTGTTGCGCAGCGCCGCAAGCCGTGATCTGCGGCTGTACGGGCACGGGCTTTTGATCCGCCACCAGGAGGGCCGGATGGTGTACGACCACCGGCCCGGGAAGACCGCGTGCACCTCGGTACCCCCCAGCGGCGTCCACGTCGAGCCATAGTCCGCTGTCCGCGCTGAAGGCCGGTCTGTATATCGCTCTGCTGTGGCGCGAAAAGGCCGTGAGGCGCTTCGAGGTGCAGCCTCGAACTGCGGGAGGGTGTGGCAGCCGCGCCCCGTCTCACCCACCGTCAGGTCGCAAGCGGCAACGTGAAGTTATGCCCTTCACCCTCCTCGCCCTCCTCGCCTTCGCCGCGCCGACATGGATCTTGACTCACACCTTCGCCGTGGGCTTTTCTGCCCAAGGTCAGCTCATCACCCGCGAGGAGGTGAACAGACGCGTCTCGCCCGACCTCACGCTGCGTGACCCCAACACGGCCGAGGTCACTGGCCGGGTGGTCTTTCCCGAGGTAAAAGGCGACGTTAACTACCTACTGGCTGTCACGCCCGACCTGAAGGCCGCCGCGTGGGTGGGCATGGCCGGCGATACTCTCACAGTGCGCTCGCCCACCGGACGGTGGTCGTCGAGCATTCCCGGCGTGCGCGGCGCGAGCGACCTGCTGTTCAGCCCGGACGGCCGCATGCTCGCGGTCGCCAACGACAACGGCTACGTACAACTGTGGAACGTCGCGGACGGCGTGCGCCACACCACGCTGCTGCTGCGCTCGCGGCCCGACCAGCTCGCGTTTCGGCCCGACTCGGAGGTGCTCGCGGTGAACGAGCGGGTATGGTCGAAGGACGGCAGCGTGAGCGTATGGAGCGTGGCCACCGGCGAGCGACACGGCACCGTGCCCAGCACGCAGGGCGTCTCACGGTCGATCTTTGCCTACGCGCCGGACGGCAAGATGCTGCTGATGGAGACGCCGCGCTCCACGGTGGGCTGGATCAATCCCGAGAGCGGCAAGGCGGTACGCCAGGTGCCGACCTTCGTGACGGCTTGCCCAAAGGGTTCACCCTTCCCGAAATGCGCACACGCGCCCTTTGCGGTGTCGCTCAATGCGGATGGATCGCGGCTGGCCCTTAACGTGGCGCCGGGCTCGTACGAAGCGGGCGTGCGGGTGTTGGTGTACGATACGAAGACGATGCACCTCATGCGTGCCGAGAACCTCGGCCACGCCTCCGCAGCCCTCACGCCGCAGGGCGATGCACTGCTCGTGTCCGGTCCCGGTGCCACGCTCAGCCGGCGGCCCTGAATGAAGGCTGAGCGTAGGCATCCCACCGGCGTTGCCGCGCCTGGACTTGGACCGCTTGACGAAGGGCATGCGCTCGAGCCACTCGATTGTTCCAATACGACAGGGCGGGTTGGTGCTGTTAACCTTCGCCGTCGCTCACCTCAGCATTCTAACCGTTCCTGAACATGGCCTGCCCCTCTTCCTGACGCTATACGGGCCGTTGACCCTCTGCTGTACGCTCAGAACCTGCATCAGCCTGCAGATCCTGTTCAACAGCCGAACCTCTGGACACTCCTTCAACAGCTACGGAGCGCTCTTGAGGTGCAGCTTCCCGAAGATCGGGGAAGGATATCCTCACTTACCCCCAGCTTGGGGCTGGCAAATCATGGGGTGACTCCCCACACTGAGCGCATGAAGTCCTCCCGCAAAACAGCTGGCGTTACGCTGGTTCTCACGGTTCTGATGGTGATGCTGCTGCTCGCCGCCGTCTTGATCGTGACCAGTCAGCTGGCCATCTCAGCGCGACGGAGCGCTGGTGACCAAGAGGCTACTGCCCAGTCACAGTATATCGCCGAGTCCGGCATTGCCCGTTCGCAGTCGCGCTTGAACCTGATCAGTGACCTGCTCGGTTCAGACCTCACCGTGCCGGCCAATGCGCTGAGCAGCTCTGTTCAGACCGACATCTTAAATCTCTGCGGTCTGTCCAGCATGCCTGCTACCCTCACCAACAACGTGCTCTGTGAGGACACGACGTCCACCGGGAACATTCTGGCGTCGGCCACCGCCAACCGGCTCACGCTCTTCACCGATTTTCTGAGTGACGGCAACTTTTCCGACCGCGGCTACCCGATCACGGGTACGTCTGCAGAAGCACAATTCTGGATCGAGAACTTCACCGGAAAGGCCACATCTGCTTCCGTCGGTTCCGGGACATTCAACTCCACTGTGGGTCTCAAGCTCCAGCGCGTCAGAGTGCTCGGTACCGACACCTATCAGCTCGTTTTCACCTTGCCCGACGTCAGCAGCAGCAGCACCGCCGTCTCCGGTACCTCTCAGCGCAGCCTCAAGGTGGCCGCCGTCAGCACGACGTATACGTTGAACATCAACCGGGGCAGCTTTGCGCAGTATGCCCTCTTTACCAACCATCACTTCACTGACAGTACGGCAGAGACAGGATGTAAGAATGGCACTAGTGCCTGCGCACGCATCACGTTCACGTCGAACACCCTCTTCTCCGGACCGATCCACAGCAATGAGAACATGACGTTTCAGGGCCAGCCGTACTTTGGCGGACTGTTGACTTCCGCGGGCTGTCCAGCCGGTCATATTGTGACCACCAACGGCGTGGACTCCTGCGACACGGCGGCGACACCCGGGGCCTTCACCTACGGCAACAGCTTCTATTCCTCGTCGTCAATGAGCCCGAACAGCACAGCCCCAGCCCTGACAGGATGCTCCTCGTACTACACCAACGGCTCCTGTGCGGCCACCTCGACGTCTACACCGCAGCTTCTCGGAGGGGTGAAGTGGAACGCCGGGTTCGTCGCTCTGCCCAAGAACGCCAACGACCAGGCGACTGCGGCTTATAACGGTGGTCTCTACCTCGGGGGCACCGTGAACAGCATGAACTTCACGGCGACCACCACGCCGATTGCTCTGCAAGGGGCCGGGTCTCAGAATGCTCAGCTGATCAGCTACAATCAGACCATCAATGGAACGACCAAGACCACCCAGCTGGCCGTGTCCGCGACCAAGCAGGTGTTCATCCTGTCCGGCTCCACTTGGGTTCCTGCAGTCCAGGTGAACGGAGTCTACGTCGCTGCGTCCTCCGCTCCTACAACTAAGGTCGTGCCATTCAACGGCGTGATCTATACCGAGAGTGGCGTCACGAGCGTGACCGGCCCGGCCCGGACGAATACCAGCGATCCGGCCACGGCGGGACCCGCTGTTGCCAGCTTCGCCCAGCTGACCCTGGCCTCGGCCGGAACCATCCACATCAAGAGCGACCTAAAGTATGCCGACCCACCTTGCTCCGGCAGCAACAGTGCTGCGTCCGGCAGCTTCGTGGCCGCGACCTGCACAAATACCGATGCCACGAACATTCTTGGCATCTACTCGTCGGGTGGCGACGTTCTGATCGACAACGGGGCGTCGACGAAGTACGCCAACAACGGCGCCGGCAAGGATGTCAACATCAACGCAGTGCTGATGTCCAGCGCTGGCAAGGTGGCGGTGGACGCCTACGATCAGGGCACGGCGGACGCCAACATCAACGGCAAAGTGCACCTGATGGGTGGCATCATCGAGAACTATTACGGTCCGTTCGGCATTACCGATGGTCACGGGTTCGGACGCGACTTCGTCTACGATACCCGGACCAGCGATGGCCTGGCCCCCCCGAGCTTCCCGACCCAGGCCACCTGGCAGGTCCAGCTGCCCAGCCCCCTGAAACTCAGCAGCGGCACCCTGAGCCAGCAGGTGAGCCAGTGACATGCGGATGAAGACACCTTCTTTCTTTCCAACTCGCTCCGGTCGCACACAGGGATTCACCCTGATCGAACTCCTGATCGTTATCGCGATCATCGGAATCCTTGCTGCCATCCTGATCGGATTCTTCATTCGGGACTATCGAAACACGCAGGTCAGGGATGGGGCCATTCAGATCCTGACCGACCTTCGCCAGTTGAGAGGGCAAGCGCAGCGCACCTCGGCCAACACCAACGCGACCGTCACTGGCACGGTCGGAAGTCCAAAGGCCACGTATTCATTCACCTTGGGGGGCACGACCACGTCCAGATCGCTGAGCGCCCCGATTCAAGTGGCTCCTTACACCGGATACGGGCAGACCGTGATCTACAGCGCTCCATATGGTGAGCTTAGTGGCAGCGGTGTGATCTGGGCCATTTCGAGTACGTTGACCTCAAAGGTGTTGTATGTGAAGACGGTCGGCGTCACAGGGAAGGTGATCCTCAGTGCAACCCCGTAAGAGTCCTTCAACGCCTCCGCAGCGTATAAACGGCTTCACCATCGTCGAGGTGTTGGTGGCCATGGCGCTGTTCGCCATTGTCGTGCTGGTCATCCTGGCCCCACTGACAGGCCTGTTCGGCCTGACCCAGCGCAGCACCCAACAGGTCGGGGCAACCAACACCGCGCAGCAGGTACTTGAACAGATCCGTGGTCAATGGCTTGATCAGGTGAAGTACAGTAAGTCCTGCGCCGACCTGACTGTTCCGGCGGGCGTAACCGTCACCACTACGGTGCAGGACAAGAACGCTCAGGGCACCGCGGTGGGCTCGACGTACAGTGCCGTCATCGGTTGCTCAACCGCCGCTGTCAGAACCATTCCGAATATCCGTTATTTGACGGTCACAGCGAGCGCCACTTCCGGTACCGCGACCGGCTCGTCCTCTCTCAGTGTGGAAGTGGCCAGACCATGAGCACCACACCTCAGATACTTCCTGGTAAGAGGCAGCGTTCTGGGTTCACTCTCGTTGAACTCTTGATCTCATTGGCCCTCATGGGCATTATCCTCACGGCCGTGGTAACGGTGAACATCGGCACGTCACGGGCCTCCGCGCTGCTCCAGGCTAGGAACGACCTGCTTCCCGAGACACAGATAGCCCAGAATTACGTTGCCAGTAAGCTCCGGCAGGCCTCTTATGTTTTCACGGACGGCACGAGTTTCACGCTCAACAGCACTTCAGCAACCACGCTGGACCCTTCGGGCAGTTCCCTATGGACGGTCGGCTCGGACCCGGTCGTGGCGTTCATTCTGCCTCCTAAGACAGTGACGACCGGCCAATGCGCCGCCGCCGTCACCGTCGCAGCCAAAGATACGTACTGCTACGCGTTCTACGCGTTCTACGGCACCAAGCGCAACAACCTGACGAATAACACCACAGGAATTGAAAATCCAGGTGTAGATGCGGCGAACGACAATACGTCCTGGGTACTGATGGAATATCGGAACTATTACGCCACTGGAACGGCCGGGTCGTACACTTCGGTGGCCGCTGCAGTGGCAGCGATTCCAACCAGCACCACCGTCGTCGGCCATCTGGTGATGGATTACCTCAAGCCGACGACGGAAAGCGGCACGGACGTCCTGTTTGACTCTCCTGCCAGCAGTTCCGTTGTCGCCCAGACTCCGGGAAGCACCAGTGTAATCGTGAATCTGGCCGCATACCGGACCGTGGCTGGGCAAGCTTTGAATCTACCCGCGACTGGGCGCTACTCCATGACCATTTTCCCACGGAATCTCGGAAGCACACAGGCCAACAACTGATCTGTATCCAAATCCGGTTTTTCCATTATAAGGTTGAAAATTTTGAACTATGCTCTCTCATCTTACTAATTATTACACCTTCAATTTATCGAATGGGGACATCTATTATACAAATTTTCAATCTAGCATTGAGTTTAACGTAAAAATAAAATGTTTTTTAAAGTACAATGAGTCACTATCTTTATTTTACAGAGGTTTGATATTACGAACCTTACTATTTCGAGAAGGTATAAATTTACCTTCCATAAATAACTGCTTGAGCTTTATTGCTTCTTCGAGCGTTTCTCTATGTCCTAAATAAATAACTTTTCCAGCAGTAGCACTATATCCCCTGACGCGATATCTTCCGCCTGCTCTAGGATCTTTGTATATTCCTTTTGTATTAGAAGCTGCCACAGTATTCTCTTTCAAAATAACTTTAGGTGTTTGGGTGATTAAGTTTGTCAATCTAAAATCCATCTCCTTTTTATTCGCATGCCTCAATCGTTTCTCTTTATCAGGCCATTCCCCATAGTTGAACCACCAAACAAGCCTATTTAACGTGACCAACCTGTTGCCATCTACCAGTTTTTTTTCTTGAGATCGAGCGTTGAGTTTTATAGTATTCGATAGTCTATACCAGGAGGTTGACTCAAATTGACATAAAAAATCGACGATATCTTCGTCAACAGTAACCTCGATATCTTCACGGAGAACCAATTTCGTCATATTTTACTCCCTAAATCAGAATGCTCTAAGAATAATATGACAGGAAGAATTATTCCATGTGAGGCGGCAGGGTAAACTTGACTACTCTCAAAACGGGCGAAGGGATGCAAAAAGTCGACTCCTATAGGGTGTTTCTGCGATAAAACCACCCGAGAGCCGACCTTCTCACGATACCCTGCAGACCGCCCTGCAGCCTGCTTTCTCTTTGGACGCCCGTCGTCTGGTGGTTCTGACCTATTGATCTCGGCTCAGGTTGACGTTGCTTGTACGGCATTTCTTCCAAGCTGAGGGCCATAATGCCTGCCGTCTGGGAGCGAACATCATTTCTCATCATTCAGATTTTTGATAATGCACACCTACGACGAGATCAATAAATAGGGGAAAGTTTGCCGGCACAGGCCGAGAATTCGCGAATGAAGAGCGTCTTAGACCGACTCCATTGACGTCGTTGAGCCTCTCTGTTCCTGTTTATAAGTCGGCTTTTTGCCGGGTCCGGTCGAGCACGCGCTTGACCTGCACGGCTTGCCAGGGTCCCCCGCGCCGGGTGGTGAAGCCGTGCGCTTCGAGCTGGGCGGCGATGGCCCGCAGGGAGAGGCCCTGACCTCTAAGGGCCCCGGCATAGGCGGCGACAGTGCGCATATCGCGCACCGCCCGTTCCTTCCCGGTGAGCGCCCCCGCTTGTCGCGCCTCGAGGGTCAGGTTCTCCGGGCGGCCGAGCGTGAGTCCTCTGGCCTTGCGTGCTCCCAGTGCAGCCTTGGTTCGGGCGGAAATCAACTGCGCTTCGCGTTCAGCCACGGCGGCCATCACGTGGATGGTCAGGTTGTCGGCCTCGGGCATGTCCACGGCGATGAAGCGGACGCCGGACTCCATCAGGGCCGCGACCACGGCGACGTTGCGGGCGAGGCGGTCGAGCTTGGCGATCAACAGAACGCCACCAATCCTCTTGGTCTGTTCGAGGGCTGCCTCGAGTTGCGGGCGGCGTCTTTTCTTGGTGCCGGTTTCGACTTCAGTGAATTCGGAGCTGATCGTCAGGTTCTGGCGGCGGGCGTGAACTAGGACGGCGGCTTGTTGAGCTTCGAGGCCGAGACCACTCTGGCCTTGTTTCACGGTGCTGACCCGGTAGTAGGCGACGGCGGGGAGGTTCATACCTCTGATGTTACAGTGCTCAAGGGACCGTTCAAGAACTGTAACAACCGATGGTAAATCCTGGAGGAGTAGAAAACTTTTAAAGTTTGACAATAAAGTTTCAGAAAGTTATCGTGTAAGCGTGACAAAACAGCTGCGGATTCACCTGACCGAAAACGAGCAGACTCTCGCCGACCTCACCTTCACCACCACGCTTGATCTGCAACAACTGCTCGCTCGCATTCGGCAGTTGCTCCAAGTCACGCCCACGCAGGAGGCTGGCGCTCTCAATGAACGCGATCTTGCTGCCATCGGTACCGTCGGCAAGAAATACGTCCCACTGGCTGAACATCTGGCGCGAGTTCAGGACGATACCGTCACCCTGACTTTTCAGGAGATTGAGGCGATCCTCCGCAGCGCCCTACCCCCGACCGCCCGCAGCACGCACGCCAAAGCCTGGTGGGCAAACACAGACACCCACTCTCAGGGCAAGTCCTGGCTCGCGCTGGGCTGGCGGACCTCGGTCATTGACACTGAAGGCGAGCTCATTGAATTCCGCCGCCGCTGAGCCCGGAATCTATGCAGAAGACGACGTCTGCCTCTCGGTACACTCCGGTCAGTTCCTCCATCTCTGCGTTTCTTCCTCTTCCCTCCTGGAGTTCAGATGACCCGTCCCGTGACCCTGCTTACCGCCGCCCAGCACGTCCTCGCCCAGGCAGGAACGCCGCTGCACACCGATGAACTCACCCGCCAGATGTTGGAAGAGGGCCTCTGGGTCAGCCAGGGGAGGACGTCTGCAGCTTCGGTCTACTCCGCCCTCTTCATGAGCCTGAAACGCAACGGGCTGTCGTCGCCCTTTCTGCAGACGGCCCCTTCTACCTTTGGGTTGCGTCCTGTGTCGATGGAGACCGCATCTTCGATCCTGCCGGACGGAAATGGCCAGGAGGTGGAAACGAGCGACGACGTCGTCCCTCTTCCAGCCACCAAGACCTTCCTCGACGCGGCGGAGGCGGTTCTGGCGAGTTTCCCAGCAGGTCAGCCGATGTGCATCCGTGAGCTGACTGAAACGGCGCTGAGCGAAGGCCTGCTCATCACGCAGGGTCTGACGCCGGTGGCCACCATGTCGGCGCAGATCTCCCAGGACATCGAGCGCCGCCGGAGACGGGGCCAGCCGCTTCGGTTCGAGCGCCTTCAGGCGGGATTCGTGCGGCTCCGCACGGACAGTCAGGCAGTGCAGGGTACGTCGCCCGGTGCGTCTGCGGAGCAGAGCACTCCTGTGCAACAGGAGTTGCTGGCCCGGCTGCGGCATCTCGACCCCCGAGATCTGGAGCTGCTGGTCGAGAAACTGCTGGCGGCCAGAGGCTACGTCACGGTCGAAGTCACCGCCTACAGCAATGACGCCGGCATCGATCTGCGGGCCGAGTTCACCGATGGCCTGGTGCCGGAACGGATCGCGGTGCAGGTCAAGCGGCAGCAGGCCAACGTCGGGCGTCCGGCGATCCAGAACTTGCGGGGCAGCCTGGCGACCCATGAACGCGGCCTTTTCATCACCACGGGCAGCTTCACCAGAGGGGCCAGGGAGGAGGCGCTGCGGGCCATGGCCGCCCCGATCGGGCTGCTGGCCGGAGAGGCCCTGGCCGGGTTGCTGATCGAGTACCGGATCGGCGTGGTCGAAGTGAATGGAGAACTGACCCTTCAGGACAATCTGCTGGAGGATGCAGCACTTGCGGGCGACGCTGGTCCTGGAGCGCTAGAAGACGATCTCACACCACAGTTCATCCGCGACCGGAGAGCCGCTGGGCTGAGTGTCTCAGCCATCAACGATGAGGGAGGAGACGCTAACCTCTGGGAGTTGGACGACGCTTAATTAATAAAAGACATAGACGAAAGCTATATTAACATGTTAATTTTAATAATTTACGTCGTGAAAGTTTTAAAAAGAAAGCTTAGAAAATCCTATTCCATAGACTTATGAGCGCTGGGACTATTCTGTAAACAAAAAACACAAGGAACAAGGCAGCAGCCGTTGCAATATCAAAAATATTAATTTCCTTAATATGTCTGTATTCAATCACTGCTAGCCATGCCGACGCTAGCATTATTGTTAAAGGGAAGAAGAAATCGTAAAATATCCAAGCAAAGTTTAGAAATGCAGGGAAATCTTTAAGGTATACTTCTCCTTCCCGCCTATACATATTTCCTCCACCTAGCATGGGCGATATTACGTCTTCGAGACTGTGTAGGTAAGGGTATTGACGGCTGACAAATGTGACGCCTTGGCAATATCTCAATCCGATCACAAGGCCAAGCAGCCAAGTTACATTAAGTAAAGCAGGAAGAGGTAAGTGATCGATATCCAGCTCGGCGCCAAAAATGCTTAATTTTCCGATTGTTTTGCCTACAGCTACAGGATAACTTATCTGTAGAATGAGTGCTGCTAGAATAGCTATCAGCCAGAGAAACAATTTATCCCTATTCGCTTCAACTTCTTTAATTCGAGCAAATGTTTCTCTGTAATGATCATGCAAAATATCTAATTTTTTTTCCTCAGGGAGATTGTTCGACACGTAAAAACCTAAGAATTAATTGCAGCTAATATTGCGGCCTGAGTAAACGAATAAGCCCAAGAGGTATTGAATCCGTAGAGCGGATTCGGCGTAGGATTTGATGCATCAATCTTCACAGCTATAAGTTTGTTTCCTGCTGCCTTGCTGGCTTCTATTTCCCACCAAATCCAGTTACGTTCACCGATTGATGGGCTGTCTCTGTGATAGTCATTGGCATGCTTTCCGATGAGCACAAGTGTATGAGTAGATGCACGAATTCTACTGCTCAGCACTGCTTTAACTCTCCCTACATCATTGGTATCAATAGCCCCAGGCGTCAGATCATTGAACTCAATCGGATTGCCAGAGTTGCTGGAGAAAGCACCCAAAAGATATCTATAATGCCTGTCGTTATGCCAATCAAAGCTAATGCATACATTTTTTTTCAGACTATACATCATCTTCTCCTTTTAAATTTAGCTCCGAAGCAACAGAGATTATGGCGTCAGCATAAGGCTGGTCCTTACGCTGAGTGTCTGGCGTCAAATCACCAAAAGGAACAAGGTTTTCATTATCAGGTTCATATTGACTTGCCCAAGCAGACCAAGCATGGTGCACGTCCTTTGCGGTTACGTCTCTTCCTTTCACTAGAAGTAATACAGCATATAGCCTATAAAGCGCCATATCCTCTTTAAGTGCTGCAGCGTGGGGATCCGCCTTACTACGGATTTCTTTAGCTACTGTGTCAATATATGATTTTGACATTATTCATCCCCTATTCGTACCAAAGATTGGATTAAATCGAAATTTACTCATAATCTACACCGGCATGCCCCACAAAGTCTTCCCAAAGTTTTTCAGCCACTTGATTAGCTGTTAACTTTTGCTCTCTACCTGACGATGAAAAGGCGTTTAAAGACAAATACATGTTATAGTCATCAGCCTCAACGCTTATCCCGCCATTGGATGTATTTCCTTGCCCGTGACTGTCATATGAAAAACTCATTGCTCCAAAATGGCTAGTTTTTGAATTATGGACTGTTATATGTGCCGTGCCCCCACCAATCTTTCCTCGATTAATTACAGTGCAAGTAAAAGCACTGTTCCCCATATTTTCGAACTTAGCTTTTATGCTATCATCAATACCGCTTATCTCTAAACAGGAGCTTTGAAAATAACTTTTAATTGTTTCAAAGGCTTTATCAGCAAAATCAGATCGCTGTATATAATCGAAATCCTGTTTTAGTCGTGGTCGGCGTGCCGAGGATGCCGTAGTCACCTGGGATATTATGTCATTGCTTGTGAAATCTTGATTTTCTTGAGCCATTGCGCTGGCCACAGCCCTAAGACCCTTTACAACGTCAAGAAAAGCATTATTGGAGTTAGTCCATTCGGATACTGGCTTTCCATCGTTTGGTAATGCTTTGAACTCACTAAAAGGCGATGAATGCCAGTCACAAGGTTCAACAATCACTGGAATAATTCTCATTTGCCCTTCTTTAAATAATGCTAGGGCGTGTTTAAACTCTTCTTCATAACAGTAATTTGAAGCAAGGTAATCGGGACTAATTAGAGCTAAAAACACATTGCTAGACTTCAATTCTTTTCTGATCCTATTATCTATTTGAACGCCTGCAAGGATGTCGTGGTCGGTCCATGCAAAAAAATCTCCCTCGCGCTTAAGCATGGCAAAATGCTTATGCAGCCGTTCAAGATATCGCTCATCTACATGGGTGTACGAAACAAATATATTCATAGACATAGTTACCCCTGATCGAATATGTTGGATAATTTAGTTTTCTGTCAACGCCACTACCTTGGCAACATGCGCCGCTAGCTCAGTCACAAAGAGCCTGACGCCAATATCAGTGTAAGCTCCGTCTTTAGCAGCACTCTGCGGGGTCACGAGAAGAGCCGCCGCCTGGTAGAGCCGCTCGCTGACCAGCTTCTCGCACAGCAATTCATATCTAAGTTGGTAAGAGGCAGAGGCGAACTCAGGAAAGACTGGGAATCTTACCGTGCCGTTTCTTACCGGGGTGGTGACCTTGGCTGAATCTTCCAAGATCATGATCCAGCCAACGAACGGCCGAGGAGTCTCTGCTCCCGGCCGCGTTCCACCGTGGAATGCACCCTCCCGGAAAGCGGTCCAGAGATCCGTCGCGCTCCCGAGTACCTCCTCGGTGCGGTTGTTGAAGTTATTTCCGAAGCTACCGACCTGGCTCTTCAGCTCGATCACAGCCACCAGAACGCCCTTGTGCATGACGAGGACATCCCAGTCCTTGGTGGCCCGGAAATAGCCGGGAAGGATGCAGCTGCGGGTCTTAACGTCGTCCGCGCTCAACCCATTGGCAACGACGATCGCGGTGATAAGTTCCACGAACCCGTCAAGATGCTTACCTCCCGTGACAGAGCCGCGAGTGCCAGTGTCTGGGCGATCGCTGCTCGTGTTGCGAGTCTGCGCACCTTGCCGGGTCTGCCAGAACAGCTTGACCGCGTTCCGGAGGCGATCTTGGTAATCGGTGAGTTCAAGGGGCATCTTCAGACCTCGCTCAGCACAGTGACAGCGTGCTGATCCAGACCATACAGCGAGAAGACAGCTTCGTTGAGCTCAGTTGCATCTGCGCTCTCGGCCAGGTTACACAGCCTTTGCTGGAGGTTCGGTGACACCTCATTCCAGCGGGGCAACCTCAGTCGCCGGAGGTATTGAGCCTGGTACCGCAGGGTGCCGCCACGCATCTTCACGGAGTAAGCGCCCATGAACAGTGCCGTGACCCTGGAGCGAAGCACGGCCTGCAAGGCCCGAAGATCCCAGGCTTGGGAAGTGATGAAATAGAGGTTGTGGTGGGGATAAACGGTGCCAGGGTCATAAGCTACGGCCGCCTGACCGTTCATGTCCGGAATCAGGAGCTTCGGCACGTGGGTCAGGGCCGGAGTAATGCGGTCGATGGTGCGGTACCAGTTGCTCGGCGCCCGCTGTGCGATGCTCCGCTCTCTGATTGCGGTCTCGTGCTTCTTCAGATAGGCTGCCAGCATCGGATAGTCTCGCAGATCAACCAGGCCTCCGCCCTCGGCAAATGGATTGACGACGCCCAGACCGGACCACTTCAGAACACCGCTGCGAACGTCAGCGGCCATGCCTAGTGGCACCTTGCGGTCCTCTTCGACATCCAAGGCCTCAAAAGGTCCGATATACACCCGGTCAGCCCCGGTAGCCACACCGATGCCAACGGAGGCGCCAACATCCTCGAGTGCCGGGAAGCGGTCTTCGATATCCCGCAACACGGCCAGGGCTGGACCCAGGTCGAGCAGCCAGGGCTCGGCGTCCCGCACCGCCCAGGGAATGCGCTCGACGTCCGGATGGATGGCGGTGCCGAGCAGGCCCGCAGTCAGGGCCTGGAGGGCTTCCGAAGTGATCTCAGGCCGCCGACTCAGCCGGGTGTCGTGACCAGCGTCACGGCTCAGTAGCGTGATTGCCGGATAGGCCGTGACCTCAGACTGGAACACCTCGGTGTCGACCAGATCGACATAAACCTGAAGATGGTAATTGCCCGCAACCTTGCGGCGCAGCGGGCCGCCGTATTTGTTGCGAAACCAACGGTCGCTGCAGAGGAAGCACAGCTTCCCACCGTTCGTCAGCAGGTCCAGGCCACGTTCGAAGAACGGCACGAACAGATCCGCCCGGTCGGTCATGGTGGGGTACCGCTGCCGGTAGGCCTCCAGCAGCAGAGAAGGAATCGCCTCCTGGCGCAGGTAGGGCGGATTGCCCGTGACATGGGTGAACGCGCCTTCGATTTCGGTGAGCAGGAAATCATCCTGCCGCAGCCACGACGAGAGCAGCGCTTCTTGGACGGCTGGAGATAGCCCTTGGGTCTGCAGTACATCGGTCAGGACAGAACGGGTCTGAAGGAAGGTCTGCCGATGCAGTTCCACGGCGAAGAACGCGTCTCCAAGCTCAGCCAGGACTCCGGTCACCGTGCCCCCGTGAGCGAAGTAAGAGGCCAGGCGTCGTTTGACGGCTGGGATCAGAAACTCGCCACTGCCGAACGATGGTTCCAGCAGGCGGGTTCCTTTCAGATCGAGAGCTGCCGTGTACCCACTCAGGTCGAGCATGAACGCAGCAACCTCTGGGCGGGTGAAGACCGCTCCGCGCTCGGCGGCCTCACTCAGTGCCAGGTGTCCCACGGCGTCTCTTAAGGTTGCCGACAAGGCCGTGGAAGCCGGAGGAAGGTCAAAAAGTGGAAGAGGCATCTGTGTCACGCTGGACCCATGGTAGACGAAGGGCAGAACAACTTGCCGTAGGCGGTCACCAGATCACCTGCTCGCGTGCCTCAGCATCCCAGGTAGGCGAAAGCGAGTGATGTGCGGAAGAACTCCAGTAGCGAAGGCAATCTCGGGAGAGTCCTGCAGCTCAAAGCTCGGCTCCTCCTTAGATTCGCTCGCTATGGATTCGAAACCTGGCCCACTGTATGGAACGAGCGAAAGTCAGGTCGAAGAATTGGCAGTACCGCTCGAGCGTCTCGGAAATACTGTGCTCGCCATTTGTTCCCTGGTTTGTCTTCAGCCAACGAGTCAACGGACCACCACTGGGCGACGTTGAACTCCCTGCGCCAAGTGCAGATGGAATTGTCGGACACCCCGACACTCGATTCAGGGTGTAAGACGGCAGGATAGGTAGACTGATGAACATGCTGAGTCTGCCAACCGCCACCAGCCTGGAGCGTGCACGCGCTCTGCAACTGAGGTATTCGGATGACAGCGGGTACCTGCACGTGATCGTGCTTGGCGAGTGTGACGAGGACCGGCAGATCTACTACGTGGTCACTGCCCGTGAGGCCAAGCGGCTACTCACGGATGGGTTTGAGCTTCTGGAAGCCCCGTAAAGCCACCTGCTCGTCTCTGGCACAGGTCGCTCACCTAACCTATCGAACTCTCCGGGGCTAGCAGATCAGCCCTCATACCAAGAGAGGTGCCTTTGTGACGACCACGGAATCGGACCTCCTGAAGCATGCCCTGGTGCAACAGGGTGTGTTCGTTCAGGGTGAACTGCAAGCTCGTCCAGGCAGCGGCCCGCTGCTCTGTCCGGCACCTCTCCCGGAATTCGATCCCGCACTGGTGCTGGGAACTCTGGAGGTGGTCAACACCGAGGGGCAGTACAGCGCCTGGATCATGTTCGACACGCTTTCAGATCAGCGTCTTCCGGATGAGGCGGCGATGGTGACTCTCGGCTGGCACGGCCGACACCGAGACCTCGGTCCTGGGGTGTCTACCTTCCTGGGAGACACCCCAGGGGCAAAAGACGTCGATCCAGGACAGGTGGGTCCCCCGGAATTGTTTCTTCATCCGGAGACCCGGACGGTGCTCTTCGTGCGCAACAGGGCCGGAGATCAGGACCGCTACGTCACCTGGCAACTCGACGTCGGGCAGACCTATGAGCATTTGAGTCAGGCGCCGAGGCCGCTGCTCATTCTGCCGATGTTGAGACACCCGGCTGGAACGAGCGTCACTCCGATCAGTGGGACCAGGGGACAGTCGGACACCCTGACACACAGTGCGGAGAGCATCCTGGTCACCTGGCTGGGCACAGCCACTGATCTGCACGCCCACTACGCGGTGCAGCTGGTTGAGGCCGACTGGGTCGGTCAGCTGCCCGAACCTTCAGGCGCGTCCAGCACATGGTCGTTCGAGGGCGGTGCGGGGCAGGGATCACTGACGGTGCAGCGTCTCGCGGACGGCCGCTTCCTGGCACATCTCACGGCACTCCGAAACATTCCTGGTCAGGACCGGGGCAACTTCGGACTCAGCGCTTCTGTCCTTCACCGTCTTGGAGAATGAAGACGAGTTCGTTTCCCTGGATGACCCTCGCGGCTGGCGTCCTCCTGGCCCTCGCCGGGCTCCCGTTCAGATTCAGTGTCCTCACCCTCTTGCCGCTCACGTTTCTCTTCTGGTATCTGACCCAGCAACAGGCAGCCCGTTCGTTTGCAGCCCAGGCCTGGTGGGCTGTCAGCGCTTTCGCTGCCGTTCAGCTGTCGTGGTTGGTTGTCTTCATGCACGACCTGATGATGAAAGGTGGCCTGCCAAGTCTGGCCGCCTGGCCGCTCGCCTTCCTGGCGCTCTGCCCGTTATTTGCACTGGAAGGCCTCTTCTGGGCACTGATGGCCTGGACGGTGGCCCGAATCTTCCAGGCTCCACAGGCGCGCCTGTGGAGCCTGGCGGGCGGCTGGGTTCTGGTCGAATGGCTGCGGACGCTCGGGCCGCTCGCCTTCCCCTGGAGCACCCTCGGGTACACCCTCATCGACACGCCGCTAATTCAGGTCGCCAATCTTGGAGGCGTCCTCCTCTGTTCCGCGCTGTTCACCTGCGCCGCTGCGGCTCTCGTGACGCTGCTGCGTCACCGCCAGCCCATACCGCTCTTGCTGATCTGTACGCTCTGGGCATTGGGATGGGCTTATGGATCAACGCGCCTTCCTGGCGAAGGTCCCAGGGCGTCCGCCTTGGTCCTGCGAACGCAGGAGGATGCCTTCGGCAAAGCCGCCAGTCAGACCTTCGATGCACAGTGGGAAGTCAAGCTTCGGCTTAGTGCCCTTCGCCGTCCAGGAGAACGCCTGATCTGGAGTGAGACAGCTGTACCCGGCCCTGATTGGCTCCCGGCCCTGCCTGGTCCAGGAATTTAGGGGATGGCACAACGACCTGCGAATACCGCCGTGGCCTGGAACGGTTCTGCCGTGACAGGGACCTTCGTGAAGGCTCATCCAGTGCCCTTTGGCGAGTACTTCCCGCTGAGCAGCCTGATTCGGCCGCTCTACACCAGCGTCTTTCGCCTGATCGGATTCCCTTTCGAGTCTCAAGCACCCGGGCAGACGTACCAGCCCGTGGTGCTGACAGGCGAGGTGTACGGCGTCTATATCTGCTACGACAGCATCTTCAGCCAAGTTGCGAGGCACCTGGCACTGCAAGGAGCTCAGGTGCTGGTGAACGTCAGCAACGACGGCTGGTACACCGGCTGGGGCGTCTGGCAGCACTTCGACATGGGGCGGGTGCGGGCCATCGAGACTCGGCGATGGATATTGCGGAGCGTGAATAAGGGCGTAGCCGCGGTAGTGAATGACTTAGGTGAGGTGGTTCAGAAGCGCAGTGAAGGAGTTGGGGTGCTTCATGCTGTTTATAGGCAGTTGGACGGGTGCACCTTGTACATGCGCGTGGGGGACACATTGGTCCTCACGCTGATCTTGCTGCTGTTCAGTTATGCAGCATGGATCGACGTCCGGGCCCGAATAACGCGGCTCTGAAAAAAGGCGTTGACGTCTCGTTCGAGAGTAATACAAACATCCGGTCAGGAGGGAAATCAATTAGAAGAGCATTTCATCCGACCTCTGAGCATCAGATGGTCGCAGATACTGAATCCAGAAAACGTCCTTTACTTTTTGAACTGCTCAGGAAGGCGCGAGAGCGCCTCGTCGAACGCGTTGGACAGGTTCTTGTGCGCGTCTGACGCGGCTTGCTGTTCGCTGTCTTTCGACCAGCTGAACACCGACCCTGACCACTGCTCGGTCAGACCCGCCATCTAAATGCTGCGCGAGATCGCTAGCTGGCCCGTGTTCAGCCGATCCGCCCAGGTGCCACTTGAAGTGGAGTCAGTTATCTCCGCACCCTCCGCTCCTCGCTCCACGGCATAGTCAGTCGCCCCCCGATTCAGCCGGTGACTTCAAGGCCAAGGGGCGGTGTCCCCTCATATCACGTTCCCTTGGTGTCTACCCGTTCAAGGTCAACAGAGAGACCTGCTTACTGCAGCGCCAGGAGAATCGATGCCAGCCTGTCAGAGACGAGGCGCGTCGTCCTTCGGCGCTGGTCTGACGAGTTCCTCGAACTGTTTGACGCCGGCCAGCGGCAGGAGCGTCCCGTCTTCCGCCTCGGCGTACGGCCACCAGCGGGCCAGGAGAAAACCCAGCCGCCCTTCTCCGTGAGCGAAGGCCAGGAAGCTGAGGAGCCTGGCCACGTCGGCCTCGCTCGACTTTGTATACGGAAGCCTCTGCGTTCTGGCCGCGAGTGTCTCGGTGGCCAGGAGAACAGTCTCCTGGATGGCCTGCCGGTAGGCGTCGAGGAGGTCTGGTGTGAGATCTTCGAGAAGTTCAGGCGGTTCCCCCTGCCAAGCGCGCATGGCTTCGATCTCGGCCACCATCGCGAGCCAAGGCATCCGCTCTGCCGGCGCGAGGCGGCGAATGGCCTGCACGATGTGTGGTACGGCAGCGATCGTCGCGGGGTAGAGGGTGCGCTGGTGGTAGATCTGAGTCCAGATCTCGTCTTCAAGCGTCGGCCGCTCACTCTCCGGGGCAAACAGCAGGGGCTCCGTCAGCAGGCGGGCCAGGACCGGCGCCAGTGAAGGCTCCCCGTAAGCAGTCTTCAGGGTCGCCCAGCGCGGGTCGGTGAGGGGAAGCATGGACGACGATACCCCTGTCTGCAGGAAAGACGGGGCTGGTATGTCGGCCGCTGCTACTCAGCTTTGCTGCACGGTGACCTGCCCACTCCTCCAGGCCACATGGTCGGCCTTGCCCCAATGGGCCCAGAGTTCCTGGGGCACCGCCCCAGGAACGTCGTACCGTAGATACAAGTAGCCGGGAGCGGTGGAAGCGACCCCGGCGTTCACCTCCGTCCGGCTGAGGACCGGGGACTTCAACGCCTGGAAGTGCGCATCCGCTTCTATCAGGTGTTGAGCTTTCTGCATCAGGGTCTGGTCCTGCGCGCTGGGGGCGGCCGTGCTGCCGTCCGTGGTGATCACCGTTAGGTTCATAGCGTCCACCTTACCTTGGCGCCGGTCGCGCAGAACGGACGCGGCTGGCCACGCCTGCGCTCCGGTACCCAGCCGCCTGAGCGGCCCCGGGAGTGGCGAAGCAGCTCTGGGCGTGGGTGCGGGCATAGCTGCCGTCCCCCTGCGGCAGGTGGTAGATCCCCGCCTTGCTGACCTTGACCGGAGCGACAGCCGGGCAGCTGCCGTCCGCGTTTGGTGGGACAACATCGGGACTGGTGGAGGTGGCAGGCAGCACTGGGATAGAGGCCGCGGAACCGGACCCGCTTGTCGGAACCGCCGTCTTCTGACCGGTCGATCCGGCCACCTCCTGCACCGGCTGCGCGCCGCCCGGCAGGGGACCGACGTATTTGACGTAGGCGGTGGTCCAGTTACTGGCGATGGCCTGCTGCGCCTCCTGCATGGTGATTTTGCCGGAGCAGGCCAGGTCGTGCAGCTTGTTCTCCAGCGTGTCTTTCACGTGCGCGTTTAGCGGCTGGCTCTTGTAGCTCTCGGGGAACAGGTTCTTGATGCTGTTCGAGCCGCCGAGTTCCAGGCTGATGATGTGGTCGATCTCGTACTCACCGGGCGCGCGCCCGGTGATGGTGTACTCGCGGTAGACCTGCTCCTTGAGCGCCTGGGGGACGTTGCGCACAGTCTTGGTGTAACCGGGCACGCAGATCACGGCTATGTCGCTGGTGAGGACGTCACCGGGACTCAGGCGGGGATCCGGCACGACCGGATCGTGGTCGGTGGCCGCCAGGACCGAGCAGGTCAGCAGGGCCAGCAGCGTGCCAACGGTCAGTGTTCGCATGGTTCGAGTGTACGGGCCGGAGTTGAAGTGGAGATGATCGGCCCGGACACCTCCACCCCTGCGGCACATCCTGCAAGGATGTGCTTGACTGACCCCATGAAGACTTCCATTCTGGCAGCAGTGGCAGGCGTGGCGATGGCGTTCAGTTCGGTGGCCGGCGCGCAGGGACAGAGTTGGAAGATCACCGGAGGCACCTACACCTTTCGCGGCTGTGGCACGGCGGCCGGAGGAAGTGTCCAGTGTGGGCTGACGTTCGTGCAGACCGTACCCGGGGAAGGCGGGGCCTTCCAGCTCGAACCCAGGAACGTTCAGGCGTTCTCGCAGATCGGTCAGCTTTCGAGGGCCACCAGGGTCAACGTCGCGGGCCAGGGATTCACGGGGCCAGACACCGCGCCGTCCACGCAGGGCCAGCCGATCGATATCCTGTTCGAGTTGAGTGGGCTGCCGATGGGCACGAAATCGATCCGGGCATTGATTATCGAAGGGCACAAGCTCGACAACGTTCCCGTCTCGGGCAGCGCTCCTGTGGCCAGCGGGGGCGCGACTGGTGAGATGACCCCACCTCGCCCGGGAATGAAGCAGGCGGCACCGCCGATGGGGATGCCTAGCGGAATGAACATCCCAGGCGGCTTTAATGTTCAGTTCAGCGACTGCAGGGTCATCCAGGGCACGCTGACCTGCACCGCCACCTTCACCCTGCCGCGCTGACTCTGGAACTACGGAAGAGTTCGCTTGCAAGCTGCACTGCGAATCAAACCCTGTGGTCATGAGCTTGATAGCAGTATCGACGCCTTGAGCTAAAGATAAAATTGGCCTCGTCTGGCACAGCGTGCTCAGACAAACCGACTTGCCTCAAAGGAACACGGCCTGCGCCCTCTTGAAGGTGAGAGGCAGGGAAAAGGAATTGCGGTTCATCGGTCACTTCAGAGAGGCTGAACAGTTGTAGGATGACAGCCCATTTATTCAAAGTGAGTCTATCTCCCGACACCCTCTACGGTGCTTATTGAGCCTACTGGCGAAAAGCCCTGACGTGCCTTCGCTGACGAATGCCGACATGGCACTGTCTTGCGAACCCTCTTTCTTGCAGACGTACTTATTGCTTGATTCCAGTAACTGTGATGAAATCCTCTGGTGCCGTACATCACTCTCAGCGACCAGGTCAAGAAACTCCACAATCCTCAGCGCAGCGACACCTTCGTCAAGCAGCTGCGCACCGCCGTCCGTGAA
>Ga0160427_10000642_pt1 | contig 20968 bp, 20 predicted proteins | sample SolpanmetagenomL_FD_108194 | JGI IMG/M metagenome (GOLD analysis project Ga0160427, IMG submission 108194) | Solar panel surface microbial communities from Lawrence Berkeley National Laboratory, California, USA - L | ecosystem: Engineered > Built environment > Solar panel > Unclassified ...
GGGCTGTTGCCGATCTTATGGAGCACCGGCACCGGCTCCGAGGTCATGCGCCGCATCGCCGTCCCGATGGTCGGAGGGATGGTGTCATCCACCCTCCTCACCCTGCTCGTCATCCCCGCGATCTACGCGATCGTCAAAGGATGGCGGCTGCCTCACCACGCCGAAGCTCGTGCGCCCGCTGGTCAGCGGGCGGCGAGCCCGGCCGAGTGAGAGAGGCGCGTCACCCTCCCGCGCCAAAGGTTAGGAGGGCAACGAAGTGGAGTTTTCGACAATGGCTCAGATGAACAAGATCAAAGGCGCAATCGCAATGGCAGGTTTGGTAGGAGGCTTGGCCCTGGCCGGGGTTCCCGCCTTTGCGCAAACGCCGGCACCGTCGACGCCTCAGACGGCCCATGGAAAAGGCATGATGATGAAAAACATGCCGAATGGTCAGGCCGAAATGCCGATGAACCCGGAGATGATGCAGAAGATGTCCAAGATGATGGACAACTGCAACAACATGATGGAGTCGATGAAGAAGAAGGACGGCACAGACGCGCCGTCAGCTCCCGCTAACAAGGGCTAATCTGGAAGCGAGGGATGGATATTCCATCCCTCGCAAGGATCGTTGGCGACATCGGCACTTCGTTGAGATCGTTTCGTCGATCGAAGCCGCCGCGCAGCGCAATGTCTCTGACGACGTGACATGCTACTTGAAGGAATGAACCAATGAACAGCGATCCGCTGGACTGCCTGGTCATAGGGGGCGGCCCCGCCGGTCTGACAGCAGCAATCTACCTGGCCCGCTTCCAAAAGCGTTTTCAGGTCATCGACTCCGGCGCCAGCCGGGCTGCGTGGATCCCCATTTCGCATAACCACGCCGGCTTTCCGGACGGTATTCACGGAACCACCCTGCTGGAGCGCATGAGGGCACAAGCTCAGAAATACGGTGCTCACATTCGTTCGGGCACAGTCACGCGCTTGGAACGACGAGAGGATGGCGTCTTCGTTGCTAACGTCGGGGTAGATCGGCTCACGGCACGAACGGTGCTCCTTGCGACTGGCGTAATCGACCTCGAACCCGACTTGCCGGATCTGCCAGATGCGGTCCAGCGAGGGCTGATACGTCACTGCGGAATCTGTGACGGCTACGAGGTTATTGGTCACAAGGTTGGGGTGATCGGGCGCGGCAGCGGTGGCCTGCACGAAGCGCTGTTCCTGCGCACCTACACCGACGACGTGACATTGCTGTCGTTCGGCGAGGACCTGATCCTTTCTCCCGACGAACAACTGAGGGCCCAGGCGGCGGGCATCGTCGTCATCAGGGAGCCGGTGACGTCGGTCACGGTCGAGGGGGAGCGAATTACCTCGATGGCCACCCGGCAGGGCTCCTCCCACTCGTTCGAAAGCCTCTACTCTGCATTGGGCAGTAAGGCGCGGTCGGACCTCGTACATGCACTCGGCACGAGACTCGACGAGAACGGTTGCGTGGTGACCGACGAGCACCAACGCAGTTCGACGCATGGTCTGTTCGCCGCTGGTGACATCGTGCGCAGCCTCGACCAGATCAGCGTTGCGATGGGCGAGGCCGCAATCGCCGCGACCGCGATTCATAATCGCCTGCGTGGCGTGGCGATCCCGTCCTCTCCCATCAGCGAGGCGCTTTCCTTCTCCCCCGAGCAACATAGTAGCCAGACACGATGACACGAGCCGAACTCGCCGGCTCAGGCAGGTCAACCCCGACGGTGAGATCGTGACGGCGACCCCGGCAAGGCTTTTACAGGTTCAAGGCGCCATTCAGGTCTTTGCGCTGTCGCACCCTCCTAAAGCTTTTGGCGATGAGCCGGAGTGATCGGCCTCCGCTCTAGGCATGACGAGTCTCCGAGGAATATGCCCGCCCTACAGCGGTGGTGACACTCCGGTCTCGCAATAGAGGGAGTGCCGGTTAGGCGGTGCTGCCGCGGATGCAGCGTGCGGGGCGATTGTGCCTGCGACGAGCCGCACGCGATGGAATTTGTGCAGCGCTTCCTTTTCGCCCATCGCCGGATCCACAACCACTTTCACCTTCGCCGCCACCGCCTCACCGCGAAACCAAAACGCCGTGCCGCTCGTCACCATGCACTTCGTATCTGGTGCGATCTGGTCCGTATCGCTGCGGCGTTGTACGCCGGCCTTCGATCCAGGCAGTTTTCAATCCTCCGCCTTCACTCGGCAACGCCCCAGCCTGCCGCAGAACGTTAGGAAACGCGGTGCCCGGTTCGATCGCAAATACGAGGCAAATCCGCGGTATGAGTAGTTTCCGACCCTAGCCCCGACGATCCCAGGTGCATACGAGACCGAAAGGCCGGCGAGAGATTGCTGACCATACCGGAGTAAATCCATGCCCCCAGCAAGGTTGTTTGCCTCCCTGATTGTTGTGCTTGGAGTCCCGGAATTGGCGCTCGCGCAGGTTCCCCCGGCTGCCGGTGCCGTTCCGTGTCAGCCTGGCGCCGCATGCTCTCCCGCTCCCGGTGTTTCCAACGTCGTGCCTGCCCAGCCTGGTCGCACGATGGGTCCACCTGGCCAGACGGCTATGCCGGGAATGGCTCCCGGTACAGCAATGGGGCCGGGTGCGGGGCTGGGTATGCGGCCGGGCAATCAAAAGCCCGCAGCCGGATCCATCATGCCCATGCGGCATCCCGGAGAGATGGGTTCAGGACACACGATGGGTCGTGTGCGTGGATCCGGTCAGGTGACGCCGGTGGGTTCGCCGGACAGGTCTCTCCCAGCCAACGCCGCGCCAGAAACTTCGACCCCGGCGAAACGAATGTAGGTCGCACGACCGTCTATGCTGGATTGGGCTCGTTGCCACGCACGGCATGGTTAGTTTCCGATCCTGCCGCCCCTGAAGCGAGACGGATAGCGTCCGGTCCAGCAAAATATCTCCCATGTTGGGAAATCATGGCCCGCGAAGAAGAGTTCGTCGATGGCGTGCAGGGTCGATCTGAACGACCGCCGGTGTGGGCAAAGTCATGGGACGGGCGGCGACAGGCATGTGGCCACGGCCGAATGCACCCGGCTGAACTGAGACCGGCGGCTCTCGAACCGCCGGTCTCATAGTGATATGGCCGAAACAAGCTAAAGTGGAAATTTTGGCCGACATTCCCGGCACCGTCGCGACAACGATTGCCAGCAGGACGAGACCGGGTCAGGCCATCATTTGCGCTCGACCGGTACAGCGGAGAAGCTGCGTTAATGACCTTCGATCCTCATGGTTAGAGCTCGACGATCGTGTCGAGCTCATTCACTTTGAGCCGGGAGGTTGCGCCCCTTGCACACTGCCGGTCTGGGGCACAATGCCCGTCGGGGATGTCACGTCCGTATGCGGCTGCGCCTCGCCGAATCGCCCAGAGATCCCAGGAAGCGAACCAGGCGTTTCGACCGATTGCGCGGAACCAGTCTGCGGCACGGCGCCGGTCGGCGCAATTAAGTGACCTTCCGGCAGAGCGGTGTGTGCCGGTCCACCACTAGGTAAAGCGTCGGGAACAATCATGCCCTGCTCGGACCCGGTTACTGGAACTCGAGGATCATTAGCAAAAGCAACGCTTGCCGAAGTCATCGCGAGTATCGATGAAGCGATCAGAATATTAAAGCGGTTCATGTGTTCGTCTCCGTAGCGGGACCCTGTATTTCGTCGGTCGCTGCTTGGATCTTGATATAGTGCCGTTGAACTCCAGTTTTGTGACAAAGCGTATCTGCGGCACATCTCCTCCCTTGCGGCCGGTGGTTCCTGCCCAGGGTCGTGAAGTCGAGATCGGTGACGCTGGTGTTCAGCTCGAAGCGGACGCCGCGCTCGTCTAGCCACTTGTGCAATGGCCGGCCACGTAAATCCCGTCGGGGGTGGGGGCGTCCACTCCATCTAAGGGCACGGCGACGCCGTAGATTTGTCATCATTACAACAGAAACCCGGTTCAATCTGTTTCACATTCAAGGAGCAATCAATTATGCGGATCATTCAGTTCGGGTCGTTTGCCGCAGCTCTCGCCATGGCGTCATTCCCGGCCGTCGCCCAGCAATCCTATCAATTCTATCAGCCTCAGTGGTCCCATGCTGACGAGCATCGCGCCCACGAGGCCGCCCACGAGGCGGAACACCAAGCCGAGCACGCGCGCCGGGACGAGGCGGCAGGTGATTACCATGGTGCGGTGCACGCTAGGCAAAGGGCGCACTCGGCGTATGACGAGGCGGTTCGCCATGGAGCCTACGAACAGGGCTTCTTTCCGCGCGATTATGGATATGAGCACAGTGCCGATGGCGACCATGGGCATGGGCACGACGAGTAGACGAGCGAGCTCCCCAGGGAGAGCAAGAACATCTGCCCCTTAAACACAGGGCGCCTTGCCGGCTGGACCAAGCGCTCAGACGGCTGAACGAAGCATATGTTCTGCCCTGGGCATCGCTACATCGGACGGCACGTCGCCCAGAGCAGTCGATCGATCTGAAGCGCAAGTAGTCAGTAGCGGAACGAGATTCCCACGTATGGGTTGAAGTCGGGCGCATCTTTATTGAGGGCTATGTAGGTGCCTACGTCAAGCTGAAGCGCAGGCGTGACCAGCCATTGCAGCGAAGGGTCGATGGTGTAGCGGGGCCGGATGTTGTGGTCTGTCGTGTACTCCGCGGCAAACCTCCAGCGCCGCGGTCACCGTCTCGCCGATGACAGGCCGGTTCAGGTTCGCCAGGAACTGGTAGTCCGCGTGATAACCTTGCTTATTCAGGTTCCGCAGCAAGCCAATCCCGGGCTCCAGGGTGAGGGAGAACTTGGCCGGGAGCGCCACGGTGTATGGCGCATTCAGCGAGTATTCGACCATGTTGTTACCCAGCCCGCGGGCGGCCGTGGGCAGCTTTGCCAGCCCGTAGAGGGCAAGGGCGCGGTCACCACCGTCGTTGCCGAACAGGCTTATCTTGCCGCCCACCAGGAGGTCGCCAAAACCTCGGGCGCGCAAGCTGCCTTGTCCGGCGCGGCTGCGTATTGCCAGGCTGTTGTAGGTGGGAACCTGAATCTCGACCTCGGCCCAATTCGTCACTCCGAGCTTGAGGAACGGGTTTACCACGCTGTAAGCGCGCGCCGTTGTGCGGTCTCGCGTGAAGTGGTCCCAGGTGTAATTCCAGAAGTCACTCTCGAGCTGGAAATGCCCAGCGTCCACAGTGAGGGAGCTGTGCGTTTTCCCTGGCCTATCAGTGCTGAACGGCCGCATCTGGTCGTCAGGCGCAGGATTGAACAGATTGTATTGGCTTTTGTCGACGGTAATTCGCACCGGTGTCCCTTCGGCGTTGGTCGCGCCCTCCCGCTGCTGCTGACCGACAGTCGCGTTAGGGTCCTGAGCCAGGGCATGTCCCGTCGCGACGGATGCTACGAGCAAGGCAAGCGCGGTCAGCGCAACGGACGACGTGGGAGCGGCAAACGGCGCCCGACGGCTCCTCTGCAGGGACGTAGATATTTCGGCGACGATTGGGCTTTTCATGGCGCGCTCCTTTCTGTACTTCCGGCCGACTGAAGCTTCCAGGATTCCTCCTATTGGGCGAAAGCGCAAAGAGCCAGCCGCGATACGTGTTGAGTAAGCTTAGCGAAACCTAGTTAGATCGCTTCAAATCGTGTGTAATCCAGAGCATCACGACACGACGTTGAGGCCGCCCACAGCCGAAGCAACTGGCAAAAAGCTTTGCGCCGCCTGCGCCGTAGCGTACTCCAATGCCTGCTGGCTCGGTGCTCCGCTTGCCGCCGCAAACCCCTCCTGCTCCCGGAGCAAAGTCGTCAACGTGCCGGATGATAGATGTCCTCCAGCCGAGGAAGGCTGCAATTGGGACGAAACTGCCGGTCTATTCTCGCCGGACGGCACATTTTGCCCAGTATCGACTACACTGCTCGAAGCCACGCTTAATCCCGCCTGGCTGGCTTGAGCCAAGCAAACGTTCGGAAGTTTTAAGTTTGCTCCTAATCCGTGAATAGACAAATTCCGCGATCCTTCTTCAGCTAGTTGATGAGTCCACTGCAGCCCAGCATATCTCGTGCCATCCTCGTGCCCGCCCCTGGCGACTGCGAGCCCATGCGTAACGAAGTATTAACCATATGAAGGCATATACTGGAGTATGTGCCGTTTCATTGCGTATCAGGGCGAGCCGATCCTTGTTGAAGCTCTCGTGTCGCTACCTTCTCATTCGTTGGTTCGGCAAGCGACGCATGCCGCCCAAACAGTCACGCCCTTGAACGCCGATGGGTTTGGCCTCGGGTGGCATAATGACAATGGAGGCGTCGAAACCTACCACAACGAAATAGCGGCCGGGGCGGACCCAAACCTTTTCCGCTTGTGTGAGCGGGTGCGGTCAGGAAGCTTCTTCGCTCACGTGCGGGCAACCACTGGGACAGAGGTGATGAAATCCAACTGTCATCCGTTTACGCACGAGGGCTTTTTGTTCATGCATAATGGACAGATACCCGGGTGGCTGGACATCCAGCGTCAGGTCGAGGCAATGCTTCCATCGCCCCTCCGGATGATCCAACGAGGCACAACCGACTCCGAAGCCATCTTCCTGCTGGCGGTCGCGAACGGCCTCAAACGGGATCCTATTTCCTCGGTGCGAAAAACACTTGGTTACTTGCTGGAACTTAGCAGCATTTCCGCCTCTACTGGGCCGCTCCGCTTCGCGGCTGCTCTCTCCGACGGTGACACACTTTGGGCATTTCGCTGGTCTAGCGATAAGAACCCCCCGACGCTATTTTACCGGCGACGCCGAGGAGGCGTGACTATTGCTTCGGAACCGACGGATCGTGGACTTCCTGACTGGGACGAGGTGCCGTCAGGGACGTGCGTCGTGGTCAAGCGTGGTCGGCCTGTTCGGATCGTGCAGCTCGTGGTGAACTCGCGACACGTTTCTACCCGAGCAAACGCGAGATTGCGTGCAGCCCTTTCATTCCCGAGCCAAATCGCGCAATAGCTTCGCGGTTTCGTTCCAGCTCCCCGTAAGGAAGGTATCGAATCCCCAGATCGGCTACCCTGCTGAAGGCGGGCCTTCGGAGCTGCGCGGCCACCTCTCCTTCTCGACCATCGGGCGCTACGAGAAAAAGGCCTCGTGCGAGCGTGGTCCCCAACGCCAAATCGAGCAGACGTACTATTCCCGAATGGATCGAGGTCGAATGTTCGACCTCGAACGCGCCGACGACCGCACCTTCTCCATCCAGCCATAGTACATCGATCAACCGCACAGCGTCGGCCCCAGTCGACTCCTCGATTGCAGTTGGAAGCGAGCCAAGGCAGCCATCTCCGAGCCGACCGCCAGACCATGCCCTCCCACAGTCGTTAGAGGCCATCCAAACCCCATAGCCGAGCGCCAGCCCGAGATCGCGTAACCAAGCCTGTACCTTCGAATGGCTATGGTCCGCATCCTGGGCGGATGCCGCCGCACGAGCCTTGGCCGCCAGTTCTCGAACGTCTGCGAGGTCCTGGCGCCACGCCGCTTCTTCTTCGGCATTACCCTCGCGTGGCGGTGCCGAATAGCGACCTGAGCCAATGTCGAACAACAAGCCGGCGACCGCGCCCAGGTCGTTCGACAGCAAGGTCCTATACCGGGCATTCAGCGCTAAAATGCCGAGACGCATCGCCAGAAAGTCATCCCAACGCCCAAGCCTCACTCGAGCTCCAGTCAAGGCGTTGTAGCCGTTCACAATGGCCGTGTTGAATGGCGGTATAAGTGTCGGATGCAGGAAGTAGAGCAGGTTCGCTGCGGTCGGCCCGAGCCCCTTAATTCCGTGGCTGGCAAGGCGTTGGATCGCAGCAAGGACTTGGTGTTCCTCCGTGCAGCAGGCGCACGCATCCAACATCCGCCCGAAATTCCGCTGATTCTCTGGATGTTCGTAGATGTCGGGGATACGGAGTTTCGGCTTCCAGAGCCACGCATGGTCCGCACCTTTGAAAATTTGCCTCTGCTCTGCAATCGCGCCGACCACGGTTTCCAATGACGACCCACGGTATGCGTTTCCAAAGGCCCCTATTTCGATCTCTCCAGCCACCTTGGCCAAGCCTCTCCGGATGGACCGAAAGTTTTTGAGCCGCTCTTCCCACAGAAACCAAGTCCGATAGGTTGCAGCTTGATCATCGCGCCAACGACGAATCAATTGTTCGGTCAGGTCATCCATGCGATGCAGCATGGGACAGGCCGTCAAGGCACGCCAGCCGATTTACCAGCAATCGTCCTTACAGGTTGATTTGCTGGCGTGTTACACGAAATATGACGGATTGACTCGCCAGGCCGTTTTAATGCGCCGAGAAGTGCTCGTGAGGTGTGTTGAGCATTTTGCGTCTCGATTACCGTAATGAACGTGTGCTTTTGGAACGAGCGTTGGTAAACAGGCAATAAAGCGTTCTGGCAGCTGTTTGCAGCTCCGCTAGTCCCGACATCAGTATCAGGTGTTTGGTACCTTACTTGTGCTATACTGCGTGCTCCTCTGCGATAAACATTTCTTGATGATCGTCTTTCGATTGGAGCAGACCGCTCTGGGCAATGGGGCAGCTTCTTTACGTCGAACCCTAAGTTACGTCTCGTCGCAGGGCGTAAAAAACCGGAGTATTTCGCTTTTGGTGTCTACCTCCTTCTGAATTTCTGCAAGAGATGTCGTGAAGCGTTCCACCGCGCCATCAAGAAGAACATCGACAAACTGTCGCAGCTCTTCCGGTCTGACGGGCCGTGAGAGAATATACTGCTCGATCTCTGCTTCAAGTTCTGCTGGCAGTTTGGAAGCAAAGCTGTGCAGGGCGAGACTGGCGGCCGCTGCATGATGCCGGTAATGCTCGACTACTGCCCTCACTCGGCAGGGTGAGCCTTCCAAGTCGTTGGCAATCTCAATGCGTCTGTCTACGGCAACCAGGGCCGCATCAAGCTGTAAACTATAACATGTCTGGCCGTCGGGCTACCGAGCATCATGCAGCTCAATGCTTTTAATGGAGTATCCAACTGAACCCGCGTAGTAGCCCAGCACAGCGTGCGCGATCGATTGTCTGCTCCGGCCTGACAATGCCCTTAGATCTGCCAGCGTGTGATCGCGAACTAGCGTGACTGGCGCCTCCTGAACATCTACTTTCACAAAAGTAGTGGACGACGTGTTGCAGGGGCGAGCAATCGCTTTCGGCGTTACGAGCATCGCCGCCGCCAAAAGCATTGCCGCCTTCATTGAGTTGATCATGAACGCTCCCTCAGGGTGACGGCCCTACATCCATCATCGAATGCAGGGCCGCCTAGCTTACCGCGAACCCGGCGGGCGCGGCGCGCCCTCGTTTGATTGTGGCACGACGCCGGGGGGCGAAGACACGTCTGAATGTGGGGTATCTTCATTCATCGGAGCTATGCGGGGCATGCTTGCTGAGCCCGTGTCACGGCCGAGTTGCGAAGGAGCGGACAGATGAGATCCCTGTGCCTCTCTCCGCTCGCCTCGAGGCGTGTGTTGGCCGGGATCAGTTCCTGGCTCAGCGTGCGGTACTGACACACTCTGCTCAGATCCCGTGATCGGCACAGTGACTGGATCGGCAAGCGCCGCCGTGCCAGCGACAAGTGAGCCGAACACGGCGGCGGCTTTAAATAGACGGTACGAAGGCAGTGACATGGAAGGCTCCGGTAGTCGAAAGCACCGCGAAGCGTGTTGCGGGTTGCAAGACGACATATGAGAAACCGGCTCGCCTAAAGACAGGAGACTTTCATGACGAAACATGTCCAGGCTGAGCATTTCAAGGCTTGTGAGCGCTTCATGGACATGGCTGATTGAGCAGCACAGAACCCGAAAGGACGAGCAATGTATCGTAGGTCGACGCTTTCAATACTGATGGTTGCGGTTGCAATTTTGCCCGCCGCCTGTGCGCCCCAGCCAAGCGGAATGGCTTCACCGGCGCCCGTCTCCAGCTTAAGCGGACCGGGCAATGCCTCTGGCACAACTTCGTCGATGCCGAACATGGCCGGCATGGATCATTCAAACATGCCGGGTATGAGCATGCCGGGCATGGACCACTCGGATATGACGAGCATGAAAGGCATGGACATGAACACCATGATGGCCCAGTGCGCGCGAACGCGTCAGCAGCCCACCTCAGGGCAGACAACCTCAGGTCGGCAAATGCTCGACCAGTGCGATCAAATGGACCGAAGCATGGGCATGACGCCGCCTATCCGACGGTAATAGGGTGCACCCCTGTTCGTCCGTCACATGACAAAGTGTGTCTGGTACTTGGTTCTCATTGCTGCTCGCCGGGTCTGGTGGTTGAGTCACACGCTCGCCGGGACCGAGGTAAATGCCTGGTTCTGGCGGCAAGACTTCAAAGCATCGGCGTCGCAAAGGAAAACAAGGATGAATCTCCTAACTGCTTCTTTTTTGGCGGCCTTGGCCATTGCTCCGCTTCCAGTTTTAGCTCATGGCGAGCGCCCGCAACCTGCCCATGGTGGCGAGTTGCAGGATGCTCAGGGAGTTTGGGTCGAATTTTTGGTGAAGGGCCGTGATGTCAGCGTTTATGTCATAAGCGAAGATCACAAGCCGGTCCCGGCGCAGCAGATATCTGGCACGGCTACCGTTCTCATTGAAGGCAAAAGCTACAAAGTCGATTTGAGCCCGGGAGATGCGAACAGTGTCAAAGGCACCCTACCGGTAGCGGCTTCGGGAAAGCTGATCGCGACCGTCGCTCTGAAAGTAGGGGGGAAGTCCGCCTCGGCCCGCTTCATGGGTACTGCTTAGACCAGCGTAACCTTTGGACGGCCTTGCAGGCCGTCCAAAGGTTACGGCCTAAGCTCGTATTTAGCCTACGGCTAAGCGTGGGTTCAGGTCAAACGCTACGCCGACGGAATAGTGTGTCGTGACGAACGCAAGCCGCCCAGGCCTGACTGCGGAACGCAGCTGCCGCCTTTACGGTGTGTAATCGGACCTAATTTCGATGGCCAATCGCTACATTCACCGCTAGGTCGAATGTAGCAGATTCTAGCGTGTGCCCGCCAAGAGCCACGTAACCCCGAGCGGCCCGATCGAGGCTGTTCGGGCCCAAGCCTGCACTCTGCTCACTTTTGTCGAGTGTTATCTGGGGCTACAGTCCCTGCATTTGGCTCAGCTGGGCTGCCCATATTCATTGATCCATGATCCATGGGCATACTCATGGAACCGTGATTCATGCCGGCCATGCCGCCCTGAGCCTGCGATGCCATCCAAAGATCATTATACTGCTCATCCGACATTCCAGGTAGTTTCTGCAGAAATGCGACAGTGTTCCATAAAAGCTCGTCGCCGTCGCTTGCCATGGATGGCATGCCACTCATTTTGATGCCGTTTTTGAGGATCCAGAACAACTCACCTGATGTATACCGGGCAGAGACGTCGGTGAGGTTTGGGGGCTGAGGATACATTCCCTCGGCCAAGTCTGCTGGCTTGCTACCTGGAGCGCCGTGACAGGTTGCACAATGCTCTGAGAAGTGCCCAACGGCACCGGTGATTTTGGCTTCCTCATTGTAACCTGCTGGGGCAGTCAGCCCGGCCGCATGCGCTTGAATGGATCGTATTCGCGCTTTTTCCATGATCCAATAAGTTGCCTGCCAATGCGGCTCCGTTGCGGCAACGTTGAACAAGCCGGAATAGATGAACCCGGCGCCACCAACAATTGCTAACGCAGCTGCTGAAAGCAGCGTAATTAAAACAGTCTTCATGGAGCCTCAGCGCACAAAATCAAAATAATAGGGAAATGGCAGAAACAAGGACAGAAGTTCATCGGCCTTGTGCCCGCCACCCTGGTTTTCTGTTTCCGTTTAAACGCTAACGGCGCGGAGGCGGTGTCATGCCCATGCTTCGATCCATTTGATCACACTGATCCAGCACTTGGCGCGCTTGGGCCGTCTGGGCGGTGCCAGGTTGCTGCCTGAGTTGAGCGCAGCGGGCCATAAAGGCGTTCATGTCCATGCCCTGAGCTTGCGTTCCCCTTTGGCTGGGCTGCTGCTGTTGCTGGGCCATGACCGGCTTTGCGAACCCTGCCAGAGCGACCAAGGCAAAGGCCGGAATGAAAACTGCTCGCATTCTGAAAACTGCTCGCATTCTGTAGCTCCGTGATGATGAGGCACACGAGCGGCAACCGACCTAAGTCGTTCACTCGATAGCGGCGGACTAGCATGCAGAAGGTATCCTCGAATGTGACATAAGATTGCACGCAGGTTCGAAGTCTTCATTCGCGTTGACCCGACACTGTAGTCGGCCATATCGGGAGAAGGATAAGGCCACCTAAGCCAGACCGAGCTATTGGAGCGGACCATGCAAGATAAGTCTTTGACACGTCGAAGCGCCTTGGGTTTCGGCGCTGCGCTCACCGCGTTGACGATGGGTCCTCGAGCTTGGGCAAAAAGCGTGCAGCCGCAGGCTGACGGGCCAAAGCTCTTCAACCTCGTACTTGAACACATGATGGTGGACATCACTGGTACGCCCCGCCCCGCCATGACTGTGAACGGCCAGCTTCCCGCTCCGGCGCTCCGCTTCCGCGAGGGCGAGGAAGTTGTCATTAACGTCACAAACAATTTAAGGGAGGAAACCTCTATCCATTGGCATGGACTTCTACTGCCCAGTGGTCAGGACGGCGTGCCGGGAATCAGCAACGGGTTCCAGGGCATTCCCGCCGGGACAACACATCAATATCGATTTCCGCTCAAGCAGGCCGGAACTTATTGGTATCACAGCCACTCCGCGACCCAGGAGCAGTCTGGAATATATGGCCCGATAGTCATTGAGCCCCGTCAAGCCGACCCATTTGTGTATGATCGTGACTATATCGTTGAGCTGTCAGACTGGACGGACGAAAATCCTGAGCGTGTTATTGCCAACCTGAAGCGAGATCCGAGTTACTACAACTACTCGCGGCGCACGGGCGCGTCGCTTATCCGCGATATGACGGCAGCAAAGGACGGGACCGAGCGGGCCGCCCTCGTCAAGGACAGGCTAATGTGGGGTAACATGCGGATGGACCCCACAGATATTGAGGACGTGACGGGCTACACATTCCTCGTGAATGGTCGATCGCCTGATCGCAACTTCACAGCGCTTTTCCGCCCAGGTGAGCGCATCCGCCTGCGCTTCATCAATTCCTCCGCGATGACCTATCAGGATGTGCGCATTCCGGGCCTACGAATGACGGTTGTGCAGGCGGATGGGAACAACGTCCAGCCTGTAGTGGTGGACGAGTTCCGGATTGCGCCTGCCGAGACGTTGGATGTCATCGTTCAGCCAAAGCGAGACGAGCAGTTTCAAGTCTTAGGCGAATCGATGGGTCGGCAGGGCTTTGCCCGGATGACGCTGGCGACCCGCGAAGGGTTACCCCCCCTGCCCTTGCCGGCCCATCGGCCGCGCCCCCAATTGACGATGGCTGACATGGGTATGCCTGCAACAACGCCTGGGGCTGATCACGGCACGCCTCGTCCGGAAACGGACCGGGTCGGTCATGTTGCACCTATGGACATGGGCAACATGGACATGGGCGGAACGTCAGAAATGGATGATCCCAAGAACACGATGCCCGGGATGACGGGTTCTGCAGGCGCTGTGCCCATGACCGGCATGGATCACTCTAAGATGCCAATGCCGGGCATGGACCACGGCAGCATGGCTGCGATGGCCGGGATGAGCATGCCCGGAATGCAGGCTCCCGCTCCGCGCAGCGCTGCTCCAATGGCCGATATGGACCATTCGAAGATGACGATGCCGGGCATGGATCACGGTAAAATGGCAGGTATGTCAATGCCTGGAATGGATATGGCTGGGATGGACCAAGGCAGCATGCCCGGAATGGAAGGCATGCAAATGGGCGATCCAATCCAGCAAGATACCGGCGCACCTGCTGGTGCCAAGGTTCTTTCTTATCGGGATCTCAAGGCGCTCAGCAATCCTTGGGGCAATCGCAAATTCGATCGCATCATTGAGGTCCGGTTGACCGGAAATATGGAGCGCTACTTCTGGTCAATCAACGGCAATAAATTCAGCGAGGCGCAGCCGATCGTATTTAACTATGGCGAGCGCGTCCGGCTCCACTTCATCAACGAAACCATGATGAACCATCCTATGCATTTGCATGGCATGTGGATGGTCCCCGATGTCGGGAACGGTGCTCAGAACCCACTTAAGCATGTGGTAAACATCAAACCGGGTACCGAGTTGAATGTGGATGTGGTCGCCGATGCCGAGGGCGGCTGGGCTTTCCATTGCCATCTCCTCTATCATATGGAAACTGGCATGATGCGTAAGGTCGTCGTGCAGCGGACGAGCGCATCCCTGTGACACTTCGTTCCATTCCGATTGCAGCCGCTCTTGTTTTTGGAGCGTCGATGGGCTGGTCGATAAAGAGCGTTGCCCAGTCCATGCCCGGCATGGATATGTCTAGATCAACGACCCCGCCTCCGAGCGAGCCTCGGGTCAACCTCGGACCGCTCACATCCACAACGCCGCCTTCTGCGGCCTTTATGGACCATCATGAGCCGTTGTACGGTGCTGTGCTGATTGATCAACTTGAGTACCGTGGCGCAGGAAGCGGGACTAATATCGGAGCTTGGGAAGGCCAGGCTTATTATGGGGGGGACTACAACAAGTTCTGGGTCAACACCCGCGGCGAATACAACAGTAAAGCTAAATCTCTGGAGCGGGCGGAACTCCAACTATTGTACTCCCGCCTTATAAGCTACTTCTTCAATGCGCAAATCGGTGTTAGGCAAGACTTTCCGATACGTCCTAATGAGGGCACGCCTGCCCGCACTCACCTTGTACTTGGCATTCAGGGCCTTCTACCAAATTTGTTTGAAGCTAATCTACAGTTTTTCGTTGACAACCGCGGGACCGCCTCCGCGCGGTTCGAAGGTTCCTACGACGCCTACTTGACCCAGCGACTAGTCCTACAGCCGCAAGTGGAGATCAACGCTGCTGCGAACTCTGACGCCCAATCGCGTTTAGCAAGCGGCTTTACTCGAATGGAGACCGGCTTGCGGCTTCGTTACGAGATTACGCGCGAGTTCGCACCATACATCGGCGTTCAATACGAGAGCGTGCTGGGCGACACGAGGCGAATTTACAAGCGGAACAACGAGGACCGCGACATCCTCAGCGGCGTCGCCGGCATACGACTGTTCTTCTGAGACCTGAATGGAGCAGCCCCTGCCCGAGCCTGTTGCATCTATGACGTCTGAGGGCTCCGCTTCAGGCGGGATCATCCAAGAATCAGCGTCTGAGCCGCACGTGCTGGTCGTCGAGGATGATGGCGAGACCAGACGTCTGCTGGTCAGGCTACTTCGAGAGAACGGCCTGCGGGCCACAGGCGTCGCAGATGGGTCGGAGATGTGGGAGGCACTCGCAGCTGCTACGCCGGATTTACTATTGCTCGACCTCATGCTTCCCAACAAGCCGGGCCTGGAGCTCCTGCGCGAAATTCGCCGTGAGAAGCGCTGGGCCGGGTTACCGGTTGTGATCGTAACCGCACGCGGTGAGGTGGGCGACCGCACGCGTGGGTTAGAACTGGGGGCCGATGATTACATCCCAAAGCCGTTTGACCGACGCGAGCTATTGGCCCGGGTCGGTGCCGTTCTCCGTCGAACGACGGGGCAAGGACGTGCCGCCCGAAATATCACAGTTCGTTTTTCTGGCTGGCTGCTCGACACTGGACGGCGTGCCTTGATCTCTCCTGATGGCGCGACCGTGGACCTTTCAGGCGCCGAATATGATTTGCTAACGGTGTTCCTCGACAATCCGAAGCGAGCGCTGTCCCGCGAACGACTTTTGGAACTTGCCCGGAACCGGGTGTCGATCACTGGGACGGATCGAAGCGTGGATGTGCAAGTAAGCCGCCTTCGTCAAAAACTCGAAATCGGCAGCGAGGATCGCGCGCTTATTAAAACGGTGCGTGGAGTTGGCTACGTGTTCGTGGCGGACGTCGAGGAATGAAAAAATGCCTAATCCGCCTCTGGCCTCGTGGAATGGCAGGAAGGACGGTGCTGTTGTTCCTACTCGGCCTTACAGGGTTCCATCTTGGCAGCTTATGGATACACCATCATGACACGGTGGAGGGGATTGGCGGGACCGATGCGGTCGCATCTACAACCGTCATGGCCATCGGCATTGTGGTCGTGTCGGTGTTGCTTGTACGTTGGCTGACTGGGCCTCTGCGCCGGCTCGCGCAGACTGCAGATCTAATTGGCCGAGGTCGTACGATACCTGTACCTCTTGATGGACCCGAGGAAGTCCGGCGTCTAGCGCAAGCACTAGACGCTATGCAGACCCGCACTATCCGTCTCGTTGATGATCGGACGCAAGCACTTGCGGCCGTTAGTCATGATTTGAGAACACCAATCACCAGGATGCGGCTTCGCGCTGGGTTCCTGGAAGATCCTGATACACAAGCCCGCATGGAAGCCGATCTGGATGAAATGGAGGGTATGATCTCGGCAACACTCGCTTACCTGCAGGGAGAGGCGGAATCGGAAGCCCGGCAACTAACTGATGTCGGGGTGTTGCTATCCACTCTGTGCGATGCCGCCGCGGATGCAGGCAGCGTTGTCGCATTTCAGGGACCGGCCCACCTCGATGTCCTGTGCCGCCCGGTGGCACTTCGTCGAGCAGTGTCGAACCTGATCAAAAATGCCGTGAACTACGGCGGCACGGCCCAGGTTACGCTCGCGCCTGAAAGCAACGGGCTTCGGATCACCATCGACGATGATGGACCAGGAATTCCGCCTGACGAACTCGAGCGAGTGTTTCAGCCATTCTATAGATTAGAGGCCTCACGAAACCGCGATACTGGCGGTGTTGGGTTGGGTCTGACGATCTCACGTCAGGCAATACTGGAGCAACAAGGCACTCTGATTGTTGAGAATCGATTTAACGGCGGTCTTCGTGCGGTCATCGAGCTTCCATCGCACACAACTACACCCGCGAGGCGCGGTTCGCTTCAACCCAGTAAAGGCGTGTCCTTTTCAAGTGGTGCATCTTTGCTGCGCGCTGACTAAGATATGGATGCGCGGAATGCCTCGGCGTCCAATAGCATTGACTGCTGTGCCCCGTCCTCCCCTTCAATCCTTCATGCCCGTCCATTCGGATTGACAAGCTGAATCAGGAGCGTTTCGAGATCACGAGCGCGACTGTTGATCCGGTTAAGTTGCAGCACACGGAGCAAGCTGGCCTGTACGTAAGCCTAAACGAGCGTCCTGCACTGATCCAGATCGCCGGAGGTGAGGAGCACCTCCTCAGTCAGTTGCCTGCCGCCTGGCGATTTAGGATAGCCTCGCATTCGATCGCCACGCGTCAGTAGTAATCATCCAGCGTTTTTAGAGTGGTTCGATGACTCATTCGACACGGTTTAATAAACTGAAATCAAAGCACACTGGGAATAAACTGATCCAGCATAGGAGCTCTCGTTCTGGTCTCGGAAAGCAAAAAATACGTGTTCAGCGTTATGAGCCGATTTTCTCTCGGCGAGAGATCGTCTGGGGCGCAGCAGCTGTTGTGTCGTTCCTCGGAGCATTGAAGTTGTGGGTGTCAGGTCGCGGAACTCCTACGGAAGCGAAGTAATTGCTCCCGATGTGATATTCACCTAACTGAGGGCCGCTCAGTCGACTGGTTTACCGTCGCTCAATGTCCATCCGCGTTGTATTAAGACTGCGAGCCGCCACCCAGTGCTAATCTCCAGTCTGTCGTTACACTCTAGAGCATATGTCGACTGACCGGGCTTCAGATGCTTGGCCGCCTCGGATTTCACCTGGTTCACGGTGTCCCGCAACGAAGGTCATCAAAATGGCGAACGCTTTATCCGCGCCGGACGCGCTCGCCTACGCCAAGCTCTTTGAATGGGCGCACTGGTCACGATCCGATTTGATATTAGTTGAAAGCTAAGTATCAGGCGCTCGTTGCCATGGGACATGGCAGCAAAGGTTTCAACCATCGCCACCATGAGCTAGCTCGCGATCCTCGCAAACGACCTTCGGGAACAGCGAACTAGACGCCGAAAGACGCTCACTCACAACGAATTTAGTTCGACGGCCGGTCCCGTTTCCAAGGCCGGCCTGCCACCTTCAATCTTAAGCGACGAGCAGCTAACGTCGAGAACCTGTTCCGGGCTATACGATCCTGCCGCTGACGCTGCTCCGGCTGGCTGGGCCGCTCACACGCCGTTGGTGGCTCAGCTGGGCTTGCGGTCATTGTCATGCAACCAACTGAGCACCGCCTCAGCGCGACGGTGCCCTATTTTAGTTCAGGCAACCTGCGCCTTCACACGATCAGCCGTCTTAATTCGTCGGCGGATTAAGCCCATTCCAAGAAGACCTGCTCCGACCAGGGCGGCGCTAGCCGGCTCTGGTACCGCTATGCCAGCGACGCTGTCTGGCAGCGGAACCGTCTCGTAGGGAATACTCGTAATGCCGTAGACCGTGGCGAGCTCGGTCCGCATCTGACTAATCTGCATGGTCTGGTTTGCCACGATACCAGCGCAGTAGGCCTGCACGTCGGCGTGGACCGCCATTGTAATGCATTGCTGGGAAGGCGGGACCAGCGTGGCGTGGTGCCCGCTAAAGTCTTCTAGGAAGGCGATGTTAAATGGGTCGCCAGCTGACGCCTGATCTAGAAAGCTAACGACCGGTGCGAGATAAGGCTGCAGAGATGGCTCGTAGGTGATGCCGTAGTATGTCTGCAAGAAGCCCTGTGCTTCCAAAATTTCTCGACGCTGCCCCTTGTTGGCCATGATCGAGATTTGCAGCGCGACTGGGTCCGTAGCCTTGGCCGGCGTCGATAGGAATACGTTCGGCGACCCGGCGTAATTCGACGAAGAGCCAACCGCCGCTGTGCCGGCTGCCAATTCGGTAATACGCAGCGCCGAGTAGTGATGGTCGATGGTGAAGGTGAGATACTGCACCTCGTTGGCAAACACGGGCGACTCCGTGAATGGAACGGCGCCGGCAGTGGCTGACGAAAAACCGGTGAGGCAAAACGCAGAGAATGCGATGAACGAGCGAACGCGCGGCAAGCCTGTTATCTTCTGGGCACTGTCACTTTGAATCATAATCCAATTTCCTGCTAGACGCTGCATTGAATGGCTTATCAGCATAGAGCTTTAAACGGCTTTTCTGATTGGGAGTCACAATACTAATCTGCCCGTGCACTCACATTATCGTGAATTTCTTTCGTGTGATCCATTTTTCTTTAACTCGGAATTGCAGGCATTTTGTAATATTGAGTTCCCTGGGCACCGGCGTGCTTACTTCATGTCAAATTGCAGAACCCGGTCGTGCACTCCGCTACCTTCTAGAAAGTCATCGGCCCGGACCAGCAGCGCCGCGTAGGCAAAAGTCTTTGTGCAATTGCTGGCAGTTTCAGGCCTGAGCCGACACCAGTCTTCAGAATTTCTTTTTTCAAGGCCTGGATCTTGCCGTGTGAGTTCACGCGCTGAGGTATGGCGTATTCAAGTGTAGGTCTTTTGTAGGTAGTTTCCGAGCCTCACCCTCGGCTCGCCGATTGCTAAGATACGCGCCATGTACAATGACTTGCCTGAGCACAATCCTGTGGGTTTGGCTGGTTCATCGCCTGCACCGTCGTCGACTAGCCCTTTGGCTTCTGGACCTAGTCGGACCTTTTGCGGGTACTGCTCGGCACCGGCACCGGCACCGGCCTCGGTCTTGCCACGCGGGCGCAGTGTTTCGTCGTCCCGGTCCTGGCATTCGTCTTCGCGTTGCCGCAGCACGTTACCAAAGCCTTGACCTTCCCTCATGGTAACCATCACGTCCCGATACACATCGGGCTGTTTGGCGCATTCCGACCGGAGAACGTCATGAGTGAGCAACAGACAACCCATCCTGCGGTGAACGAGGGCGAAATCGGCGGAAGCATTCCGGCTGGTGCCGCTTCGGTTACGGACCCCGTCTGCGGAATGAAGGTCAATCCCGCGACCTCCAAGCATCACGTGGACCACGGCGCGACGACCTATCATTTCTGCTCCGCGGGCTGTCAAACCAAGTTTGCCGCCGATCCCGACCGCTACCTGAAATCCAAGGAGGCCGAACCCGCGAAGCCTGGCGCCATCTACACCTGTCCGATGCACCCGCAGATCCGGCAGGTCGGGCCTGGCAACTGCCCGATCTGCGGCATGACGCTGGAGCCCGTTGAGGTTACCGCGGATGCTGCGCCGAACCACGAGCTGGCCGACATGTCGCGGCGGTTCTGGATTGGACTTGTGCTGACCCTTCCGGTGTTCGTCCTGGAGATGGGCAGCCATGTCCCGTGGCTCGGCCTGGGCAACCTGGTGCCGGAGCAGTGGTCGATCTGGATTCAGTTCGCCCTGTCGACGCCCGTCGTGCTGTGGGCGGGCTGGCCGTTCTTCCAGCGCGGGGCGGCGTCCGTCCGGTCCGGCCACCTGAACATGTTCACCCTGATCGCGCTCGGGACGGGGGCAGCCTACCTCTACAGCCTGGTCGCAACCTTTGCCCCCGGCCTGTTTCCGGCCGGGTTCCGCATGATGGGTGGGACGGTCGCCGTCTACTACGAAGCTGCGGCGGTCATCACGGTGTTGGTGCTGCTCGGCCAGGTGCTGGAGTTGCGCGCCCGCGACCAGACGGGCGGGGCCATCCGCGCACTGCTGAACCTCGCGCCAAAGACGGCGCGTCGACTACGTGACGGGGCCGATGATGAGGAGGTCGCGCTCGACCAGGTGCAGGTTGGCGATCGGCTCCGCGTACGGCCCGGCGATGGCGTGCCCGTCGATGGGACCGTGCTCGACGGCAAGAGCGCCGTGGATGAATCCATGGTCACGGGTGAATCGATGCCGTCGCCCAAAGGCAAGGACGACAAGCTGATCGGCGGCACGGTCAACGGCACCGGCTCGCTCGTCATGCGGGCCGACACGCTCGGGGCATCCGGGATGCTGTCGCGCATCGTGGCAATGGTGGCCGACGCACAGCGCAGCCGGGCGCCGATCCAGAAACTGGCCGATAC